>CAEZWE010000030.1_pt1 | contig 19157 bp, 22 predicted proteins | sample 7264891 | NCBI WGS metagenome assembly CAEZWE01 (sample SAMEA6813872, study PRJEB35770) | uncultured Acidimicrobiaceae bacterium | biome: Freshwater; feature: Freshwater reservoir; material: water | place: Czech Republic | collected 2017-07-26 | depth 0.5m m | reverse complement strand
CAAAAAGCGACGTGGTTGACTTGCCCAGTCATCGAAATCTGCACGTGGACCTAACAATGCACATCCTCGTACACGAGGGTCATCGGCTGCGACACATAGTGACAAAGCTGCCCCAGTGTTTGTTCCAACGAGCCACACGCCTTGTGGTGAGACCGTATCGACGAGGTGATCGACCGCTGCGCGCAAATCATCAACCCAGCCCTGCATCGAGAAATCACCTTCGCTCGAACCACATCCACGGAATGTGAACGTCATGGCAGCCCAACCCAAGTCGTTCGCAATGCGATCCATGAGTTGCGGGAAAGTCACTCCTGCTTGGCGCGCGTCCAACGGCCCAATAGGAAACCCGTGGCACAAAATCACACCGGGCAAAGACTCAGACACACCGCTCGGGGTGGCGAGATATCTATGCAGAGTCAATGAACCGGAACGAAACGTTCCATTCATGACACTGCTCATGGGGACTTAGGCCCGTGGTTTGCGATGGCGACGCGTGCTGCCTGCTGCAGCAAGCGTGTATCCGCGATTACGTGCTTCGGCCAAAGTGTCGGGACCAAAGCACAAGCCCACACCTTCATTCACAATCTCTTCGATGATTGCCTCTTCGGTCCACTCATCGAGGTCATAGACCAACTGGGTGCGCTTATCCCCAAGAAACCGTGTGTGTTCAAATTTAACCGGACGTTCCATGACCTCTAACGGTAGCCCCCCGCTGGCAAAAAGTCATGAACAGCGCACTATGTTTCGTTCAGACATGATTCCTACACACACCCTTGATGCTCTCGAGTTGACCTTTAATTCGATGACCTCACTTGCGGCCACGTTCACCGAAGAACAGTGGAAGACCCCCACTTTGCTCCCTGGCTGGTCGGTGCAAGATAACTACTCCCATCTCATTGCTCTTGAACGAATGCTTCAGGGATTGCCCCCCACCGAGCATCGATCACCAGAGTTTGATTACATCAAGAATCCATTCGGTGCCACTAATGAAGATGAAGTGGACTCACGTCGACACCTCTCGGGTGTTCAGGTCTTTGAGGAGTGGCGCGACATTATTGCGTTGCGCATGTCCACTCTGCGCAGTGCAGATGCCGAGTACTTTGCGCAGGACTCGATGACACCCACTGGTCCCGGCACCATAGCGGAATTCCTACATATGCGAGTTCTTGATTGCTGGATGCATGAACAAGATGTTCGTCGGGCGCTTGACATTCCAGGTCATGAACAAGGCCCAGCTGCAGAATTAACTATCGACAGACTTACTCGCAGTATTCCCATCGTGGTCGGCAAACGTGCAGCCACCCCCGAGGGCAGCAGTGTTCTTATCGTGCTCAGTGGCCCCGTAGATCGACACATCATGACAACAGTTGTGAACGGCCGCGCACAACTTGGCGTTGAAGGCAATGTGGCAGCCACTATCACTATGGATTCACAAACCTTTGTGCAGCTCGCAGGCGGTCGTCTTTCTTATGAGGACGTACGTTCAATGATTACCTGTGATGGCGATATTGAATTGGCCACCCGCGTAGTCACCCAATTCACCGTGATGATCTAAAGATAAGTTCTCACGGATTTTCTGCGCGTGGCCCCACCGCACCGATTGCTGCAAAGTACGCATTGTGTGCATCAACCACATGAATGACATCCACGTCGTCAAGCAATTCCACACCTCGGTTCTCTGCTTCACGTAACAAGAACGCACTCAACACGTTCTCATCAACAATGAGCGGAGTGTCTATGTCTTGTACTCGATCGGTGACATCGGCCGGCATCAAGTTACGTTCGGAAAGCCAGTTCAGATGCCCCAATAACAAACCACGCAGTTCATCCATGGTGAGGCGTGACTGGGTTTCAGTGGGAAGTCTGTTCGCAACAAATTCCACAGCAGCATCAATCTCATAGACCACGCGTGGCGCAACCGCATCAAGTCGTCGAGCTTCTCGCCCCACCACCACAGTTGCAATCACAAACACTGCAATTGCCGAGAAAATTACGCTGAACACAACGAGGAGCGACATGAGTTCATCCTATGGGCACAATAAAAAAAGGGCCCGAGCAATTGCCCGGGCCCTTCTTTGTGAATTGGGTTACTCAGATACCGATGCGCTGAGCAAGAAGCTCGCGGTGGTAGGTGGGATCACCGAAAATAAGTTCACTTGACTTTGCACGCTTGAAGTACAAGTGAGCTGGGTGTTCCCATGTGAAACCGATACCGCCGTGAATCTGAATGTTTTCTGCGGTTGCATGGAAGTAGGCCTCTGAGCAATATGCCTTAGCCAATGATGCAACTGAAGGAAGTTCTTCGTTCATGTCAGCGGCACACCACATGCCGTAGTAGGCAGCAGACTTTGCTGACTCCACTTCAAGCAACATGTCTGCACACTTGTGCTTGATGGCTTGGAATGAACCAATGGGGCGTCCGAACTGAATGCGGTCCTTTGCGTACTGCACGGCCATCTCCAGAACTTTCTGTGCGCCACCGACTTGCTCTGCAGCAAGACCCACAGCAGCAAGATCCATGACCTTTGCCAATACTTCGCCGCCATTGCCCTCTGTACCGATGAGCTTTGCAGGGGTATTGCTGAAGTCAAGCTTTGCTTGCTTACGTGTCTGGTCCATTGTGGACAATGCAGTGCGAGTAAGACCCGATGCATTGCCATCAACTGCAAACAAGCTGATTCCCTTACTTGTGCGAGCAGCAACAATGATCAAGTTTGCGGTGTGACCATCAAGCACGAAGCTCTTGGTGCCCGAGATGGTGAAATCAGATCCTGAACCTTTGGCTTCAATGGTGATGCCTGCTTCGTCCCAACGGCCCGATGGCTCTGTTGTTGCAAGCGTTGCAATGGTCTCGCCACTTGCGATGCCAGGAAGGTATGCCTTCTTTGCTGCATCATCACCGGAGAGCAACAAGGCATTGGCTGCCAATACAACTGTGGAGAAGAACGGTGCACACAGCAAAGCGCGTCCCATTTCTTCCAACACAACACCCAACTCGATGAAGCTGTATCCCTGACCGCCGAACTCTTCTGGAATCGCGATGCCCTGGAGCATCATCTCGCCAGACATCTGTGACCACACAGCTGCATCAAAACCGTTAACGGTTTCCATTTGTTCGCGAACTGCCTCTTCTGATGACTTGTTCTCAAGGAACGAGCGCACCATCTTGCGGAGTTCTTCTTGTTCTTCACTAAATGCAAAATTCATAGAGACCAGTCTGGAGTCTGTGGTGGCGCCGTGCCGAATTGAGTTGTGTACACCTGTGTACACAGACGATAGAGTGAGTCGTATGGCCACTATTGGAATCAGAGAGCTCCGCACTGCATTGGCGTCCTATGTGAAACGGGCCCATACCGGGGAACGCCTTGTCATCACCGTCGATGGCGTTCCGGTGGCCCAACTAGGGGCCCTGAGCGGCGACTACACCGGAATTTCAGTTGCTGACCTCATTGCCCGCGGAGCCCTGGTTGCCCCACGCAGACGTGGAGATTTTGTTCTCGACGAACCGCTTCTCCTCACCACAGGCACACGAGTAGATCGTGCGCTCGCCCAAGTTCGACTGTGAGTGCGACCCCATGACCGTGTTTCTCGACTCCTCTGCTCTCATCACACTTCATGTCGAGAGCGCAACTCGATCCGTTGTGCAAGATGCACTGAATGCAGACATCACGTGGGTCGCCTGTGCCATCACTCTTGCTGAATCTGTGGCAGCAATTTCTCGCCTCACCGACGAACCAGTGTTGCAGCGCTATCTCGAGGACAAAATCCGCCATACATGGGATTACCTCCATGTTGTCCCCATGGACCAAGTACTCCTCGATGACGCAGCCGCGCTATGCACACGCCAGCCTGTGGGTATATCCACTGCACTTCATCTCTGTGCGGCAGCACGATTGCCCGCCCCCGTGCAATTCGTCACTTTTGATGCGGCCCAAATTCCCGTTGCCCTCTCAATGGGATTCACAGTTGTGTCAGGCTAGAGAACATGGCATTGCCACCGGACACTCTTCACTACTTCGACCACAATCTTGAAGTGCATCGCGTTGTCGTTGGCCCCTATGACAACAATGTTTTTGTTCTGCGCTGCAAACACACATTTGATGCAGTACTCATCGACGCCGCCAATGAACATGAACTTTTGTTAGAGATGTGCACTTCGCTTGGCGTGAAACGAGTTCTTGAAACACATGGGCATCACGACCATATTCAAGCAATCCCTGCCATGCGCGAGGCGGGCTATTCGGTTGCAGTGGCCTCAGCCGATGCCCAAATGTTGGTAGACGTGGGATACGACACATTCCTAGATGATGAAGAGATCATTGAAGTAGGTCGCTTGCGCTTAGAAGTACTGCACACACCTGGACACACTGTGGGATCAGTGTCGTTCAAGGTGATTGATGCACCACTTTTGTTTACTGGCGACACATTGTTTCCTGGTGGCCCCGGAGCAACACATTTCCCTGGAGGAAACTTCACGGACATCATTGAATCCATTGACACGAAACTGTTCACCTACAGCCCCGACACCGCAATCTTGCCTGGTCACGGAACAGACTCCCTGATCTCTACCGAGCGACCACATTTAAATGAATGGATCGCACGTGGCTGGTAACACACCTCTGCTCGGAGGCATGGCACCTTCTCAATTGCCTACTGCCCACACCACCGAGCATGTCGATGCACTTGGTCGCCTGACTGCACAACACCGTGCACGTTTGCGCGCAATTCCCTCGTACCGCAATGCCCTCACTGTGATCATGCTGTATGCACAAAACATTGGCATCTTGGTTTTTGCGGCACGCATCAACCACATTGCGATATGGGTGATTGCATTTCTGCTGATGGGACGTATGCACGCACAGTTTTTGTCATTGATGCATGAAGCAGCACATCGACTTTTGTTTGCTCACAAAACAACAAATGACTTCGTAGGAAATTGGTTGTTGGGTTATCCCGTGATGACCAGCACTCAGGCATATCGGCGAGTGCACATGGCCCATCACAAGCGAGAGTTTGGCCCCCATGAACCCGACATTGCGTTGTATGCGAATTACCCGGTCACCTCGGCAAGTCTTCGCCGCAAACTGGTGCGGGATGCCACAGGTCGAACAGGGTGGAAACTTTTGCGTGGCCAGATGAAGGGATTGCGTTCCCCAGATAGTCGCGTACGTCATACGTTGATGAAAATGCTCGCTCTGCAAATCGTCATTGCAACAGCGTTTTCCGTAGCGGGATATTGGTGGATGTACCCAGTGATGTGGGTGTTGCCGTATCTCACTGTCTGGCGTGTCATTAATCGTCTGCGTTCCGTTGCCGAACACGGTGGCCTTCGCGAAGACGACGATCGTCGCTACACCACACATTCAGTACGTCAACATTGGTTCGCGCGTTTTTACATGGTGCCGTACAACATTGGTTTCCACATGGCACACCATGTCGATGCCGGCATTCCATTTCGACATCTGCCCGAATATCACCGCGTACTTCACTCAGCCAATTATTTGGACACCAATCTGGAGTACCCGTCGTACCGAGCTCTCTGGAGGGCATTAGTCACTCCTCGATAGTTTCCACTATCTCCATAGTGGTAATACCGGCCTCTTGCCTAGACTGAAGAGCGTGAGTGACCTGTTTCGAATAGACGACCTTCATGCCCGCCCCCAGACCGACGAGGCCGACGGCACCGACGACATCTTGCGTGGTCTCTCTTTGTCCATTGCCGCTGGCGAGATTCACGCCATCATGGGCCCCAACGGTTGCGGAAAGTCCACTCTTGCAAGCACCTTGCTGGCCTCGCCGGAATATGAAGTCACAAGCGGACAGATCTTTTTTCACGGTGAAGACATCACCGACTGGACAACCGATGTCCGCGCCAAAGCGGGAATCTTTCTCGCCTTTCAATACCCCCAGGAAATAGCGGGTGTCTCCGTTATTCAGTTCCTTCGTCAGGCCTTGTCGGCACGCAAAGGCATCGACCTCTCTGTTCTTGAACTTCGCCTCTCGGCAATGGATTGGATGAAGCGTTTGGGAATGGATTCCTCTTTCGTCGATCGCTATCTCAATGAAGGTTTCTCCGGTGGCGAGAAAAAGCGCAATGAAATTATGCAGATGGCTTTGCTGGAACCAGAATTCGCAGTCCTCGACGAAACAGACTCAGGTCTCGATATTGACGCATTGCGCATTGTGGCCAAAGGAATTCGTGAAGTGAAACAAGATCGCCCCAATCTGGGCATCTTGCTCATCACGCACTACCAACGCCTACTCGATGAACTGCAACCAGATTTTGTGCACATCATGATTGACGGTCGCATCGTGAAGTCTGGCGGAATGGAACTTGCCGCCGAACTAGAGAAGAACGGTTACGAGGCCTACAAGGCCTAAGTCACTATGACTATCGACATCGATCACATTCGTGCCGACTTTCCGATTTTGGCAGACACCATCAACGGAAAACCACTGGTGTATCTCGATTCCGCCAACTCATCACACAAGCCACAATCTGTCATTGATGCGATGAGCACTTTCATGGCTCACCAATACAGCCCGACAAATCGAAGTGCCTACTTCCTGGCGGCACAAGCAACTGAGATGTACGAAGGTGCTCGCACAAAAGTTGCCAAGTTCATTAATGCACGTCATGCACATGAAGTGGTCTTCACAAAAAATGCCACCGAGTCACTGAACCTTGTCGCGCGCGCATGGGGCGCAGCCAACTTGTCCACTGGTGATGCAATTGTTCTCACACATATGGAACACCACGCCAATATTGTTCCTTGGCAAATGCTCGCGGCGGAAAAAGGTTTCACCATTCGCTGGGTACCCCTCACCGCTGATGGTCTCCTCGATTTGTCACACATTGATCAATTGCTTGACGGCGCAAAAGCATTCTCTTTCACGTCCATGTCCAATGTGTTGGGAACAATCAACCCCGTCAAGGAACTCGTCTCACTTGCTCATCGTCATGGAGCAATTGCAATTGTAGATGGTTGCCAATCAGTGCCTCACATGCCCACCGACGTGCAAGATTGGGACGCAGATTTTCTTGCATTCAGTAGCCACAAAATGCTTGGGCCAACGGGGATAGGAATGCTGTGGGGTAAAGAGTCACTCCTCGATGCGATGCCACCGTTCCTCGGTGGCGGAAACATGATTGCTGACGTCACACTCAATGGCTTTACATGTGCAGAACTCCCTGCCAAATTCGAAGCAGGTACCCAACCCATCGTTGAAGCAGTGGGATTATCTGCTGCAGTGGATTATCTGAATGCCATCGGGATGCACAATGTGCGCCAACACGAGATGGAAATCTCGCGCTATGCCCTCGACACGCTGACACAAAGATTTGGCGAAGACATCGTGATTCATGGAAGCAAGAACGTCGAAGTGCGTGGGGCCACATTTAGCTTTGCGTTTCGCGATGTTCACCCCCACGACATCAGTCAAGTTCTCGATCAGCACAATGTCTGCGTGCGTGCCGGTCACCATTGCGCAAAGCCTCTCATGCGCCTACTTGGGGCACACGCCACCGCACGGGCAAGTTTCTACCTCTATAACACCACCGATGAAGTGGACGCCCTCTGTGACGCCCTCACCGAAACAGGTGAATTTTTTACCCTCTAACCTGTAACAACAAGCTACGGAGAGACACATGCCAGGACTTGAAGACCTTTACAGAGAAATCATTCTCGACCATTACAAGAGCCCACGTAATCGCGGCACTCTTGAGCCACCCGCTATCCGCACCGAAGGACATAACCCTTTATGTGGCGATGAGATCGAGGTGTACATCGCGGTCGACAACGACATTGTCTCTGATATCAAAATCAGTGGCCAAGGTTGCTCCATAAGTCAAAGTTCTGCGTCAATGATGAGTGCCGCAATCAAAGGCAAGCCTGTTGCAGAAGTACGTGCACTGATTCATCGCTTCAAACACATGATGTCTATTGAAGATGTTGAAGAACCCGATACATCGGCTCCTTTGGGCGACCTAGAGGCCCTACAAGGTGTGGTGAAGTTTCCTGTGCGTATTAAATGCGCGGTTCTTGCATGGAACACCCTTGCCGAGGGACTCGACACCGCCGCACAATAGGGCGTGACGCACGAAGCTAGGGCATGCCTACCCTTGCTTTTGGCTCACTGATACATTTGAACCCGTGTCCTCCCGCATTCGCAAAGCTGCACTTGCACTCCTCACAGCAACTGCAGTCTTAGCCTCTGGCACTGCGCTCGTGCGCGCATCTACAGATGACTCCACAACCACCATTGCGCCACCGGACACTTCCGTAGACGCACCGGTTGCACTCTCTGAGCCAGCTCCTGTCAAGCCCTCGCGCATCAGATTGCCCCGCCGCAAAGTTTCCATTGCATATGCCCGTGTTGTCCTTGACGAACAACAGGCATATTTCTATAACGACAAGCGCAAACTCATCGCCAAACTTCCTGTGTCGACTGGTCTTGATGGCTCCACTCCCACGGGTCGTTTCAAGGTGTTTTCGCGTTCTGCCCAAACCTTCTACATTCCACGGCCTCAAGAAAAAATGAAGTTCATGACCCGATTCACAGTCGGTCGCAATGGTGGAAACATTGGCTTTCACGGAATTCCCTACGTGGTCACCAAGAAAGGCAATGTTCGTTTCCCTACACCATTGGGAATCGCTCCTTCCTCGCACGGCTGTATCCGCATGCTGGACAGCCACGCTCAATGGGTTTTTGACAACCTGCCTCGTGGGGCAACGGTTTCTGTGGTGGAATCTCGCCGCTGACAATTCCGAAATCGCGTAGTAAGTTCAGGACTACCGAACAAGGGGGAACCATGGTCGAGAGAGCCACTTTTAAGTCATTCGAAGAATCCACCAGAGAAGAATGGGCCAACATCATGGTCTGCATTCAAGACACTCAAGCAATGGTTGCCGACCGCGTAATTCAACAACTGCAAATGCTCGAACTTGATCACGGTGGCTTCCCCGTCAACCGGCTTGAGCACTGTTTACAAACTGCCACTCGTGCAGAAAAAGATGGTCGTGATGCCGAGTACATCATGTGCGCACTCATTCACGACATTGGCGACAACCTCGCTCCGTTCAATCACCCCGACATCGCCGCAGGTATCTTGAAGCCCTTTGTCTCAGAGGCGAACTGGTGGATGGTGAAGCATCATGGAATTTTTCAGGGGTATTACTTCTGGGATTACATCGGTCTCGACAAAAACGCTCGCGAACAGTTCCGCGACAACGAATATTTCGACTACACCGAAGAGTTCTGTGCAAAGTATGACTCCCCCGCATTTGACTCTGACTACAAGAGCGCGCCGTTGTCACACTTTGAACCAATGATTCGCGATTTGTTCAAGCCACGAGGCCGCTAAACACTCAACGAATACTCCGTGTTCTCTGCGCAGAGGCACAACCTGGGTTAGGTTGCGCACATGAAAATAACCCTCCTTGGCACCGGTAGCCCATTGCCCAGCGCAACCTGTGCTGGCCCTTCCACTCTCGTGCAAGCAGGCGAGACCAACCTCGTCATTGATGCAGGACGAGGAGTCATCATGCGCCTTGTGGGGGCAATGTGTCCGCCTGCCACCATCAATGCAGTGTTGCTCACCCATCTCCACAGCGATCACATTTGTGATCTCAATGACATCATCACCACACGTTGGATCTCTTCTCCCTCGGCGACACCGCTCCCCATCTATGGTCCCGTAGGAACTCAGAAAATGATGGATGGCCTACTTGCCATGCTTGATCACGATGAGCACTATCGCCTTGACCATCATGCCGATCTTCGGGCCGGGGTAGGCATGAAGGTAGAAGTGCATGAAGTGCAACCCGGCGACACCATTGCCATTGGTGGTGTTGCAGTGGGCATCCATGCCACAGATCATCGACCCGTCACACCCACAATTGGCTTCCGCATTGAACACAACAGTGTTGTGGCAGCAATTGCAGGCGACACCATTCCTTGTGATGGACTCAACCAACTCTGCAAGGACGCAGACTTTTATGTGCAAACAGTGATTCGTGAAGACTTAGTACGAATGTTTGCACCGCACATTCCCATTGGCGATCGATTCCTCGACATTTTGGACTATCACTCAACTGTGCAACAAGCAGCACAAACAGCAACTCAATGCAATGTCAAGACTCTTGTCTTGACACATTTTGTTCCTGCAATACAACCAGGACAAGAAGATGAGTGGCGATCAATGGCCGCCGAGCACTTCACTGGCGAAATCATTGTCGGTCCCGATCTCACTTCCGTAGAAAAGTGATGCGTCAAGTAACGCTTAGGTTGTAGCGGAGTGCGACATAGATGTTGCAAGCCACACACCAAGTAGCGCTACTACCAAACCAATAAGAGAGAGAATTCCTAGAGATTCTCCAAACAAAAGCGCACCCTGAATCGTAGAGAGTGCAGGCGTAAGGAAAAACAGACTGCTCACCTGAGATGCAGCTTGTCGCTTCAACAGCCACAGCATGATCAAGATCGCACCTAGCGACAAAATCCCCACTGACCAGGCCAGTGCACCGAGGCTCTGCGGTGTGACAGAAAATTCCCAGTCCTCGAAAAACATCGCGCCCATTGAGAACAACACAGCGCTCGATAAGTATTGCCATGCAGTTCCGCCAAGAAGAGGCGTAGACACTGCAAATTGTCGTGGCAGCACAGTGCCTGCTGACATTCCCAACACGGCAACTCCCATTGCACTGAGTGCACCAGTGCTCACACTGTCTGTTGCGCCACCACGTTCCACCACAACGACAACTACTCCAATACAACCCAACACCACACCCAGAACACGACGTCGGTTCATGACCTCGCGCAACAACACACGACCAAAGACGGTGGTGACCACTGGATGAAGTGCCGCTATCAATGCACTCACCCCCGAGGGTAGGCCGAGATCAATTGCGACAAATACCCCACCGAGATACAACCCATGTATGCCCAGTCCAGAGATCATCTGAACAACTTTTTCGCGCCGTGTGAGGGTGGCCTCTTTCGCAATACGGGAGAGCACCCACAAGATGGATGCCGCAATAGCCACCCTGATTGACAGAAAGGTCAATGGGCCAGAATCAGCAGTGCCGTAGCGGGCAACAATAAATCCCGTGCTCCACAGCATCACAAACACCATGGGCGCAAAACGAACAAAGGGCGCCATGAGCATCCAGTAATCGTAGGTCCACTGGCATTGGGTACTGTTCTTCTCTATGAACAACCAAGAACTTCTTGACGCAGCATGTCCCACTATCAACGTATTCGGAGCTGCTTACTATTTCATTCCAGAAACACTTCAAGCAGGCAAGGACATCAATCTCGGCGGCATGGAGTTCTACGTCCAAGGACGCGCAGGACAGATGGGAAACTGCGATCCCGATGCTGTCGCCTCAGCCTTTGGTTATTTCAAGCCAGCCCTTCTGCGCAGCATTCTCGAGGCAGCACGGGCCAAAGTGGAACCACGCGTGGCGGGTACTGCTCATCTTGAGTCATGCGCAGCACTGGGTCGCACAAAGCTGGCATCACTTCCGAATCTTGAAGCATTTGTTGCAGTCCTAGAAAAAATCAATAACGCTGCTGATCCAGATTCCCTGGCGTTGTATGCAGCCATTCGCACCGAAACACTTGCATCTGATGCCGCTGGCCGAGCAATGCAACTCATCGCAATTTTGCGTGAGTTTCGTGGCAGTGCACACCTCGTTGCACTTCGTGCAGTCGGCGTGAAGTCCTCAACAGCACACTTCATCAAGCGACCCGATATGTGGAAGCAATTCGGCTACACCGAAGACGAGGCTCCCGAAGTCACCGATGCGATTCTCAAGAAAATGGACGAAGCCGAGAAACTCACGGACGCCATCGTGGAACCCGCTTTTGCTGTTCTCACACAAGACGAGAGAAAGACCCTGCTTGATGGTCTCGAGGCAACAAAAGCTGCACTCAGCTCATAGAAGAATTTCTATTCCTCGGAGAGCTTTTCAGAAATCTTTGTAAACGCTGAAGTAAAGGATTTGATTTCCGCAGGCGTTAGAAGATCAATGACATAAGCCCGCACACTCTCAAGGTGATGTGGTGCAGCGGTTTTCAACACTTCCATTCCTTTGGGTGAAATCTGAGCAAAGGCCACACGACCATCTTCAGTTGATTGTGCGCGGGTCACCAACTTCTTCTTCAGCACTCCATCCATCCGTCGCGTTAACCCGCTTCGTGTTAAACGAAGACTGTCCGCAAGATCACACATACGAAGACGTTGGTCGGGAGCCTCTGACAACATGACCAGCAATTGATAGTCACCAAAATCAAGATCAAATGGTTGAAGGTCACGTTCGATTGCCCTTATGACATCACCGGCCGTGAGGACAAAGGCGCGCCATGCTGCCATCTCTTGGGCTGTAAGCCACCGCGTTGCCATGAGAGTTACTCTACAAGCGAAATGGAAATGATTGCGCCCACAATCATTTATGCATATAATTGAGTCCTCAACTATTTCTTCAAAGAAAGAGAGAAAACATGGACATCGTCCTACTCATTGCAAGAATTGTTTTTGCGCTCATGTTCATCAACAGTGGCCTCGCCCACTTCAAGAACACAGCAGCCATGGCTGGTTATGCCCAGTTCAAGAAGGTTCCTGCACCAAAAGTTGCCGTACAACTCTCTGGTGTCTTGATGCTTCTGGGTGGCCTCTCAGTGGCCCTGGGAATCTGGATTGACCTTGGTGCGCTCGTGATTGCTGTATTGCTTGTTGTGATGGCAGTAAAGATGCATGACTTCTGGACCGTCACTGATCCGGCAGCAAAGCAGCCAGAGATGATCAACTTCTGGAAGAACATCGCCCTTGCAGGTGGCGCTTTGTTTATCTTTGCAACATATGCACAAGAAACAGCAGAGAGTGCTCTGCAAATCGTGGGACCACTCTTCGGCGGTCAATAAACCTTTTTAAGAAATGGGCGGCGGTACTTCGGTATCGCCGCCCTTTTTTATCTCCCCTGTGCTCGTGTAATCAGGATTCACTTCTTTGAAGTCAACTCATCAAGAAGATTGTCCATTTCCACCGTTGCAATCCCAATTGATTGATCGGCAATTCCGTAGGGCAACACCAGACGACCTGCATGCATCAAACTCCCACACGAATAGACAACATTGGGCACGTACCCGTCGCGTTCATCTTCGCGAGGACTTAACAGTGGCCTGTCTAATGTGCCAACAACTCGAGCTGGATCGTTGAGGTCAAGCAACATGGCACTGAGGTGATACGTGCGCATTGGGCCCACCGCATGCGTAATCACCAACCAACCCGCCTCGGTTTCAATCGGTGACCCGCTATTGCCTAGTTGAATAAGTTCCCACGGCCGACTGGGTAACTGAATGGCCGAGAGTGCACTCCAGTAGTCCAATCGGTCAGAGAAGCTAATCCAGTTGGACTCATGATCTGCTCGCGACATTGCTGCATAGACGCCTCCGATCTTTCGTGGGAAAAAGGCCATACCTTTACCGCGAGCTGCCATACCGGCGAGTGGATGAGTTTCGAAGGAAAGAAAATCGTCGGTTGAAAGTAGTTGTTGCGACACACCCATTCCATCGAACGCTGTGTAGGTAGCCAAGTACTGCTGTGTACCATCATCGTGCTGAAAGAGAACAAAACGTGCATCTTCCATTCCTCGCCACTCGGCATAGGACACTGGCCACAGTATTCGCTCGGAAAGATCTTTTTGTTCTGAGAAAGTGACCACATAATTTCTCTCCGCAATCATGCGAAAGTGGTGCACAGTGCTATCTACATTCTTAAATGAATCTCGATCAAGGAGAAACTGGAATAGCACACGATTGAGGTCTTCAATAGAAAACGATTCACCCAACTGCTCCAGTATGTATCGTCCGTTTTCTCCCAAGTCTTGCATCTCTTCCAGAAGACCTCGGAAATTGCACTGATGAAGCATTGATTCCCAATGACTACCTATGACAGGAAAGTCTCCAACCTCATCAATAGTTATGTCACCGGATGAATTCACTATTCCCGTACGAAATCCAATAGAAGAGCGATGTCCCTCTCCCACTCCCCTCACACTCATGATGAAGCGAAGTGCTCCATCCTCTACCCCCTCCTGGACTGGATGAGGAACTATTGAAGGGTTAGTTAAGGCTGCTCCTTCGATGGAAAACTCATGCGTAAACAGAGCACCGATGAGACGAAGGCGTTCAGAGGAAAGAGTGAGATCTGGCTGCAGGCGATGCGCAACTCGGTGTGCATGGGCTTCTAAGTCTTCAAAAAGATTCTCGTGACGATGAGAAAATCGTGACACCACATTGTCAAGTGATGCCTTCACTTCTTCTTCACTCAAGCCGATTACTCGTTCAATAACCAGGCCCGCACGAGACTGGCTCGCACCGTAATCTTCCTGACCTGCCACAAAGAGTCGAGAAATTACTCGGCTCGCATCGGGCATCAATCGATGTGTCGTACGTCGCGCAAGAACATTGTCATCAATGTGTGCACTCACACAAGCCACATCGATCCGCGGTGCTGCATAGTGGACACCATTGCCAAAGTCGACTCTGCACCTTGGTTGAGATTCACTCCGTCAATATGTAGCCCGTCATATCCGCCGCCGGTATGAAGGTCAATCATTGAATGACCAGAATCATTGTTTCCCAAAAACCAATTCACTGCCATGTCTACAACTTGTTCCCACGAATCATCGCCTGTGAGAGTTGCTGCACGCATTGCCGCATCAGCAATTGCGGCAACCTCAATGGGTTGCTGATCGAATTGGGGGCCTTTGTCTCCTATGCCACGGCCACCTACTGGAGTCACCGAAAGGTGATCCTCAAGGGTTTCCACCTCTAGCAACCATTCCAAAAGATTTACTCCGCGGGCCTCCAAGGCTGGATACCCCAGCAGGGAACCGCATACCATCATTGCTTCGGGCAGCAATGCGTTCGAATAAGCGAGACGATCCTCGGGCCATTTCCATGCACCCTTGCCATCGGGATGAAACACAAACATTGATGTCATGTCCACAAGGAGATCACGAGCTACCAGATTGCCGGGATCAACGGCGAGAACCTCGCCTGCTCCAATTGCCGCAAAACACATCGCCCTCAGCGAAAAGGATCTCGCTTGCGCTGCAACTTCAAAAGCATCAAAACACCGATTTCTCACTTCGGTATCACTGGAATGTGCAACTGCGGTGCCTAATCCCCAAATCGCACGTCCCCAACAATCATCCGTTGCGGGTATGTCTTGCCACATGCGTTCAAAACTCATGCGATTGTGGCAGAGACCATCTTCGCGAATGGCATCCAGCACAAAGCGAGCTGCTACTCGTTCAAGTATTTGGGCTTCTTGAGTATCTTCTTTAGCCCGAGACGTAACGACAAGCAGTCGAGCGTTGTCATCGGTGCAATATCCATGTTCAAAACGTGGATGCTCATGGAGCGCGTGTTCAAAGATCCCGCGATCATCTGTGAGACGCGACAAGTGACGCATTCCCGTATGTTCTTTGGGTTCAAAAATGGCCATCTCTACACCAGATTCTTCTCAGATATTTCCAGCGCTACCGAGGCATATCGTGAAGCCACAGACACCCAACTATGTTCTTCGGCAATCGGAATGGTGGCATTCATCATCGCTGCGAGCGTGTGTGGTTCAGTAACAACTTTGCGTATCGCATGAGCCAAGGCAACTGAATCTCTATGAGGAACAGTGATTCCCACGCCTTGTGACAAGAGCTCTTCTGCGTGTGGAAATTGTGTGGCAATCACAGGGCGACCGGCCACCACAGCATCAACAAGTACTCCAGAGGTCACTTGATCATGTGAATCATAGGGAAGCACAACGCAGTGTGATTGCTGAATCAACTCCATCAATGATGGCAATGAGCGGTACTCGTCATCAAAGTGCACCATCTCTGATACACCGAGAAGTTCGGCTCGACGTTTCAACATGTTTCGATACTTCTCACCCTCACGTAGGAGAACCTTTGGGTGTGTTTGCCCTGCAATGGTGTAGGTAACCTTGCCGCGAAGTTCTGGAGTCATGGCCAATGCATCAATAACCCACTCCACTCCTTTTCCAGGGCCTAGTAGACCCCATGTCAATAAGGACACTGGCCCCTGCGGAGAAATAGGAACGAAGGGTGGAACTGTCGCCCCATGAGGAATGGTCACAACCTTTTCCGCGTCAATGTCATAGCCGTTGATGAACCGTTCACGAGCTGCATTTGACATCGTGATCAATACATCAGCTCTTTGTGCAAGAGCCTCCAGAACTTGGCGTTGACCTACTGACGGAGATAACGGCACTGTGTGCAAGGTGACAACCACTGGCACATAGACATCCTCTAAAAGAGTCAATACTTCGTCACCATCTGTGCCCCCAAAAATCCCAAACTCATGCTGAATGAAGAGATAGTCATACGTATTGATGTGACGTGCTGCTTCTATCCGAGCTTTCACTGAATGTGGAGTTAAGCGAGCCACCACTCTTGGGTCCAACGAGCCTGCACCACTTTCAGCAACATCGATAACACCAAGTGACGCAACACCCACTTCTTGCAACCCTCCTGCCAATGCGGCTGCAAATGTGGCAAGTCCACATTGGGTAGGAGGAAAAGTAGAGAGAACGGCAACGGACGGCAATTTCCCAAAAGAGGGATGGCTCACGACTACATGCGGGTGTCCATTCTTTTTCTGCACTGGGACCATGGTGGAAGTCACTTGCTTTCTCCAGTCTTAGTGCGACGATTTCCGCGAGTAACAGACAAAGACGTCAGTCCAATTCCCAACAGCAGCACAATGCCTGCAACCAGCGACATGAGCCCCACACCAAATCCAGCATTGGGCAGATCTTGAACAAAGAGCACATCAAAGACGTCTTCGCCACCAGTGGGATCATCTGGCACGATGACTTGAAGCTCTACGGGACTCACCGTGGTGGTCACGGGAACAGTAGAAGTAGTCACTGGAACAGTGGTGGTTGTCTCAGGCACAGTTGTCGTTGTTGATTCAGGAAGTGTTGTTCCTGTTGTACCGATGGTGGTTGTAGTTGCAGCAATGGTTGTTGTGGTTTGAGGCGCTACATAAGGAATAGTAAGCACCTCTGTGGGCGTCGACACTCCCCCTCCCACACCAAATGCTCGGTTAGTCACTGATTCATCGGTGACATTGCTCGCTGTAGTCAAATAAGGCGCAGTGCATGACACCGTTGCTCCAATTGCGAGTGTTGTATTTGCTGCACCACAAGGGAACAACTCACCTTCACCTATCTGGTCGTCAGAGATTGAGAATTGAGTCGGACCGAGAACTGTATTTCCCGTGTTGGTCAACAGATAGGAATAGGTGATCGTGGTTCCCACCGATGAGAAACTCGCAGCATTAGCAGTCTTCTGCAGCGATAGGGCGGGGGCAGGCGTTGGCTTGTTGTAGAACGTACAGAGCACATCTTCGCCCTCGGCAAGAACTATGGACACCGACGCACCATTGACCGATGTACGGCCTGTGGATTGTTGCGCTGTTGAACAACTGACACGATCAAAATCCCATCCAGTCGCTGCACTTTCCGTAATGGTGTAGGTGCCGAACGTAGTAATTCCGGAGAAGACCTTTGTGTTAGCAATTGTTCCGTTGTCAATGAGCGTGAACCCAGTCAATGGCGATGGTGTGGCCGTGAAACCAAACGACGCGGAACCTTCAACAGTTGCTTCCTTCACAATGGTGATGGATCCAGGCAAGGTCACCGCGGCACTGCTCAGTGAGCGATCCATTTGACCTACAGAACAATTGCTCTCGTTACTGCAATCAAAATCCTTCATTCTCATGTGATAAGGAGAGCCATTTATAACAGCTGCTGAACTATTGGCGCCCCAATCAACTCGAGAAGAGATATGGCCACCCCAAGAAAGGACGGCAGTCTGACTTGTTGCAGTCACAAACACAGAAACTGACGTCTCGCTTGTAGAACCATATGTGCCGGTGAGTGAATATGGCGATGGATTATTTGCAATTGTGCAACTAGCTGAACCACATAGGGTCCCGCCTGCATTGCTCACTACTGCACCATTGGCGGGAAATGTTCCACCAAATACGGAAATCTTCTGATTGGACTGTTGATTCACCATGGCTCCACTCACTGATGGATCTATGGGAATAGTCAACAATGATTGAGTGCCGCACGTGAGACCTGCACAGGGATTGGCAGTTGTTTCACTGAAGTTAAATGACGTGAGATAGTCAAGAGCATGCCGACCCGACACCGTAGTGTCCCACTCAAAATCGACTTTGTAAGTAGCTCCGACAGTCAGATTTGACAAGACTGCACGATACGGAACTGCATCACCTTCGGAGTATTCCGAGTTGTTTGATCCGAGATTTCCCGTCACCCATTGTGAAGGGTTTGACGAATCGCATGTGGGACCCTTATTGGCACACTGCTCCAAGGAAACGGACGGCTTGCCTGCCGCTTGCAAAGGAGATGCTTCCTTTGCAACGATTGCAACAATCGCGACAAGCAAGGCGAGAATCACTAACTGCAGAGCCATTCGCACCTTTCTGCTCTGGTGCCCACTGATACTTGCTTCATTTGACTGCACCGTGCTCATGGTTCACTTCCGTCTTGATGGAAGCTCTACCAAGGTCTGGGGTATCGCTAACTGATTGTCAAGCAACTAAGTCCGAAGTCACTTGTGTTCACAATGTGAACACATCAGCAAAGTACCCAACACAACGGTTTCGTACAACAAATTATTGTCCCTCATTTTTCTCACATGCAAAGAGGATTAATTCTGAGCGACAACAACAGTTGAGAGTCATAGTTTTCCGTCGTAATGAAAATCATCCGACACATAACTTTTTTCGTGGCGACATCGACTCTCGTAGCATTCGTCCCCAATGCTCAGGCTGCACTTGTTCCGGAAGAAATCGCTTCGGCAAGGATCACACCGCTGTACCCAACAAAAGTTGTCACCATTACTCCGCCACGCGGATACACACCTCGCCCAGTACGAGTGCGACTATCCAAGTCTGAACAAGAGATGATCGAGCTATTAGAGGAAATTGCCGAGAACTGGAACTCAGAATTTCCTCCACCTCAGAAAATTCTTCAATGGCGCCTAGAGCCCGCTGTCGAGAATTCCCGAACTTTGGAACTCAGCATCAACAGCCTCAAT
>CAEZWE010000029.1_pt1 | contig 19211 bp, 17 predicted proteins | sample 7264891 | NCBI WGS metagenome assembly CAEZWE01 (sample SAMEA6813872, study PRJEB35770) | uncultured Acidimicrobiaceae bacterium | biome: Freshwater; feature: Freshwater reservoir; material: water | place: Czech Republic | collected 2017-07-26 | depth 0.5m m | reverse complement strand
TTTCTTCATCGGGCATCTCGCGCGACTTGTCATAGGACTGTTCGGCATAGAAGTTTCCGATAAATCGACGGAAATAGATGCCGATGATGATGATCCACATGAATATGGATCCACCCAGTTTCATGATTCCACCGGCGGCCTGTTGATCGCTCAGCATGCTCACGCCCCACACGCGCACACCGTGGTCGTAATGGTCGTACACGGAGCCTTCAGCAAAGGTCAGCCAACCTGCAGGAATGGTGGGAATCAAAGATGTGCCAAACAGATAAATCATCTTGGCTCCATCACTCATGCGCCATTCTCGAATGGGTCCACATACAGGAGTCCAGAACATCAGAGACGTGAAGACAACTAACACATGCAATGAATAGTGAAGTGGTCCGCCATCAGCACTCGCATTCACCAATGCTGGAGTGTGTGTGAGCAACAACGTCAAGTTGTACACCACGACGCCCACCACTGGCAGCGTGAGTGCGCGAACTACACGGTATGTCTTGCCATTTCCGATGAGGATACGAAAGAGCCACTCCGGCGTTGCCAATAGTGCAAGAGGCGGCACCATGTAGGTCAGGATCATGTGTTGCACCATGTGCACCGAGTACAAATACTCCTCCGCAATATCGTGCATTGGCCAATCGCTTGCGAACCACAACAACGCAATCATCAAGATAAACATGCGCATCTGGAACTTGGAGATCACCTGGCCCTCTGGGGCTACTTTGGGTCCCACCACTTTGATGGCATAGATAAACGCAGCAACGAGTCCACCAACTAACAGCCACACCTCGGGGTGTGCTTGGAATCTCCAGGGATTCGTATTGACTTCTGCAATGATGCCGAGGGGGGACACGGCAAGACTTCCTTTACCTACATGAAGAACTTGAAGGTAGCCAACGCCGCAACATATACGAAGATGGCCAGACCAAGCCCGATATAGAACATGAGACTAAAGAGCTTGTTATCAAACTTGAGGTGCATGAAGTAGGACACCACCATGAAGAACTTCACAAACATCATCGCGATGAGCGATGGAAGGAACAGTGGGCCAAAATCCACGTAGTACGTGGACACTTCTAACGCTGTGATAGCAGCAAGAATGAGTGCGATTTTGATGTAGCCCGCATCGGACATGCCGTGTTCATGGGTGTCTTCGTGTGACTCAGTAGCTGTGCTCATGTTCTCCCCTTTTCGATCAGGCCGGAATCAGATAAACGAGCGTGAAGATGATGATCCACACCACGTCCACGAAGTGCCAATACAAGCCCACAATTTCCACTGACTCTGCTTTGTCACCAGTGGCACGATTCTTCTTCAGAATGCCCACGGTGGACAGCAACATAATCACACCCACTGTCACGTGCACTCCGTGGAAACCCGTCAAGGTGTAGAAGCTTGAAGAGAAAAGGCTCGTGGAAAATCCAAGGCCTTCACGGTAGAACGCTGTGAATTCATAAATCTGGCCGCCCACAAAAGTTGCGCCCAAGATTGCAGTCACAAGCAACCATAAATTGGTGCGCGAATAGTCCTTGCGTTGTGCTGATGTCACAGCGAGCACCATGCTCAATGACGACATCAACAACACAAAGCTCGACACCGAGGTAAATGGGATGTCAAAGATCTGCTCAGGATGTGGGCCATCGGAAACACGGCCGCGATAGAGCATGTAAGTGGAAATCAATCCACCGAACAACAAGCACTCAGAACCCAAGAAGAGCCACATGGCCAACTTGTTATTTGAGATACCTGTCGATGAATGTCCGTGATCAGCTGCGTGATCAGCGGAGTGTGTTGCGGTCTCAGCCAATTGGAGCAATCTCCTTCGTGCTGCCATCTACAGATGGCGGATCGATTTCTGAATCGTCTGCGGTGGAGGGCTCTAATACCCAGCCAAAGACAGAGAAGACCAGGATGGCTGCACCCACGACCATGACGGGCACGCCGTAGACGACGCCCATACACAGCACACCAATGCCAAGTGCCAATACCAACGGCCAGTACGAAGGCGAAGGCAAGTGAATATGCGCATCGGCTGCATCTTCTTCTGCCTTGATAACTTCTTCCGCTGTGGCATAACGCTTCATAGTGTGCGTCGCTGTGTCTTCTGCATACTTGCGATGGAAGAACTCATCGAGGTGGTGCACAACAGGAATGCGATCGAAGTTGTGAGGCTTGGGTGGGTTTGTGGTGATCCACTCCAAGGTGCGTGCATCCCAGGGATCTGCAGGTGCAACTTTGCCCTTCTTTGCAGTGTGCACGATGTTGATCAAGAAGAACAACACACCGGCGGCCAAGATGAACGAACCGATTGACGCAATCAAGTTCCAGAATCCGAGGTTGAAGAATCCTTCACCAGCACGAGCTTCGGTCCATACGTACATACGGCGAGGCTGGCCTTGCAGACCGAGAATGTGCATCGGACCAAAGGTCATGTTCATACCAATGACCATCAGCCAGAAGTTCCATGAACCAAGTTTTTCGTTCAGCATCTTGCCGAATACTTTTGGCCACCAGTAGTAGAAACCTGAGAAGAGACCAAACACCATTCCACCAAACAACACGTAGTGGAAGTGAGCAACGATGTAGTACGTATCTGTTTGTTGTGTATCTGAAGGTGCAACAGAGTGTGTTACGCCTGACAAACCACCGATGGTGAACAAGGTGACCAAGCCAATTGCGAACTTCATTGCGGTGGTGTACCAAATCTTGCCGCCCCACATTGTGAGCAACCAGTTGAACACCTTCACACCAGTAGGAATTGCAATTGCCATGGTGGCAATAGAGAACACTGCTACCGATACGGGCCCAAGACCTGAGGCGAACATGTGGTGAGCCCACACGCCGAATCCCACGAGCCCAATTGCTGCACCGGAGAACACCACGAACGGATAACCGAACAGGGGCTTACGTGAGAACGTGGGCAATACTTCAGAGATAATTCCGAATGCCGGCAGAATCAACACATAGACCTCTGGGTGTCCAAAGATCCAGAACAAGTGTTGCCACAGCAACGGGTCGGCGCCTTGAGACACATCGAAGAACGTTGCACCATACGAACGCTGGAACATCAGAAGAACAAGTGCCACGGTAATCACAGGAAGTGAGAACACGAGCAGGAACTGCACAACCAAAATCATCCAGGTGAAGATGGGCATCTTCATCAAGGTCATACCTGGCGCACGCATGTTCAACACGGTGACGATCAAGTTGATAGAGCCAATTAGCGATGCAAGACCAGCAACCTGGAGACCCAGCACCCAGTAATCCACACCGTTGCTAGGTGAGAACACAGGACCCGAGTTTGGTGCGTACATAAACCAACCACCATCGGCTGCCCCACCCAAGAACCATGAAGCGTTCAGAATTAATCCGCCCACTACAAGCAGCCACAACGAGAGCGCATTCAAACGTGGGAATGCCACGTCGCGCGCACCAATTTGGAGAGGCAAGAAATAGTTTGCGAAAGCAGCAGCCATAGGCATACCAAAAAGGAACACCATGGTGGTGCCGTGCATGGTGAACATCTGGTTGTACTGGTCAGCACTAAGAATTCGACCATCTGGAGCAGCTAGCTGCAATCGAATGAGGAGCGCTTCCACACCACCCACGATGAAGAAGAACAATGCAACGGCTCCGTACATGATGCCGATCTTTTTGTGATCGACAGTAAAGAGCCACTCGCGCCACCCGGAGGAAGCCACCGGACGCTTAATGACACCAAACGCCTGTGACGGAGTCACTACTGCCGGAACAGTTGCGGTGTCGGGTCTTTCGATGATTGCCATGGTGATCTCCGATTTACTTCAAGGTGAGTAGGTAGGCAACGAGTTTGTCGATGTCATCCTCGGTCAATGCCAGATAAGGCATGCCGCGATACTTTCCATCGCTGGGTCCAAGCAGATTGGGTTCTGCATACATCGGTTTCATTTCCGGTGCATTGCGCAACCATGCGCGCAAATCTTTTTGATTCAAACAATCCTCGGTAACGCCCTTGAGGTAGGCCTCACCAAACTTCTCGCTTGGGGCACCCCACACATCTGCGCGGCACTTCTCGTTCACCAAGTCAAACATTGCGCCCGCAAAGGTATTGCGTGTCATCAATGCAGTGAGGTTAGGAGCAGCACCTGAGTACACATACTCATCGGGTGCAGAGATGATGGGCTTGCCTTGTGCGTCTTTCAATCCGTTGACTTGGTGGCAACGTGCACACTGTGCGATGTAGACAGCTTCACCCTCTGCTTCAACAGTTCCGGCCGCGGGTGGGACATACGCCTTTTGTTGGTTGGCAACCCACTTGGCGAAATCCTCTTTCGACAATGCAATTGCTTCCATGCGCATGTTGGCATGTGAGAGACCACAGAACTCTGCGCACTGACCTGCATACAAACCAGGCTCATTAGCTTCAAGTCGCAGCAAGTGGACTCGACCAGGAACTGCGTCTTTCTTTCCGTTCAATGCGGGAATCCAGTACGAGTGAATAACGTCGCGGCTTGTTTCGCGAAGAAGAACTTTCGTTCCTGCAGGGAAGACCAATTGCCCCGATGTCACGATGGGCTGATTGATGCCATGTTCTGGTTGGACGGGGTAGTCATATTCCCACCACCACTGTTGACCAGTGACGTTGATGACAATTTCAGTGTCTTGTGTTTCTGCGAGATCAAAAATGGTGCGGAAGGTGAACACGCCCACAACACTCAAGATGAGTGCGGGAACCACGGTAAGTGTGATTTCCATGTATGGCTTGCCGTGACCTTGCACAGGAATTTCCTGGCCGCGATCTTTGAACTTCCAAAAGATGTACAGAGCCAAGCCCAACACAATGATTCCCACTACATAGGCAATGGGGAAGACCAAGTTGTCCAAATCATGGATCATCTCGGCATTGGGGCCTTTGGGCTCCCATGTGTCTTGTGGAGCATTTTGCGCACAGCCCGCCAAAGTGGCGCTAGCGGCAATACCAACAAGGGTTCCCAGAATGCGACGACGCGATGACTTCACGCGACTTACGGTATCCATTGACTTCTCCGTTGTGATGGGTTCGTTGATGTGGCTCACGGCACCACCAACTTGATCTCTCCGTTAGCGCCAGGCACGGTGAACGAGAAAGGCTCTTCTGCGGTGGCGGGTTTCGGAATGGTCAGGGTCAGAACTTGTTCCTGGCCTTTGCCGGTCAACTGAGTACAGGTACCGAGTGGCTCCACCACGTCAGTGTCACCCACCTTTGCCGAACCCAAGTTCACCACGAGGCGACGCTCGGAGTCATCCAAGTTGCGGAACAACACGGTGGTCGAGTTCATACGAGGAATGGTGATGGTGTCCACTTTGCGGTCAAGACCGATCATCTTGGCCGACACTTCGTTGTTCTCCACGGTGATGGTGGCAATCACTGCCTTGCGCAAAGGAACTCTGTTGTTGGCGTGCTTGTCGTAGTACTTCGACGCTTCTTCGCCACATTCACGATGTTCGATAGCAAAATGATCTTCGCGTGCTGCATCCACCAATTGCTTACGTTCGCCACTGAGTGCACTCACTACACCAGCAATGGCCAGCAACGCGATGGATACAGGCAAGACAACACTGAGTGCCTTCTTGCGCAGATCTGTACGGGCTGCGAATACAAAACCAAGAGCAAAGATGACGGCTGCAACCAGCATGAAGAATATGGTTGCTGCATCTTTTGACACGGCCAAGAAGATTCGTGAGAACAAGAACGCCACGATGATGGTCAACACTGCCGACAAGCCTGGATACTCAATCCCGCCCAACACTTTGGCGCGCACTTCACTGTTATACGCAGCATTTGCAGATGCGCGATCAGACCAACCTTGCACCATCCATTCCACGCCACCGCCGACAAGCACGGCGATGCCCAAGACGAACACAACTGGCTCAGTGGCAAGACCCAGCAACACCATTGCTGCACCCAATGCCACAACTATTGGCCAAAACGATGCCGACGCAGGACCAGCACTTGCATCAACTGCTTGCTCCACGGTTTCTGTGTCGCTGTCACGGGTGAAGATTGAAACGCCCGACAAAGTTGCAGCGCTAGTGATGAGTCCCACCAACGCTAAGGCGCCTAAGTCTGAAGGGTTGACAAGGAAGAGATAGAGAACGGTTGCTACAACAGACAGCGCTGTGAGCCCGATGAAGTATTTGGAACCTGTTGTAAACATTTGGACCTACTTCTGTACGTACACGAAAAACCACACAGCAGTGAATGCCGCCGTGAGGAAGTACCAATACAACGCGTGTGCAGTGATGACATGACTGTCATCGTTGCGACCGCCTACAGAGCGGAAGAATGCAACTGCACTAAAAACAATTCCACCGCTTACAAGCAACAACATTGTTCCTGTAATTGCGTAGAACATCGACTGGTATGCACCATCAGAGATGCCCACACCCATCTGGGCATACACAGCAAGTTGGGCATTCACGATTGCAACTCCAAGCACACCAGTGATGATGAGAGCGAGTGAACGGTGTTGACCATCACGATTCTTTGAGGCGTATACGGCCCACTGCGCCATAAGAGCTGCAAAAGGAAAAGTTGCTGCCATGGTGTTAGCTGCAACTTCTGGAATCTTGATAGAGGCGGGTAGCCAATCTTTGATTTGCTCAAGTCCGTCAGCAGATGTGCGCACTGGAGCACCAGCGCGGAATCTCATCCACATGCCGAGCATTCCTGCAATCAACATTACTGCAGCTGAAACAACCAATGCGGTTGCCACAACAAGTTGGCGCCGAGGTGCCGGTGCAGGAGCGGAAGGTAATGCCAATGTCATGCGGGTACCTCTTGTGATGGTTTGACGTCTAACAGCGGCTCACTTGAGGACACTGTTGCAAGGGCAGCGAAGTTGTCAGCTGGTGCAGGAGATGGAATTGACCACTCAAGAGTGTGTGCATCCCATGGATCATCGCTTGCGCCAGCACCTTTGCGCACTGCAGCAAAAAGCAATCCCACATAGGCAAGAACAACAAGTGCGATGACTGCTGAACCTGCGCCCGCGAGAACATTCCACAGACCAAGTGGGCCTGAGTAATCGAAATCATTCACTGCGTCTACGGGCTGGTCTGCGAAGCCAGCGACATAGAGCGGCAACGACGCAAGAACCACACCAATGAATCCCAATCCGGCAAGGCCAAGAACTTTCTTGTCGTCAAGAACAACGCCCCACAACTTTGGTGCCCAATATGTGATGCCGCCAAGTGCTGCGAGGAGTCCTCCGTAGACCACGTATGCAGTCACGCCTTCTCCAAATGATGTGCCCACAAGTGCAGCATCGCCAATGTGTTGCACAAAACTTCCCGCCACACCAGCAAGAAGCATCAATGCTCCCAACAGTGCAAAAGCAAAAGATGCGTTGACGCCGGGGCGACCTTCTTTAAAGGACAACATTGCAACCGCAACTGTCACCAATGCACCCAACAATGGCAGGCCATTGAAGAACAAGAACAAAATTGTGCTGGACAGTTTGTCGCCAGTGGTACCGGACAAATCAAGCACGTGAGCAGTTTGTGTGACTGCACCAAGAGTTGCAGTGGTAATCAAGGCAATACCTGCAAGCAGTACTGGGCGCAGTGGTTGACGCGTGCGAGCCGTGACTGGTGCAATTTCAGCCAAGACACCCAATGCCATAACGATTAAGACAAATGTTTGTGGCTGTGCGTACACCCAGCCCAGCCAAGTGTTGATGACCTTGTTGTCGCCAAAAGCTGTCTGGCTATAAGTGTGATCTACGTAGAGATACGCAACGGTGCCAATAGCAACCGGCAAGCTCAACACAGAGGCAACCGAGCCCATTAATGCTGACCAAGAAAAAGCCGGCACATCCATCAGACCCATGCCAGGTGCACGCGATGTCAACACAGTGGTTGCGACAGATACTGCGCCAGCCAAAAGTCCTGCGAGAGACAAGCCAAGACCTAAGAGATACAAATCGACCATGTCGGAGCTACCACCGCCAGGTCCACCGTTTGCGATAAATGAAATGAGCACAAGGTCAGTACCAAGTGCCCAACCCCAAAAACCCAACTGTGCAAGGCGTGGTAATGCGATCGCGCGAGCGCCCACTTGCATAGGCACAACAGCGATAGCAAGACCAATAAACAGTGGCGCAAGAAGTCCGAAAACAAGTGCGTGACGATGAAGTTGCGTGAGTTGCAATGCAGCGTCTGCATCGAAGAACTGTGCGCCATCTGGATTGATGCGTTCAAAGCCAATAAGCGCGCCGATCACGGCGACGGCAATTGCGTAAAGAAGCGACAAACCGATGAACAAGCGGCCAATCTTTTTGTGATCGCTGCTTGTCACCCATTGGCCTACGGATGCGACGAAGGACGAACCCGTGGTGTGTGTCGATACGCCGACGTGAGTGTCGATGGTGGTCATTTTCCGATGGTCTCCCAGAGTCACCCTTTTGCTCTCTGCAGAACGCGGGGGTGATTGCGCCTAGTTGTAACGACTCAACACTACCCACCACTCACCGCTCAAAGGGAAATCCTCGTGCGGTCTGCACTTCGTGCAATTGCGCATATTTAGCGGATGAAGACGTCCACGGTGAGGGCCACGAAAAGAAGCGAAATGTAGGAAATCGAGAACGAAAAGAGCTTCATCGCAGCACCGGGAGTCTGTCGGCGACCTAGTGCAATTGTGCCCCACAGGAAAACGCCCCCCAGAACCACTGCCGAGACTCCGTAGACCCATTTCATCTCCGCAACGGGGATCACCACCAAACTGGCGGCCACTAGTGCAATTGTGTAACGGATCATCGATGCGATGACCTTCTCGGGCGTTGCCACTGAAGGCAGCATCGGCACTCCTGCTGCGGAGTAATCATCTTTGTGGCGAATCGCCAAAGCCCAGAAATGGGGCGGGGTCCACAGGAAAATCAGCAAAAAGAGCAGCCAAGGGGTCCAGCTCAGTGAATTCGTCACCGCTGCCCAGCCCACCAGCACGGGTACTGCTCCGGCAGCGCCGCCAATCACAATGTTTTGAGTGCTATTTCGCTTCAACCACAGCGAATACACGAAGACGTAGAACAGCGTGGCCGAAAGAGCCAGACAGGCCGCCAAGAAATTTGCACCCGCCCACAAGATGCCAAATGCCACCACTTCCAGCGAAATGGCAAAAATCAGAGCGTTTCTTGGGGAGATCAGTCCGGTCACCAAAGGACGATTTTTGGTCCGCTCCATCAAGGCATCAATGTCCCTATCGATGTACATATTGATGGCGTTCGCACCGCCGGCAGCCAAAGATCCGCCTACCAAGGTGATCAGAATGAGCCACAACGAGGGCCAACCGCCTTCGGCCACCACCATCGTAGGAACAGTGGTAATGAGCAATAACTCAATGATTCGAGGCTTAGTTAGAGCGATGTACCCCGCAACAACCGATTGAGGTGCGCGATTTGACTCATGTCCTCGACGCTTCAATCGCGAGGGGACTACGGGGCGAACATTGAGGGGCACGGGTACTCATCGTATGGGTGGTAGGCAATCTCAACCAATCGCAAGCAGAATGTTTCCGTGTCATTGACCACATCACCCCCACCATTGAGCATCCCGGTGTCCTCCCAAGACACCCAGATTGCCGACCCCGATGTGGACACCACCGAGACCACCGAAGTCGACAAGCCCTGGATTGTGCTGGTGTGGAATGACCCCATCAACTTGATGTCGTATGTCTCGTTCGTGTTTCAAAAACTTTTTGGCTACTCAAAAGAAAAAGCCGATGCCCTGATGCTGGATGTGCATGAAAAAGGTCGTGCCGTGGTGTCCACTGGGCCACGTGAACATGCCGAACTCGATGTTTTTCGTCTTCATGAACATGGTTTATGGGCAACCATGCAACAAGACTCATGAGACGACGACGCCCCTCTGGCCCCATTGAGGCAATAGGCAATGGCACTTTTCTCATTAACTTGCCTGAACAAGATCGCCTCACTTTGTCGGGATTTGTTGATCAACTTGAACAGTTATTGCATGCAGATACTCAAGACCCTCGTGTGCGACGGCTTTTTCCTGTGGCCTATCACGACGATCCCGATCGAGATGCCGAGTACCAGAACTACATGCATGATGAACTTCAGCAATCTCGCTTGAACTCCATCGCCATGGTGCGCGAAGTTCTCGCGCATGATGAACCTCTCACCGAGGCCCAGCTCCACGGATTCATGATGATCATCAATAATCTTCGCCTCGTGCTGGGCACTCTTCTCGATGTGGATGAATCCGCCGATACAGATGACATTGATGAGTCAGACCCTTTATTTGGCCAGGCGCAGCTCTACGGATATCTCGGTTGGCTCCTTGAATGGACAGTGTCTGCAATGACAGGGGAGTAAAACCGTCATAAGTTCCCTAGATTCGAGAGAAGGCATTTGCCCCTTCGGCTGATAGCGTCATATTGCTCTCAACCGGAGTCGTTCTAGCCCCCATCGTCTAGCGGCCTAGGACACCACCCTTTCAAGGTGGCGGCACGGGTTCGAATCCCGTTGGGGGTGCAAGAGACCAGTGGTTTCCACATGGTCCCGTGGTGAAGTTGGAGTTCACGCCGGCCTGTCAAGCCGGAGGTCGCGGGTTCGAGTCCCGTCGGGACCGCCATCAATGGCGGATCGTCATTGTCGTTGTGTTTCTCAGAGAAATCTGAGAGGCATCACGGTCGAGTAGCTCAGTTGGCAGAGCACACGCCTGAAAAGCGTGGGGTCACCGGATCGACGCCGGTCTCGACCACCAGAGATATCTATTGCTCGCGCAATCGAACCAGAGTTTCTTGCGCAACGGTTGCCACATGTGTTCCGTCTTGTGAGAACACGTATCCGAATGCCAACCCACGACCATTGATGTAGGCATGGCAATTCATTTCATAAAGATGCCATTGACTTGAATCAATGTCGCGGTGAAACCAGATGGTGTGATCAAGGCTTGCGGAGAAAAACGCATTTTCTTGATTCCAGCGTTCGCGTAATTCAGGAACGCCACGAATAACTGCACCTGTGGGAAGGTCGTCTGACAGGTACGCCAACGCACATCGATGCATGAGTTGGTCATCGCCAAAGTTTTCCTTCACGCGATACCACGACATCAACTGCCCTGATCCGTCTCGCTTTTCTGCAGGAACAAATTCAAAAGGAATCTCACGTTGTTCAATATGAGGCGACCATGTATCAGTAGGCGCTAAGTCATCAGGTTGTGGAATATTTGAAGCCATCGCAACCGATGAAATTTCCGGCGAACCCTCTGGCAATTGATAACTCGCTTCAAGATTCAAAATTGCGCCATTGGATTGCCGCGCGACAACACGGCGTGTACAAAAACTTCTTCCATTACGTATGCGATCTACTTCGTAGCGCACTGTTTCGGAGTTATCTCCACGACGAATGAAATATGCACGGACAGAATGCGGAAGGAAACCTTCTTCAACTGTGGACGATGCAGCACGTAATGATTGGGCCACGATGTGGCCACCGTAAAGTCCGCCCCATGGATACGGAAAGCCCTCGCCTGCCACTACATCAATGCCATGTGGCGTGAGTTCGAAAAGTTTTTCAAGACTCATGAGATCTCCAACACAACAAGCACCTCGTTGGAGACATGGCTTTCAAGTTCAAAAGTTCCCGCGACATTTGCGGTAAACGACAACGTTGCAGGTGCACCTGGGGCCATCTTCTTCGACACGATGTCGTATCCATGGAGGTGATACTCGTCTTCTTGCGTGGGATTCACCAACGTAATGCGCACCTCATCACCAAGTGCCACCACTTCAATGCGGTCGTTGCCCGAGTTTTCTCCCACGGTGACGTCAATCTCAAGTGGTTCAACTGCAACTGTTGTTGTGGTCGCCACTGTTGTGGTGGTGCTGGTGGTCGAATCAGACGAAGCACATCCCGACACAATCATCATGAGCACAGCACATGCACCTAAAACTTTTTTCATGGTTTCATTCTTTCAAGAAACAGCGCTACTACCTCGGCGCTGTATTACGAACCGAATTCGTAGCCTAAATCTGGGGCGGTCAACAATGGTCGGTATTCAATGCCTGCAGCTGCAGCCATGTCGGCACAGGTTCCTCCACGGTCAACAATCACTGTGATGAACACTGGATCTGCGCCAAAGGCACGCACGGCATCCACCGCTTCAAAAATACTTGTGCCTCGCGTCACCGTGTCTTCAGTAATCACCACCTTGTCGCCCGGTTGCAGAGCGCCGGCAATGCGCCCCGTGATGCCGTGATCTTTGGCTTCTTTGCGCACACTAAAGCTGCGTAACTGTGACCCGCGTGTAGCCGCAATCGCTGCAATGCCGTAGGCAACTGGGTCTGCACCCATGGTCAAACCACCAATGGCTTGGGCTTCTTTGGGCAAAATCTCAAGCGCCGCATTTGCAACTGCAAGCATTCCGTCGGGGCGGCACATGGTCTGTTTCGTATCGAGAAACCATGAACTTTGTCGGCCAGATTTCAATGTGAAAGATCCAGTCTTCAGCGCATGTTGGAACACGTTGTCACGCAAAATCGCCAAGGCGGGAGGCAGTTCTGGAAGTCCCGCTGGCGTGAATGGGTACGTTTGGGTCACTTGGTTGACCTTAGTTGCCGATATCTATGTGACTGGACTTCATGTAGTGAATTCCATACCGTTTTTCTGTTGAGCCAATTGATAGTGGCTCAGTAAAACTCTCTCTGTAAGGTAGGGACAGGTACATATGTCCTCTAAGAAAACTTCCCCAAAAAGCTCCGCGATGAGCACCGCTCACAAGAAGGCCCTCGCCAACGGTCGTAATGAAGGCCGCATCATTCGCGAGTACTTAGAGATCGTTGAAGCAACTAAGCCCAAACGGGGACGTCGTCGTACACCTGAATCAATCGCGCGACGTCTTGCAGTCATCAATAACGAACTCAAGACTGCCGATGCAGTCACCAAAGTTCGCCTCATTCAAGAACGCCTGAACCTTCGTCGTGAACTATCAGGCATGAAATCCAAAACAGAAATCGCTACCGCCGAATTACAATTCGTGAAAGTTGCTCGTTCGTTTAGTAAGCGCAATGACATCACATACGACGCCTGGCGCGAATTTGGTGTCACTCCAACCGTGCTGAAAAAAGCCGGTATCGAAAAGGATTAAGTCCTCTCCTACATTGACGGGTAATGCGAAATTTCCCTTTGAAGCGCATCATGCGCTCTGTGCGCGTGCTGTAACACGCGATCAAGATTAAAAGCATCGTCCAGTTGCTGCGAGTTCAGTTTCACTTCCACTTGCTTCTCTAGAACTTCACGTAAGGGAGTGCTTGTCTCTAGTGCAGTGCGTGCGGCTGTTTGCACAATGCGATAGGCCGCATCACGTTCCATTCCATTTTCCACCATTGCCAAAAGCACAGATTGCGAAAACACAACTCCGTGTAATGCATTGAGGTTCTTGAGCATCTGATTTCTATCTACTTCGAGATGCGTAATGATACGTGCCATGCGACGCAACATGTACACCACAAGCGATACCGAATCTGGAATAACAATGCGTTCTGCAGATGAATGTGAAATGTCACGTTCATGCCATAACGGAATATTTTGCAGGGCTACTTGTGCATTGGCGCGCAACACGCGCGAGAGGCCTGTGATGGTTTCCGATGAAATCGGATTGCGTTTGTGCGGCATTGCGCTGGAACCCTTTTGTCCATCGGCAAAACCTTCACGCACTTCGTTCACTTCTGTGCGTTGCAGATGACGTAGCTCCACAGCAAGTGATTCCAATGTGGAACCGATGGAGGCACATACATACAGATACTCTGCATGCCGATCACGGGCGATGACTTGGGTTGCGGGCACAGATTCGAGACCCAACCGTTGAGCCACCGCCTCTTCAACCTCTGGCGAGATATTGGAATACGTACCCACAGCGCCGGACAGTTTGCACACCGCAATTGATTCTGTTGCGCGCAACATGCGCTCGCGGTCACGAGCGAGTTGCAAACCGAACAATGCAACCTTGGCACCAAAGGTGGTGGGTTCGGCGTGCACGCCATGGGTGCGACCAATCATTGGAGTGTCTTGATACTGATGTGCAGTCTTTACAAGCACATAGATCACTTCGGTCAACGCCCGCACAATAAGACCTGATGCATCGCGCATTGCCCAACACAGACCCGTATCCACTACATCGGTGCTGGTCAGGCCGTAATGAATCCACGTGCCGTGTGGGGCACCAATTGCATCCTGTACAACATCCACAAACGCAGCAACATCGTGTTGAGTAATTTCTTCACGTTCCTGTACTCGTTGCACAAACGCATCATCAATAACTGGTGCATTTTTACGACACGCAGCGGCAGCTTCTTTAGGAACAACTCCCGCATCTGCAAGCGCTTCAACTACACACAATTCAATCTCTAACCAACGCGCCATCTTTGCGCGTTCTGAAAACAGCTCGTCTGTTTGTGGAGTTGAATACCTAGAAATCATGAACGTACCACCATTGCGTCTCGCGATGGCCCAGTGCCCACCATGGACACGGGAATTCCTGTTTCACGTTCCACAATGGCAACTAGTGCACGCGCGCTCTCGGGCAGAGCATCAAAAGATGTAATCCCCTCAGTGCTGGACTTCCAACCGGGCAAGGTCTCGTACACGGGTTCAACTTCAGCGAGACGCTCAACAGTGTCGGGATATTGACGCACCACTTCGCCGTTGATGCGGTACGCAACACATACCTTTACTTCATCGAAAGTATCGAGAACATCAAGTTTGGTGAGTGCAATGTCGGTGAGTGAGTTCACACGTGTGGCATGACGCAACATCACCGTGTCTAGCCATCCGGTACGACGACGGCGACCAGTAACAGTGCCAAATTCGCGACCAATCTCTACCAAGGCATCACCGAGTTCATTCGTTAACTCGCTAGGGAACGGGCCCATTCCTACGCGTGTGGTGTAGGCCTTTGCAATACCCACCACGCGATCAATGTGGCGCGGTCCAAGACCAGAGCCCACAGCGGCTCCACCCGATACAGGGTTCGAAGAAGTGACATAGGGGTATGTGCCGTGATCAACATCTAAAAATGTTGCTTGTGCGCCTTCCAACAAAATTGCTTCGCCGCGTTCGCGTGCATCGTGCAACAAGTTGACCGTGTCAGCAACATAAGGCGCAAGACGTTGCGCAAGTTGCACAAAATTTTTAACCACTGCATCGACATCAACAGGAGTTGCGCCCATGTCGGCGAGTTCAATGTTGGCTGCAATGGCACGTGCACGAAGTTTTTCCTCAAACGCACCTAGGTGCATTACTTCGCCGACACGAATTCCTGAACGACGCACTTTGTCGACATATGCAGGACCAATTCCTTTTAATGTCGTACCAATTTTTGCTTCACCTCGTCCCGCCTCAAGTGCTGCATCAATTGCCTGGTGCCAAGGGAAAATCAAATGCGCAAGACTCGATACTTTCAAGCGATCGGTGGAGATACCACGTGACTCCAAAGAATCAATCTCGGCAAACAACGTAGGGAGATCAACGACAACTCCGTTACCAATTACTGGAGTTACGGTGTCATAGAAAACACCACTGGGCGTTAACTGCAAGGCGTACTTTTGATCACCAATCACCACTGTGTGGCCAGCGTTATGGCCACCTTGATATCGAGCAACAATTGCATGCGAGGCGGCGAGGAGGTCAATGACCTTGGCCTTTCCTTCGTCACCCCACTGGGTGCCAACTACAACAGTGACGGCCATGAACGCTCCCCTTTCGGAACGTAAAGTAACTGTACTTGCTCCAGGTAATCCAACCTCTCTGAATCGCTCAATACAGGTAGGTTTTTAGGGGTGAGCGCAGTTCTTCGACGTCAACTTTGGTCCTCCATGACCGCTACCGAGCGCGATGCACTCTGCCGCCGAGGCCTCGACGACATTTTCGATGCCCGTTTACGCACATCTATTGGGGAACTGATCGAAGATGTCCGGATTCGCGGCGATGAAGCCGTCTGTGATGCCCTTGCTCGTTTTGATGGAATTCGTGTGGCACCAGAGAATCTTCGGGTATCTGCCGAAGAGATAGCTACAGCCCAAGTAGACCCTGCGTTGGAAAATGCAATCATCGACGCCATCTCTCACCTGCGCGCATTCAATGACCATCTGTTGGAGCGAGCCAGTGATTGGACGATGGAGATTGAGAACGGTCTCATCGCAGGAGAAAAGATCACACCAATTTCCAGCGTGGGGCTATTCGTGCCAAGCGGCAAAGCCAGTTATCCCTCGGTGGCCTATCAATTGGGAGTTCCCGCCGTTGTTGCAGGTGTTCCTGAAATCTCCCTCGTGGTACCACCTATCCCGGGCGGGAACGGAGAAGTCGACCCCGCGGTCTTGGTGGTATGCCGATTGTTGGGCATCACAAATGTCTTTCGTGTGAACGGCCCCGCAGGTATCGCTGCATTGGGTTTTGGTACTGCATCTATTCCACGCGTGCGCAAAGTCGTGGGGCCAGGAAGCCCCGCCGTCACGTTGGCTCAAGTGGAGATGCAACGACATGGCCTTGCCACAATGATGCTGCTTGGTCCCACCGAGAGTCTTGTGATTGCAGATCACACTGCACACATTGGTCGTCTTGCTGCAGACCTGTTGATTGAAGCCGAACACGGCACCGACTCTTCGGTGGTGCTTGTCACCACATCTGCTGAATTACTCGACGCACTCGATGACGAATTGGCTATCCAGATAGATGATTTACCCGAAGTGCGCGCAACTGCGGTGCGATCCTCACTTGGGCCAAATGGTGGCGCAGTAGTTGTACGCAATCTCACTGAAGCCGCCGAAGTAGCAAATCTCTATGCGCCAGAGCATCTACAGATTGCTGTTGACCCACAACATGAAGAGCAACTGCTCGACTTGTTGGTGAATGCCGGCGAAATTCTTATTGGCCAGCACACACCTTTTTGTGCAGGCAACTTTGTGATTGGTTGTCCCGCCTCATTACCCACAAGTGGTTTTGCTCATGTCTCATCGGGTATCACGGTGGATACTTTCTTGAAGCGCACGGCAATCGCTAAAGCAAATGAGCCTGCTCTCCGCCGCATGGCAAACACCATTACCGCCTTGTCAGATCACGAAGGTTTTTCTGCACACGGCAACGCCATACGACGCCGCTTCGGCTAGTTCGCCCCTGGGTGTCCAGTCACCACAAGTTCGTCGTTCACCACATCAACACGAATGGTTCCGCCGTCGCCCACGTTGCCCTCTAAAAGAATGATGGCCGCCTTATCGGCAATCTCTCGTTGAATCAATCGCTTCAATGGACGTGCACCAAAGTCCGGATCAAATCCACGCGCGCCCAACATCACACGCGCCAAGGGCGTGACCTGCAATGTGATGCGTCGATCTGCGAGACGTTCAATGAGATGCTCCAACTGAATTTCCACAATTGCAGTGAGATCTTCTTCGGTCAGTGATTGGAAGCGCACGATTTCATCAATGCGATTCACGAACTCTGGTCGGAAATAATCAATCGGCTCGCCCGGCAGATTACTTGTCATAATCAACACCACATTGGTGAAATCAACAGTGCGGCCTTGCCCATCAGTGAGTCGACCGTCGTCAAGTAGTTGCAGCAACACATTGAAAACATCGGGGTGTGCTTTTTCAACTTCGTCTAAGAGCACCACGCTGTAGGGACGACGCCGAACTGCTTCGGTCAATTGACCACCTTCGTCGTATCCCACATATCCAGGAGGTGCACCAATGAGCCTGCTCACCGCGTACTTTTCCATGTACTCAGCCATATCAATGCGCACCATGGCTTTTTCGTCATCAAACAAATACTCAGCTAATGCACGTGCGAGTTCTGTCTTACCTACGCCCGTTGGACCCAAGAACATAAAGGAACCAATAGGTCGATTCGGATCCGACAAACCCGCACGGGAGCGACGAATTGCATTCGCAACTGCAGTCACGGCATCGTGCTGACCAATCACGCGACGGTGCAACAAAGCTTCAAGATGTACAAGTTTCTGCATCTCGCCTTCCAGCAATTTACTGATGGGGACTCCCGTCCATTTCGACACCACTTCAGCAATGTCTTCAGCATCAACTTCTTCTTTCAACATGCGTTGATCATGTTGCAGAACATCGAGATGCTGAGTGGCTTCATCAATGCGTCGTTCCACTTCTGGAATTCTGCCGTAACGCATTTCTGCAGCCTTTTCAAGGTCAGTTTCTCGTTCTACAGCAAGACGGAGTGTTTCGAGTTCCTCTTTCAAAGTACGAATTGCAGAAATGGCTTCGCGTTCTGCCTCCCAATGTGTCTTCATCACATCAACTTGTGCACGAAGCTCGTCCAATTCTTCTTGAAGTGATGCAAGTCGTTCGCGAGAGGCTGAGTCGGTTTCCTTCTCCAGCGCCACTTGTTCAATTTCCAATTGCAACATGCGTCGTTGTACTACGTCAATTTCTGTGGGGAGCGAGTCAATCTCAATGCGCAGTTTGCTTGCAGCTTCATCCACGAGGTCAATCGCCTTGTCGGGAAGGAACCGATTAGTGAGATATCTATTGGAAAGAACTGCCGCACTCACAAGCGCTGTGTCTTGAATGCGCACACCATGATGCACTTCGTAGCGTTCTTTCAAGCCGCGCAAGATTGCAATCGTGTCCGGAACTGTGGGTTCACCTACATATACCTGCTGGAATCGACGCTCTAATGCAGGATCTTTTTCCACATACTTACGGAATTCATCCAAGGTAGTGGCGCCAATCATTCGCAGCTCTCCGCGTGCAAGCATCGGCTTAATCATGTTGCTCGCATCCATCGCGCCTTCTGATCCACCTGCACCCACAAGTGTGTGCATCTCATCAACAAAGGTGATGACATCGCCTGCGGCATCATTGATTTCTTTCAGCACTGCTTGTAGGCGCTCTTCAAACTCACCGCGATACTTAGCACCCGCCACCATCGAGGCCATATCTAAAGAAATCAGTCGCTTGTTCTTCAAACCTTCTGGAACATCTCCATCGGCTATGCGACGCGCAAGACCTTCCACGATGGCGGTCTTTCCCACACCGGGTTCTCCAATGAGAACAGGGTTGTTCTTTGTGCGGCGCGAGAGAACTTGAATCACGCGGCGAATTTCTTCGTCTCGACCGATCACAGGGTCAATCTTTCCTTCGCGTGCACGTGCGGTGAGATCTTGTCCGTATTTTTCCAATGCTGCGAACTGTTGCTCAGGGTCGGGCGAAG
>CAEZWE010000028.1_pt1 | contig 19726 bp, 15 predicted proteins | sample 7264891 | NCBI WGS metagenome assembly CAEZWE01 (sample SAMEA6813872, study PRJEB35770) | uncultured Acidimicrobiaceae bacterium | biome: Freshwater; feature: Freshwater reservoir; material: water | place: Czech Republic | collected 2017-07-26 | depth 0.5m m | reverse complement strand
TGGGACACCAGGGGTGACGATGGCAATTTTGTTTCCTGATGGAAAAGGCGGCGTGATTGAACGCACCATCACAAGTGGGTTCAGCAACATCACCTTGAATCAAAAGACTTCTCCAGAAGATCATTTCCGTTTTGGGTCTATAACAAAAACAATGACATCTGCTGTGGTGCTGCAGTTGGTGGAAGAAGGACTTGTTGAACTCGATGCACCAGTGTCTACTTACTTGGGCACTGGATGGGCAAAGGGATACACACTCAATGGAGTTGACTACGGCGACCTTGTCACCATCCGTCAAATTCTGAATCACACAGATGGTTTTGCAGAGTTTGCTTTTGACCCAGGGTTCTATGTAGAGGCCAGTGCACGCATGACCACACCGTATGAGCCAGAAGAAGTTGTGGCCTGGGGCGTAAAGCGTGGACCTCAATATGTGCCAGGCGAGGATTACCTCTACAACACAGTTGGACATGTGATTGCGGGTCTCGTGATTGAAAAAGTGACAGGCAAAACCGCAGAAGAGGTATTGCGCACACGCTTGTTTGATCCCGTTGATGCAGATGACGCATACCTTGCACCCACAAAGCTGGCACCACAAGACAATGTGGCTGGCTATGTGCAGGGTGAGCTAAAGGCTGCCTTCGATCTTTTACCTAGCTATGCCCAGTATCGCGAGAAGGCTGCCGTTGGCGACTTCTACGATGTCACTGTGGCACCACAAGACGTACCGCGCTCAGCGGGATGGACAGGTGGCGGTATCGAAGCCCAAGCAGATGACATTGCACGCATCTTCCGTTCTTTGTTCACCACAGCAGTCACTGGCGATGAACTCACCGAGTTCCTCACACCATCTGCTCACTCCAGTTATGCACTCGGTGTATCTATTGGCGACAAAGCAGGACAGAAGGTGTACTCACATGGTGGCGGTGTTCCAGGATTCCGCTCAGAAGCACTGTTTGCACCCGACCTTGATGTCACCGTTGCAGTATCTGCAAACTTGATCGCGATTGATCCAGACATTGGTTCACTTACCGATGCAATCATGAAGATCATCACTGCGGCCTACGCATAATCAAGACGCAGAATTCCGCCAGCCTTGTCGCTTTATTGAGTGGCAAGGCTGGCGAGGAATTCGCCATCAGCAATCTTTGCTGCAACTTCTGGTGATGGTTCACTGAGACGCTCGAGGGTGACTCCATGAATCTGACCGCTGAAGCGATACACGTGCGGATATTCACCCACAGGGGCACCGGTATCCATACCCACGTCAAATGACTCCCCACTCATGGAGAACACAATGGGAACAGACTTGTCGATACGAGCGTGTCCGACAGGTTCGCCATCCATGAACAACACTGCATCACCTCCTGCACCAAAGCCACCGTCATAAACGTATTCCACGGTCACAGCATGGCGACCAGGAGCAAGAATTTTGTGTGACGTTGCCACGTAATGTTCATGCCCCATCCAGTTGTAGTGATACACGGGGCAATTGTTGTCATCGACATACAACGACCATCCAGCCATGTTGCCACCTTGGCATGCAATGACTCCATGACAACCTGACTCTGGAACATCAATATCTGCAGTAATACGAAAAGAGCAGTTTTTGAGATTCACTACAGATCCTTCGGGCATACGAATGTGCTCTGCGGTGTATGTCATCTTCTTGAGTGAGCCCAAGTTGCTAGGCGGTGCGACTGTCATTCCAATCGTTGAGCCAGGTTCACGTAACGGATACACGTTGTTGCGCTTGGCTTCAGAGTCAAATAGCTCCAATAGTTCGGCCAGCTTGTCCGGGTGCTTCTCTGCAAGATTCACACCTTGGGAGAAGTCTTCTGCAATGTTGTAGAGCTCCCACTTTTCTTGTTCACCAAAGAACGGCTGCATACCGAAGCGGTTCCAGGGCACGCGACCATGGAAACAACTGGCAATCCAACCATCATGATAAATCGCGCGGTTACCAAACATCTCGAAGTACTGCGTAGTGCGCGTGCTGGCGCCATCCGCGCCCTCCATTGCGTACAACATGGACACACCGTCGACAGGCAGCTGTTGTAAACCATTCACTGTTTCAGGAATCTGCACACCAGCAGCGGCGAGAAGTGTGGGCATCACATCGACGACATGATGGAACTGCGTGCGCAAACCGCCGGCATCGGCAATGCGCGCAGGCCATTGCACTGCCATTGCATTTCGTGTGCCACCAAAATGCGATGCCACTTGTTTCATCCACTGAAAGGGAGAGTCGAGCGCCCACGCCCATGCAAGGTTGTAGTGATTCTCACACCGAGCGGTTCCGAAATCATCCATGTGATCGAGCAACCATTCGGGGTCTTCGGGAATGCCATTTTGGAACGACGGCGCACTCCATGCACCGTGAAGAGTTCCTTCAGCCGATGCGCCATTGTCACCTGTGATGTACATAAACAAGGTGTTGTCGCTCTCCCCCATCTCCTCAAGCGCATCCAACACACGACCAATTTGTGCATCGGTGTGGGCCATAAATCCCGCAAACACTTCCATCAGTCGAGATGCCACTGGTTTATAGCGATCGGGATATTCCTCCCATGAGGGCACTTCATCTGGGCGTGGGGTCAGTGCTGTCCCCTGCGGAATTACTCCCATCGCTAACTGGCGTTCGTAGATCTCGCAACGCAGTGCATCCCATCCCTGGTCGAACTGTCCCTTGAACTTTTCAATCCATTCGGGTGCCACATGGTGCGGACAATGCATCGCACCTGTTGCGATGTAGGAAAAGAACGGCTTGTCGGGTTGTGATGCCTTCTGGACGCGCATCCACGAGATTGCTTTATCTGCGATGTCTTCCGTCATGTGATAGTCATCACGGCCCTCGTATGGCATCACCGGGGTTGTCTGATCGAACATCGGTGGCTCCCACTGCGATGCCTCGGCATTCAAGATTCCATAGAAACGTTCAAAGCCAAGACCTGTTGGCCAACGATCAAATGGGCCAGCAAGAGTTTGTTCCCACAACGGTGCGAGGTGCCACTTACCAAATGCAGCCGTGGAGTATCCCGATTGCTTCAAAATTTCTGCAACGCTTGCCGCTTCTTTCGGAATCACGCTGTCGTATCCAGGGAACACGTTCGCACCTTCTGGAATGCCGCCCATGTGCACAGTGTGATGATTGCGACCCGTGAGCATGGCTGCACGAGTAGGCGAACACAGGGCCGTGGTATGGAACTGATTGAAGCGCACACCATTTGCTGCCACGCGATCAAGTGCTGGTGTGGGAACAGGACCCCCAAAAGTGCTGCACGTGCCAAAGCCCACATCGTCCAACAAAATCAGCACAATGTTCGGAGCACCCTTTGGTGCTTTGGGCATCTTCATTTCTGCAGGAGTGGATTCAGCCACGATGAGTCCTTGCACGCCAGTGAACTCTGGCGTGGGTTGTGGAAGTGAGGCACTCATGATCAGCCTGCGAAACCCTTGTTGTCAAGAGATACACGGAACCGATTTACCGCTGTTGCATCACCGGAGACTGTGATGTCCCCGGCCGTGAGTGCTTCACTCCACAGACGACGACCCGAGACAACACCCATGAAGGTGTCGCGCGCCATGGTGACCAAGCTTTGCGCTCCCCAACCATCGGTGGGCACCGCAACACAATTGCGAATATGCAAGCCACATGTTTCATCACCCACGGTGAAAGCGATGTGATGATTCATGCCCTCAATCTTGTCGGGGTCGACAATAACGCGCAGTGTGTGCACTATGCCGGTCGCTGCGGACTCTGCCAGGAACTTGGGATTGAAGTTATGCACCATAAATCGATCCATCGGGAAAGAGCCGTCAAGATGACGGGCACGCGTGATACACCAGTTACGAATGTTGGCCGCTGGCGTGCGCTCTGCAATCAGACGCAGGCATCTCGCCAGCAACTTCTTCTCATCATCGGCTACACCTTCAGAACGCACTAGCCAGGTGGCAAGTTCTGTGGCCCAACGAATGTCATTGTCCGCCAATGCCTTTTCGCATTGCGCCGCAACTTCTTTCCTGCCGCCAAAACCAGCAATTAATTTTGAATACCGCTCGGATGGCTCTTCAGGGAAGAGTTTTGATTCATCTCCGTCGAACCATCCACGGAGTCCCATAAAGATCTGTCGCAGGTGATGTTCGGTCACGCCATAGCGCTCAGAGGTGAGGTAGTCCTCGTCGTAAAGCGAAGGCAAAGTGATGCGCGATGCAATCTCGTCTGTAGTCCACCCCTTATTGATGCCGCGCACCGTTTGGTCCCACATAAATTGAATGGAGTCCCGATAACGCGTCGCCTTCTCACGGATATTGTCCTTGCCCTTCAATGCAGGACCATGTGTTGCCACTAAATATTCAGGCGCCCACTTAATGATGTTGTCAATACCTGGGATGAGTACCCGCGGGTCTCGATATTCCTCACCACGGATAGCAAAGACATTGAATAACACTGGCCATACCGAGTTATGAATGCATGTGCCGATTTCGGGGAAATAGAAGTTGATGGAATCGTCCGAGTCGCTGGGTGAATGCACCGCTTCTACTTTCAAGCCCGCAATGGTCAGCGAATCACGTGCACCCAACAAATGCGTTGCATCGACATATCCCGGCGTGTACGGAGCATGTGCAGGATTCTTGTAGAAGAATCCAAGACCCACGTTCACTGTTGCATCAGGGCCTTCCAATGGCATCACGATGGCGAACTGCTCGACAAGGCCACGTGCATATGCCGGTGCGATTTCACCAAGCGTGCGTGCTTTGTTGCCCTTAACTTTCTCGTGAGCATAGATAGGCAATGGAGTGAGGTGATTGCCTTCTTCAAAAATTGCCTTGGTGCCTTCCACGTAATGAAAGTGCGTATAGATCACGGCCGCAATGGGTGCAGATGTCATTTCGCGTAAACGACGCAATGCCTCACGCATCTCCTCGATGGACTCCCCGGTATCAATTGCAATAATGCCCTCAGGGGCTTCTATGAAGCTCTGATTAGATAAACCATTGCCGATAAAGCACCACACACCGTTTCGTACTTCATGAAAGTCGCTACGAATCACATCGCTTTGCGCCGCATGACCAGAATGAACCCGCTGGCCCCCCGGAGTGGTGACCACGTTGACGTCGGTGACATCGAAACTGCGTGTCATATTGATTGCCTCATTCTGTGAAAGTAACGCCAACCTACAACCCCACAAAGTGATGGTCTGTCTCGTACGCAAAATGGCCCCATGCACAGATGCACAGCGCCATTTTTACATAGGTTCGGCGTAAGCCCAGCAAAGGCGCGGTCTCGACTCGTTGCAGTGCGATGAGTCGCTCTTCTACATCAAGCAGCGCCGTTCGTGCTTCTTCCCCCGACCTAGCCATTCCGGGGTACTAAGTCACCTGACTTGCAGACACCCACACGAGGCACCGCCTCGTTCAGATTTTGTGACGACTCAAAACCATTTTCCGTGCCACGAACACAACGAGAGCAGTGACGGCAACCTGCGCCGGAAACAAGAGCCATTTCACTGTTGATGAACGCGTCTCCATGATGTTCTCAGTACTCCCGCCCGTGACGATGGCCAGAACCATGTAGAGCGCAACTCCATGTAACCAGATGGCCCTTTGCGCAGCGCCGATGGCGCCATGGCGGCCCGCGCGCACCGCCAGAGCCATTCCCACTAACACCACACCAATCAGGAACAATGTCGCTGGAAGTTCAAGAACAACTGTCTCCCATCCGCGAATGCGCTCTTCATCGCTCAACGTAGGACTCGTGTCAACCCGCACCGCCCAGAAAGTCAGGAACACAATCCCGATGGGTACACCCGCCAACGCAATCAGCGACCACTTGGCGAGTCGGTCTGCATGGGAAACGGAGGAGAAGGATGCTGTCACCACGTGATCAACGTAACGAACTGCCTCCGGGAAAAGAACGAACTGATGTCCCTTTCGGAACACCGGTTCGTGTGGTTCAGTGAGCGACACATGTATCGAGGATGGTCGTGGCGCTCACAAGTTTCCCCGGTCCACGTCAGCAAGGCGTAGCGGAGGGCTGCGGTCAGAATTTCACAGCACGGGTCGGTAATTTTCACAGGTGGGTCTGCGCAAGCCCAGCAAACATCGATGGCAGAAACACGAAAGAGCCCCAGGATTTACTCCCGGGGCTCTTTGCGTTGATTTCATTGGCTCGTTTCGACTCTCACATCACAAACTTGTGACTGCATTCGCCGAAATTTGTGACTAATTCGAATCAGCTACAGCCGCTGGTGGAGCCACATGATGGGCATGCATGGCATGAGCCTGCACGCTGCATCTGCACACCACACATCATGCACATTGGTGCATCACTGTGTGGGCGCTTGATGCCCTCTGGTGCTGAGTGATCAGAGATGGGAGCTGTTGGTGCAAGTCCCAATTCAACCTTTGTGATGAACTCTGACACTGATTCCACCGACTTTGGATCGGTTGCAATCTCTGTGCCGTTCTTTGTCTCAATGACGCTTTCTTCCACACCTGGCAAGGTGGGCTGAATGCGCTCATCGCGGCTAAAGATTCCCAACTCTGCACGCTCGTCGTATGTCATGTATTCCAAGGCAAGGCGACGGAACAGGTAGTCCATGATGGACGACGCCATACGGATGTCTGGATCGTCTGTCATGCCTGCTGGCTCGAAGCGCATGTTGGTGAATGCTTCCACGAAGGCACGCAAGGGCACGCCGTACTGCAGACCATACGAGATCGACTTAGCGAATGCATCCATGATTCCCGACAAGGTGGATCCTTGCTTGGAGACCGTCAAGAACATTTCGCCTGGGCGACCATCTTCGTATTCACCGATGTTTGCAAAACCTTTGCAATCTGCAACGCGGAATTCAAAGGTGCGTCCACGACGTGAACGTGGCAACTTCTGACGTACTGGCTGTGTGACGATTTTTTCCACCACGCGCTCGATGACTTGTGTTGCAGCATCTGCGGTTGTTGTGGCGTCACCATCTTTGGTGTCGTCGTCTTTCTTGGTTGCGCTCAGTGGTTGGCCAACTTTGCAGTTGTCGCGATAGATCGCCACAGCCTTGATGCCCAACTTCCAGGACAACATGTGGAGAGCTTCAATGTCTTCCACTGATGCATCTTCTGGCATGTTGACGGTCTTGGAGATTGCGCCTGACAAGAATGGCTGCACAGCACCCATCATGCGTACGTGGCCTTCGTAATGGATGGTGTTGTCACCCATTGAGCAGGCAAACACTGACACGTGATTTGATTCCATGTGTGGTGCACCAAGGATTGACTTGTTCTCATCGATGTAGGCAACGATGTCGTCTACTTGCTGAGGGGAGTAACCAAGACGACGCAAGGCACGTGGGATTGTCTGGTTCACGATGCTCATTGAGCCGCCGCCCACCATCTTTTTGAACTTGACCAAACCAAGGTCTGGCTCAACACCGGTGGTGTCACAGTCCATCATCAAACCAATGGTGCCGGTGGGTGCGAGAACTGTGGCTTGCGCGTTGCGCACGCCGTATTCTTCGCCGTCACGCACAGCTGCTGCCCAAGACTCTTGACCAGCCATCACGAGATCACGCTGCACCACATCGGTGTCCACAATTTCGCCATGAGCATCGCGATGCATGCGCAACACGTTCAACATGTACTTTTCGTTCTCGGCAAAACCAGAGAATGGCCCCATGCGGCTTGCTGTGCGTGCACTTGTTGCATATGCATGGCCTGTCATCAACGATGTGAGTGCTGCTGCCCATGCACGACCCTCGTCGGAGTCATATGCATAACCAAGTGCCATCAACAATGCGCCCAAGTTTGCATAACCCAATCCGAGCTGGCGGAACTTGCGGCTGTTCTCTGCGATGGGCTCGGTTGGGTAGTCAGCGCGACCCACCAAGATTTCCTGCGCAGTGAACATCACTTCGATGGCGTGGCGGTATGCCTCAACGTCGAAACGATCATTGTCATCAAGGAACTTCAACAAGTTCAACGAGGACAAGTTGCATGCGGAGTTGTCGATGTGCATGTATTCAGAACATGGGTTCGAGCCATTGATACGGCCAGTTGCATGCGCTGTGTGCCACTTGTTGATGGTGGTGTCGAATTGCAAACCTGGGTCTGCGCATTCCCATGCAGCCTCGGCGATTTGACGCCACAGGTCGCGTGCACGAATGGTGCGCACTGGGGTGCCATCGGTAACTCCGTTGAGATTCCAATCGCGGTCTTCTTCCACTGCCTTCATGAACTCATCGGTCACGCGTACTGAGTTGTTTGCGTTTTGGTACTGCACGCTGAATGAATCTGCACCATCGAGATCCATGTCAAAGCCGGCATCACGGAGAACGCGAGCCTTGCGCTCTTCTTTCACCTTGCACCAAATGAACTCTTCAACGTCGGGGTGGTCCGCATTCAAAATGACCATCTTTGCGGCGCGACGTGTCTTGCCACCGGACTTGATGGTTCCAGCAGACGCGTCTGCACCGCGCATAAACGACACAGGACCAGAAGCTGTTCCCCCGCCTTCGAGAGTTTCAAAACTGGAACGAATCTTGGACAAGTTGATACCTGAACCTGATCCACCTTTGAAGATCACTCCTTCTTCGCGGTACCAGTTCAAGATTGCAGACATCTTGTCTTCCACGCTCAAGATGAAACACGCACTCGCCTGCTGTGGAACACCCTTGACACCAATGTTGAACCATACGGGGCTGTTAAACGCTGCTCGCTGCGTCACCAAGATGTATTTCAACTCTGCACGGAATGCTTCTGCTTCTTCGTTATCTACGAAGTAGCCACCCTCAATGCCCCATGTGGTGATGGTGTCTGCAACACGGTCAATGACTTGACGCATGCTGTGCTCACGCTCAGGTGTTCCGAGGTTTCCGCGGAAATATTTTTGGGTCACGATGTTGGTTGCGTTCAACGACCATGACACGGGGAACTCAACGTCGAGTTGCTCAAATGCCACAGTTCCGTCGCGCCAGTTAGTGATACGCGAATCACGCTTTTCCCATGCCACCTCGTCGTAGGGATGAACTCCTGGTGTTGTAAAGAATCGGCCGATGCCGATGGCTAGGCGGTCTGGTGCGAGTGACATTGTGTTTCTCCTAAATTTTGCGAGCTAAGTGACCTGTGGGCCGTTGTATGTAAGTAGCGAGACCGCAACCACAATATGTTGTGGTCTTGCTCCCCCTTTTATGAATTACCCACAAGGGGTTGTGAGATTACAGCACTGTAACTACACCCTTGTCAACGACCCTCGAGAAAAACCTTATGCAGCACGGACGTGGAGCGAGCGACCAGGTCCTGGAACGGCAAAGTTCCGAGTTCGATGCGCACATCTCCCCCCATCCGATCGCCCGCAACCACGTACCGACTACCCCTTGAATGTAGGGCTATAGGGCTGTGGATTGGAAGTGGACAGCGGTGTGGATTTTGGGTTTTTTCTGGGGAAACCCCATGTTTTTCAGTGGATGACGCTGTGGGCGAGATGTGCATAACCTCGCCCCTTCTGGGGAAAACCCCGCCGGATTAGACCAGCTCCACAGTCACAGGGATTGCACTGAGTACCGAATTGCCCGACAAGGGATCCATGGCCTTGTCGTCACTCAAAATGTTTGAGTTCACACCGGCCTTGCGGCGGGCCACCTCCATACGGGTGCCTGCCATGTCATGACCCCATCCATGGGGCACGCTGACCACACCTTGGGTCACAGAATCGGTCACCTCAACGGAAATCTCAATCTGGCCCACTCGACTGGTGATGCGCACCTCATCACCTGTTGCGGCACCAATGCGCTGTGCATCGTCGGGATGCAGTTGCGCTGTGCATGCCAACGAACCCTTTGTCAACACTGCAATGTTGTGCATCCACGAGTTGTTTGATTTCAGTTCTCGTCGGCCGACCAACAACATCTGCGATGCGTCGTGCGTGGCAATGGATTTTTCAAGGCGCACAAGATCGCCAATGAATTGCGGTGGTGATAATTCAATGCGACCACTCGGTGTACGCAACATCTCGGGAATACGTGGTTCAAGTGCACCTAGATCTACGCCATGTGGGTGAGCAAGCAAATAATCAAGTGAGATGCCATCGGGTTGTGCACCAAAGGCTGCACCATATGGACCTGTCTGCAACAAGAAGTCCAACATGCGCGCCGTACCACGACGACCACCGCGTGACAGTGCCGTGATGATTTCATCAACATCGCGACCAAATACGGGCGATGATGATTGTGTAACCGCAGACGTCACCATTGCCGTCACAATCTGTTCATCCATGACTGACGGATCAACATCGGTACCAAGACCTTGCAAGATTGCACCGAGTCGTACAAGTGTTTCCCACTCCTCGGGCATCTCTGCATCACGAGCAAGAACTGGTTCGCTGTAGTTGGCAATGTTGCGCACTGCATAGATCAACAACCCAATGTCGTAGTGATCTTTTTCTAATGCACTTGGTGCCGGCAAGATGACATCGGCATGACGCGTTGTTTCGTTGAGATAGATATCAAGAGACACCATGAATTCAAGATCTGCAAGAGCAGCGTCTAACTGTGCAGAATGTGGCGTCGACACCACAGGGTTCCCTGCAACAGTGATCATCGCGCGAATCTGATTCTCACCAGGTGTAGAAATCTCTTCTGCCATGACTGCCACGGGGTATTCGCCCAAGACCTCTGCCACACCACTCACGCGACTGTGCCCGCGCCCCATTTGGAAACCTTTGCCTGAACCGCCAGTGCCCCGGGTTGTTGCACTTCCTGTTGCAGGAGTTGTGAACATTGCACCACCGCGTGCGTCAATGTTTCCTGTTAATACGTTGATTGCGTCAATCAGCCACGCATTCGTTGTACCAAATTCCACCGTGTTAACACCGATGCGGCCATACACAGCAGCTGTCGGTGCCCCAGCCAATTCGCGTGCAATGCGCTCAATAGTCTCCACTGCAATCCCTGTGACAGGAGCAACGCGCGCCGGCGCAAATGGACGCACTGCCTCGCGCATCTCGTCGAGACCATTAAGCAGCGACATAATGCGTGGCTCCACAGAGACAAGATTTTCTGTAAACAACACATGGATAAGTGCTGCAAGAAACAATCCATCGGTGCCGGGACGAATAGCAATCCATTCATCAGACTCTTGTGCAGTCTTTGTGCGACGCGGGTCAACCACCACAACTTTTCCACCACGTGCACGAATTGCTTGCAAGCGACCTGGATAATCCGGCGCTGTACACAAACTGCCATTTGATGCATACGGGTTTGCTCCCAACATCAACAAATAATCAGTGTGATCAATGTCGGGTACAGGAATGCTTTGCGCAGTGCCAAACATGAAACCACCGGCAACATGTTTGGGTACTTGATCCACCGTGGATGCAGAAAAAATGTTGCGCGTCCCCATCGACTTGAGCATCATCGAGCTGTAGAGCTGTGGACCAAGATTGTGTGCATTGGGATTCCCTAAATAGGCACCAAGCGCTCCTCGACCATGTCGTTCGATCACACCCGTTAATCCGCGTTCAACTTCTTGCCATGCTTCTTCCCAAGAAACTTCCACGTGCACGCCATTGCGTTTCACCAACGGGCGACGCAAGCGATCGGGATCTTCGTGCAGTTGTTTCAGTGTGCTGCCCTTCGGGCAGATATAGCCGTGGCTAAAGACATCTTGCTGATCGCCACGAATACGCACAATCTGTTCCTGGGGCGACACCGAGATCTCAAGTCCACAACCCGCCTCACACAAAGGACAAGTACGAAATGCGGTGCGATTCTGGGTCGTTTCCATGCCCTTACTCTGCCATGTCTGCAACGTCTGGCTCGCAGCGTTCCTACACTTGTCCTATGGCCCGCAGCGTGGAGATATGCATGATCACCACCGTTGATGGCGCAATCGACATCAACGGGCGCTCAGGCCCCCTGGGTGGGCCTGCAGATCAACAACGACTCGCCCAGTTGCGCCGCCAGGCAAGCGTGGTCCTCGTTGGAGCAGGAACGGTTCGGGCAGAAAACTACGGAGCCCCGTCGCGCAAAGATTTACGCATTGGCGTGGTGACCACATCATGTGATCTTGACTTCACATCTCCCCTGTTTGCCAGTGGCTCGGGATTCATCGTCACAACTCACGAGGCTCCCGCCGTCCCCGTGGACAGTGTGCGCGCCGGAACTGACACCATTGACTTTGCTCGCATTATTGAACAGCTCCCCGAGGGAGTGATTCACGTAGAGGGCGGCCCCATGTTGAACGCAGCACTGTGCAATGTAGATGTAGTGGATGCTCTCAATATCACCATCGCGCCGCATCTTGTGGGGTCGCGCGGTGATGGACTCACTGCAGCACCACATTCACCACAACATTTTGAGTTAGCCGCAAGAGAACTCGTAGATGGATTTGTATTTCTTCGATACGAACGAAGAAAAAAATCTACGACTGTTTGAGAAGTGCGAGTTCGCGACTGAAGTCGGCGACGCCGTCAAAGTTTTTGTACACACTTGCAAAACGCATGTACGCAACTTCGTCAAGTGAACGAAGACGATCCAACACTGCATGACCGACAGTTGATGACGTCACAACAATTCCCGAGGCTTGTGCCAATCGCACGTCGTCTTCTACCAATTCAGCAAGAGCATCAATCTGGTCTGGCTCCACAGGGCGGCCTTTGCAGGCTGACTGCACACCAAACACCACTTTGGAGCGGTCAAAAGGTTCGCGAATTCCCGAGCGCTTCAACACCATGAGTGGCGCACCTTCGAGACGTTCGTAAGTGGTGAAGCGATAACTGCACTCTGGGCATGAGCGACGTCGACGAATCGCGTTTCCTTCATCGGCGGACCGAGAGTCGATCACCTTGGTGTCGTCGTGGCGGCATACGGGGCAATGCACGAAACAGAACTATAAAGCACGCCCCGTTAACTTTCTGTCAGTTTTCAGGGAAAAATGGCACTACATAAGTGAGCTTCATGTATTCCCGATGATTACGGAATGCGAATCACTTGACCGGGTTCGATGTGTGAGCCGTTCAAACGGACCATATCTGTGACCAGATCGCCGATGCTGCCCTCGGGCACGATGGTGCGGGCGATGTCCCACAAGGTGTCACCGTGTTGGGCGATCACGGTACGAGGGACCGATGTGTTCTCCTGTAAAGGATCTGATGCCACTGCTCCACTGGCGATTACTGCGGTGGCGACCATAAAGACCACGCCCACCCCGAGAACTCGGCGACGGCGGCGGAAAGTGCGCTCGCTGGGGCGCGCTTTGCGAGAGATGGCTTGTGCGCGTCCGGAGCTTGTGCGGGGCATGTGGGGCGAAAAGAGCAGTGGATCGATAGTTGTGGACATGAGGTTTTCCTTTCGGGAAGCGGTGATGCGGGTAGTAGGGCCTGTTGTGAAATTCACCGTAACGAACGGGTGTTCGATAGTTTGCCCGAACATGTGTTCGTTGTCAACCCCTAAACGAACAATTGTTCTCCGAACAGGTGTTTGACCCAGACGGCGAACACCTGTACGCTCTACCCCATGTCAGAGACCCTCACCGAACGCCAGCGCCAAATCCTCCACGTGATCGAAAAGTCCATGCAAGACCGCGGCTATCCCCCCAGTGTCCGTGAAATCGGCGAGGCAGTTGGTCTGAACTCCCCCTCCACTGTCCACAACCATCTCTCCTCATTGCAGAAAATGGGCTTCCTGCGTCGTGACCCGACCAAGCCCCGCGCGCTCGAGGTGCGCTTCGATACCAACTCAGAAGTGGCTATGGAACGTCGTCCGTCGCGCCATGTTCCACTCATTGGCGAGGTCGCAGCCGGTACTGGTCTACTCGCTCAGGAAAATGTCGAAGATCTCATCCCCTTGCCCACTGACTTCACAGGTGAAGGCGAGCTCTTCATGTTGAAGGTACGCGGCGACTCCATGATCGATGCTGGAATTCTTGACGGAGACTTTGTTGTTGCACGTCAACAAAACGTTGCAGAAAACGGTGACATTGTTGTTGCAGGAATTCCTGGCGATGAAGCAACCATCAAAACTTTCAAGAAGTCAGGCAACACCATCACATTGATTCCTTCGAATGCATCAATGAAGCCAATGGTGTTTACATCTGATGAAGTGCATGTCTTTGGCAAACTTGTCACCGTCATGCGCCGCCTCTAACGGCACAGTCTTTTATACACCCAATCGTCGGGCCACTGTGTGGAGCATGGCGTCGGGTTGCACCACTGCAACACGCACATGACGAGATCCACCAGTGCCATAGAAATCACCGGGACTCACGAGCGCGCCGCCTTCGTGTGCAAGACGTTCTGTGAAATCCCACGCATCTGTGGCATCGAACCAAAGATAAAAGCCACCATCTGGCATGGTGATGTCAATGCCTGACCATTTGGTCAAAGTCTGTGCCATGAACTCCAAACGCCAGCGATATCGATCTCGTTGGGACGCCACATGGTCATCGTCATCTAATGCTGCAACACCGGCAGCTTGTGCAGGCCCTGGCACCATAAAGCCCGCATGCTTGCGTACTTCTTTCAAGTATTCAACAATCTCCGCATCGCCGGCATAAAAGCCCACCCGCACACCAGCCAAGTTGGAGCGCTTCGACAACGAATGCACTGCAATCACACCGTCGAGACCGTGCTGCAGAATTGATTGCGAAGACGTCGCCCAGGTGAACTCGGTGTAACACTCATCGGAGAACACCGGCACGTTGTGTGCTCTTCCCCATGCGGCGGCCGCACCTAGGTCATCAAGAGCGCCTGTGGGGTTGCTCGGGCTATTCACCCACAACATCAATGCGCGAGATGCATCATCTGCGCTGATAGATGCGAGATCTAACTTGCCTTCTGAGTTCACACCTACGGGCACTGCGCGTAACCCTGCCAGTGTGGCGCCCATCTCATAGGTGGGGTATGCAACAGCTGGATAGAGCACGGTGTCGCGATGAGGTCGTCGCAGTTTCATGTATTGCGGAGTGGTTGCAACAAACTCTTTGGTGCCAATGCACGCTGCGATACGTGAGACGGGAACATCAATCGCGAAACGTCGCCCCATCCAACGAGCAATAGAGCGACGCAAGGCTTCAGAACCAATTGAGGCCGGATATCCGCGCTCGGATCCTGAACCACTTAGCGCAGCAATGACCGATGCAGGAGGAGGATCACAGGGAGTGCCAATGGACAGATCCACAATCCCGCCGTCATGGGATGCCGCAATCTTTTGGAATGCATCGAGACGGTCATAGGGGTATGGCGGCGGAACAAATCCTGGTGCGTCTCGATTGTCGGCGGCGTTACTCATGATGCGTCAAGTTTCGCCCATCGGCGTCGTCAACAACGAACTCTCGCAATCGCCCCTCAGAGGCCTGTGATAATCGGGCGCGCACCAGTAAGCCTGCATCCCCTTCTTCAATGGAAACCACTTCACCCTCGCGATGAACAGCGGCCATCACATCTCCACGTTCAAATGGAATCATCAGCTCGGTGACACGAGAAATGGAACGCATACGGTCAGCGAGGCGGCGCAAGAAAATATCTAGTCCCATGCGATGCAACGCAGAGACCGCAACTGCGCCTTGATACTCCTCCACCAACGATGCACCATGGTCGGGCGTGGCATCGGCTTTGTTGAACACAATGAACTCAGGAACTGAATCTGCGCCAATCTCGGCAAGCACTTCCCGCACGGCGGTTATTTGTTGTTCGGGATGTGTTGCGCTTGCATCCACCACATGCACCAACAAATCAGCCACTGCAGCAACTTCAAGTGTGCTCTTGAAGGACTCGATCAAACCGTGAGGCAAAGCGCGAATAAATCCCACGGTGTCAGTCACCAACACAGGTTCACCACCAGGCAATGACAAACGACGCGTGGTGGGATCAAGAGTGGCGAACAAACGATCTTCGGCAAGTACCCCTGCCTGTGTGAGCGCATTGAGCAATGTGGATTTTCCTGCATTGGTGTATCCCACAATGACCACAGACGCCAAACCACTGCGCCCTCGACCTTTGCGCTGAGTCTGACGCGTACGCTCCAAAGACTTGAGATCGCGTTCGAGTTTTTCAATACGGCGCATAATGCGACGACGATCTACTTCAAGACGTGTTTCACCAGGGCCTCGTGTGCCGATACCGCCACCTTGCTGAGATAAGCCCGCCTTTGCACCACGACGCAAACGAGGCAAGCGATAACGCAACATGGCCAGTTCCACTTGTGCTTTACCTTCTTGGGTGTGTGCATTTTGGGCAAAGATATCCAAGATGACGGCCGTGCGATCAAGTGCAGTTCGTCCGAGGGCTTTTTCTAGGTTGTACTGCTGCGCGGGAGACAGTTCGTTATCGAACACCACCGTGTCCGCATCAATTGCTAGACACACTTCGCGTAGTTCATCAACTTTTCCCTTGCCGATGTACCACGTGGAATCAGGAGTGTCACGACGTTGTGTGAGTCGTGCCGCTTCGTCGGCGCCGGCCGTATCAATCAACAATGAAAGCTCGTCGAGGCCCTCTTCTGTTTCTTCATCACTATGGCCACCAAGAGTGACCCCAACTAAAACAATGCGCTCCCGAAAGGTGCGCTCAATCAGGGTTTGGCCAAGAGCCTCCTGATACGGGTTGCTCACACGTGCACCGTTACCGTGCCCACCCAGGTGGTAGGCCCAGTCAATATGGCGCGGCGATCATCTGTAATGCGAACTCGAGCAACTCCGCCATCCATATGCACCACTACTTCATCAGTCTCTGGTGATACGAAGCCCCATGCATACGCTGCCTCTGCTGCAGCACACGCTCCGCTGCCACAGGCTTGCGTAATACCCGCGCCACGTTCATGCACTCGCATAGTGATTGCATTGTTTCCCGGACCCGATTCAATAATTTCGAGATTCACCTGCGACACAAGAGCGCCAAGTCGTACAAGATCAACAATCTTGACGTCGTCCACTCCCACTACAGAATGTGGATTACCCAGCGATACATGTCGAACCGGACGAAGCGGATCACATTCCAGTGCGTCCCAACCTTCTGGTTCACCTACGTCGCTCACGACTCCCATATCCACACGAACCTGCAGCGTGTGTGCATCGGTAGCCACAATCACTTCTACATCTCGAAGTCCCGCGTCAGTCTCAACTTCGTATCGGGCGCCATCGGCACCGCCCAATTTATGATGTGCAGCTTGCACCAGACAACGAATTCCGTTTCCACTTATCTCTGCAATGCTTCCATCAGCATTAAAAAGGCGCATTGATAATCGCGAGCTGTTAGTACTCAGCAAGAGAAGCCCATCGGCACCTATTCCAGTGGTGCGTGCGCACCATCGTTGTGCCAACTCATTCCACGCATGTCCTGGGTCACCTTGGTCCAGGTCGTACACCAAAAAATCATTCCCGAGTCCGTGATGTTTCGACAGATGAACAATCATTGCGCGCAGACTATCCCAAGGCCGCCAGAACAACAGGGGTGACTTCTGCAATCGGGTCTTTTCGTACCTCAACCCAACGGATACGCGGGTCACGGCGATACCAACGCTCTTGGCGTATGGCGAACTGTTGCGTGCGCAAAATGGTCGCCTCAATGGCTTCTTTCTGTGACCAACGCCCCTCTAGACACTCAATGACTTCTTTGTAGCCAAGTGCTTGTCGCGCCGTGGGAGAGATTGCAGGTTCAAGTTCCATCAACGCACGCACTTCATCAAAAAGACCCGCCTCCACCATTCGATGCACACGTTGTGCAATTCGAGCACGCAAATCATCTCGCTGCCATCTAATACCGACCTGCACGATGTCTGTGGCAGGAAATGTTGTGACGCCTTCGCCAAAGGAACTAAAGGGTTGCCCACTTCCCACACACACTTCCAATGCGCGAATGATGCGACGCCGGTTGGTGGGCTCCATCTTGGTTGTTGCCGCTACATCTAGTGACTGCAATCGACGAAACAACACCGCAGTGTCAGGCTCGGCTTCTAATTCTGCACGCACCTGCGGCCATTCACCAGGAAGGTTCAATCCATCCACCACAGCGGTCACATAGAGCCCTGTGCCTCCGACAACTAACTCACGAGCACCGGCATGTGCAATGTGTGTGCGTGCGATTTCGCGATCTTCTACGTAGCGCGCCACCGTGTATCTCTCGTGCGGATCAGCGAGATCAATTCCATGATGAACAACACGTTGTTGATCTTCATGTGTGGGCTTTGCAGTGCCAATGTCCATCTTTCGATACACCTGCATGGCGTCAGCTGCCACAATGTGCACACAGCCAAGAGTTGTCGCAGCCGCCATCGCAACATCACTTTTCCCACTTGCGGTAGAGCCAAGCACCACTACCGGCGACATTGCTGTCATGTCACACCGACATCAAAGGGATACGAATTTTGTGCGTCGCTTCGTGCAAGACCTCAACAAGATGACCCTTGAGGTAGTGCGCAGCCGCATCTTCGATTTCAACACTGCAATAGGTCCCCGGGCGCAAAGGCTGTGGAACGGTGAAGTGCACAAGTTTGAACTGACGCGTACGACCTGACATGATGCGCGGGTCTTGCTTGCTGGGACCCTCGACAACAACTTCTTCCACGCGGCCAATACGTTCACGATGCTTTCGCAATGCGCTGCGCTCCACAACCACTCGCAGGCGATCAAAACGATCCCCCACTTCGGCCGGGTCACAGAACTTCTCCACCATTAACGCGGCTTCAGTTCCTTCACGTGGAGAGAATATGAACTCAAATACCGAGTCGAAGTCAGCTTCGGCCGCTACTTCCATGGTGCGAACAAAGTCGGCTTCGGTTTCGCCCGGGAATCCCACGATGATGTCACTAGTTACAGCAATGTCGGGCATCAATCGACGCGCTTCGGCAAGACGTTCGAGATATCGATCCGCGGTATAGCCACGATGCATGAGAGACAACACACGATCAGAGCCCGACTGCAATGGATAATGCAACTGCTCACACACTGCTTCCGTTTGGGCCATGGCTTCAAGTACGTCGACGCGCATGTCCTTGGGATGTGGGCTGGTGTAGCGCACACGACGGATGCCTTCAACTGCTCCAACTTCGCGCAGCAACTGGGCAAATTGCGGGCTTGCAGAAACATCGGCGCCCTCACGGCGTGCAGCGAGCGAAAGGTCACGGCCGTAACTGTTGACGTTCTGACCAAGAAGAGTTACCTCTGTGATTCCTTGAGCAGCAAGCGACTTCACCTCGTTCACAATGTCGGTGAACGGTCGACTGATTTCTTTACCGCGAACTGACGGCACGATGCAGTAAGCACATGTGTTGTCACAGCCAATCTGAATTGTGACCCATGCGTTAAAAGAGGTCTCGCGTCGCGCAGGCAAAGCACTAGGGAATAACGCATGGTCATCCATCACTGCTTCGTCAAGAATTTCGGTAATGGGACCATGTTCTGCAGCCCACGCCAGCAACTCGGTGGTGCGATGCACATTGTGTGTTCCCATGACAACATCGACCCATGGCGCGCGAGTCTGGACAATGTCCTTGTCCTTCTGAGACAAACAGCCACCCACAACGATGCGACGGCCCACCTTGGCGTCTTTCCATGTCTTGAGGTGACCAAGAGTTCCGTACAACTTGTTGTCGGCATTCTCGCGAATACAGCAGGTGTTCAGCACCACAACATCAGCGTCAGCATCATTTTCTGCGCGCGTCATTCCGTCAGACTCCAAGAGCCCTGCGATTCGTTCGGAGTCGTGCTCATTCATCTGACACCCAAACGTGCGCACCACGTAAGA
>CAEZWE010000027.1_pt1 | contig 19872 bp, 21 predicted proteins | sample 7264891 | NCBI WGS metagenome assembly CAEZWE01 (sample SAMEA6813872, study PRJEB35770) | uncultured Acidimicrobiaceae bacterium | biome: Freshwater; feature: Freshwater reservoir; material: water | place: Czech Republic | collected 2017-07-26 | depth 0.5m m | reverse complement strand
TCATTGGTGTGTCAGGCCATGGACACACTTTGCGAAGTAGCCTAAGAGAATCCTATGAGTGTGTTTGTCGACGAAGCCCAATTAAACGTCCGTGGTGGCGACGGCGGAGCGGGATGTGTGAGTTTTCGTCGAGAGGGCCCTGTTGCCTTTGGTGGACCCAATGGTGGCGATGGCGGCAAGGGTGGCGATGTGTGGCTTGTGGCAGATCGCAATGCGGCCTCACTATTGGCCTTTCGCGATCATCCACACCGCCGAGCCGCAAATGGTGTGCACGGCAAAGGTAAGGACTTGCACGGCCGTCGCGGAGAAGATTTGATCGTGCCAGTGCCTGAGGGAACTATTGCTCGTGACATGTACACCGGTGAGATTCTTGCTGACTTGGTACATCATGGTGATCGTTGGCTGGCTGCATCAGGTGGTCGTGGTGGACGCGGTAACCATAAGTTCATGAGCAACAAGCGTCGAGCGCCAACTTTTGCTGAACAGGGTGAAGAAGGTTTTGAGCGTTGGCTCAAACTCGAACTGAAACTGATGGCCGATGTTGCCTTGGTGGGATTTCCTAATGCGGGAAAGAGCACATTCATCAGCACTGTGTCGGCGGCCAAGCCCAAGATTGCTAATTATCCTTTCACCACGCTCGAACCACATCTTGGTGTGGTGCGAGTCGATGACACAACAGAATTTGTCATGGCGGACATTCCTGGTCTCATTGAAGGAGCTAGCGAGGGCAAGGGACTTGGACATCAGTTCCTGCGCCATATTGAGAGAGCCAGAGTGTTGTGTTATCTCATCGACCTAGTAGCACTTGATGGTATTGAACCTGATGAACAGCTCGAGATTTTGCAACGTGAGGTAGAAAATTACAGCCCAGAGTTGCTCTCACGTCCTTCGCTGATTGTGGGAACCAAGACCGACAGCGTGCCATCTGAAGTGGTGGAGCAGTGGCCACACATGTCGATGTCATCAATTACGACGCAGAACGTGCGACAAGTGGTGAACGCGTTAGCGCAATCTGTAAGTGAGGCTCGTCAACAAGAACCCACACATGAGGCCACCATCATTATGAGGCCAGAACCAGAGCATTCATGGGTGGAGAAGCTCGGCGATAACGAATATCGAGTGCATGGACGCGGAGCAGAGAGAGCCGTTGCTCTCAATGATGTGACCACGCCTGAGGCTCTCAATTACATCGATGGTCGTCTTTCTAAGCTTGGAGTGCCCAAACTCCTCACACGTGCAGGCGTTGTCGAGGGTGATGTGGTGTGGATTGCAGAATTCAGTTTCGAATTCACTCCAGAAATGTAAGTCTGTATCTATGCGCATTGTCATCAAGATTGGATCCTCATCACTCACCGATGATGCGGGGCGCATTAATACCCACATGATTCGCTCAGTGGCTGAGCAAGTGGCACAGGCGCGAGAGTTGGGTCATGAAGTCGTTGTGGTGACCTCTGGTGCTGTGGCAGCGGGAGTTGCAGGATTATCGCTCACGGAACGCCCAAGCGACGTGGGCACATTGCAAGCACTTTCAGCCGTTGGGCAACCTTTGTTGATGGCTGCCTACCACACTGAATTGGCAACCTATGGAGTTACTCCGGCACAGGTTCTGCTCGTCCCCTTTGATTTTGTTGATCGCACGCAATATTTGCACGCTCGTTCCACCATCGAGAAGCTTCTTGAACTGGGTTGCGTTCCTATTGTGAATGAAAATGATGCATTAGCCAATGATGAAATTCGTTATGGCGACAACGATCATCTCTCCGCATTGTTGTCGCATTTGGTGGCAGCTGATGTGCTTATTCTTCTGACTGACACAGAGGGTCTCTATACGGCTGATCCCCGAAGCAATAGTGACGCAACAATTGTGCGTGTAGTGCAAGCAGATGATCCCTTACTGTCTGTCACCACAAGTGGTGCAGGAACTTCTCGTGGTAGTGGTGGCATGGCATCAAAACTTGCTGCTGCACGTATTGCATCATGGTCGGGAGTGACTGCAGTCATTGCATCAGCCCAACGCACTGATGCTGTTTTGGCAGCGCTGAATGGCGAAGATGTTGGAACAAGATTTTTGCCTCATGATCGTCACTTGTCATCACGAAAGCTGTGGATTGCTTTTGCCTCTGAGATATCTGGAGCGGTAGTCATCGATGATGGTGCCCGTGAGGCATTGCTCTCAAAGGGGACATCACTGTTGCCTGCTGGTGTAGTGAAAGTAAACGGCGTATTTGAATTGGGTTCGACTATCGAAGTAATTGACGTACACGGCACTGTTGTTGCAAGAGGTATGGCCGCGATGTCGTCACAACAAGCGGAACAAGCTCGCGGCAAGAAAACTGTTGACGTTGCAGAACTGGGTGTAGTCGAGGTGGTACACCGAGATGACCTCGTGGTCTTTTCTCAATTCTGAAAACAACTAGTTGCTGCGTGTTCTGCGGTTGGCAATACCGCGTTGAACTGCGCGACATTCTTCGTTCTTGAAGAGCCAGAGAGTAGCTACATATGCCATGGCACCTGCGGGAATTGCGATGACTAATTCACCCATATGGCCAGACGACGAATCCCATCTAACGAATTCTTCCACTTGCCACAGAACAAGTGACATTGCACACGTTGCCGAGGTAATAGGTAGAAGAAGTGTGTACATGTGATGCCACTGAATGGCCGAATAACGCACGTGTATAACCACAACAACAATGGCGGCTGCGATGAGGTAGGAAATGCCGAAAGCAAGAGCGAGCCCGAATACGCCATGGCGATCCACAAGTATCAGCGCGAGAACAATATTGATGATGTTTTGTACGACATTGATGAAAAATGGTGTTCTTGTGTCTTCGTGGGCAAAGAATGCACGCAGGGAAAAAATATAGACAGAGAAACCCGCGAGGCCTACGCCAAATCCTTGAAGAGCTCGAGCTGTGTTGTCGGCTGCGTCAGCAGTGAAATTTCCATACTGCAATATTGCAGAAACTATTGGTTGGCCCAAGATGATGATTCCCAAGGATGCGGGAACAGTGAGCAGCACAATCCATCGCAATCCTTTTGTGAGCCATTGTGCAAAACCAATGGGGTCAGCGTTCTTGACTTTGCGCACCAACTCAGGGACAAACGTGGTGGCTATGGAAAGCGTGAGTAGCGAATGAGGAAGCATGAAGAAGATAAACGCCTTGGCATAGGCGTCTTGATTACCGCTTCCTGGTTCGGCGAGGTTCTTGACAACGATGAGTGCAATTTGATTTGTGACGACATAGCCAAATGTCCAAAGGGATAACTGCAGCATTGAACGAACAGCAGGGTGTTTCATTGAAGGCGTAAAGCGAAACGTGAAATCCGTGCGGCGAATGGCTGGATAGAGGGCAAGCGCCATGACCACAATTCCAGAAGTTGCAGACAGGGTGAGGAGTATAAAGAAGGTGCCGTTGTTCTCCACATCGTTGAGACCGGGCGTGCCATCTTGGCTCAAAGGGATAAACAACAAGATGGCAATAGTGACAAGATTGGCCAATACGGGAGCCCAGGCTCCGGCTACGAAACGGCGACGTGCATTGAGGAAAGCCGTGCCGAGTGCTGTGAGGCCGTAGAAGAAAATCTGAACCAAGAATATGCGCGCCATTGCAGTGCCTGCATTGCGGTACTCATCGGCGTCTACGAGTGCACTGGGCTGCAACGAGAACAAGCGAAAGATCAATGGAGCGGCCAGCACTGCGAGCACAGTTGTCACTGCCAAAAAGATGACAGACACCGAAATGATTGCTGAAGTGGCTTGATCGTCTCGGTCTTCTGCGTATCGAGTGAAAAGAGGAACCAAGCTTGCTGCGAGCAGACCACCCACAATGAGTTCATAAATTGAGTTGGGGGAGTTATTTGCCCCATCGAAGGCGTCCGCCAGTGCGGTCTGGCCCAAGATGATGCCCAGCACCACCACGCGAAGAAGGCCTGTCACTCGTGATGCGGCAGTTCCTATGGCCACAATCACGGTGTCTTTGAACATAAAGAAAGAGGTTATGTCCTAGAGGGGTACTCGCCGATACACCCTCAGACGGGCTTGGGCACTAGTTTGGAGACCTTATGGCACCCCGCTTTGACTCAGTACAACAAGTTCGCGATGGTCTCAAGGCCGTCAATTACCTTGCCGATGACGGCATTGCAGGAGTTGCGTTCTTGGCCGATCGTCTCGGCAAGCCCATTTTGGTGGAAGGCCCTGCTGGCACGGGAAAGACCCAACTCGCCAAGAGCATCGCCGAAATGACGGGTGCTCGACTAATTCGATTGCAGTGTTACGAAGGCCTAGACGAATCTAAGGCCCTTTATGAGTGGAACTACAAGAAGCAACTTCTCCGCATTCAAGCGGATCGGAATTCTGACTCTTGGTCTGAAGTTCACGACGACATCTTTGGAGATGAGTTTCTTCTCCGTCGTCCATTGCTTGAGGCCATCACTGCAGATGAACCAGTGGTGTTGTTGATTGACGAAGTCGACCGCGTAGAAGTGGAGACCGAAGCACTGCTCTTGGAGATTCTCTCGGAGTATCAAGTCTCAATTCCAGAACTTGGCACCATCACTGCCAAGCAGATTCCATTGGTGTTTCTCACCTCCAACAACACTCGAGAGTTGTCTGAGGCTTTGAAGCGTCGTTGTTTGTTCCTACACGTGGATTACCCACAGATGGATCGCGAAAAGGAAATTGTGCTCACCAAAGTTGAAGGCATCACTGAGATGTTGGCTGACCAAGTGGCTCGCATTGTCCGCAGCATTCGACAGTTGGATCTAAAGAAGTCTCCTTCTGTTAGTGAGACACTCGATTGGGCTCGCACGCTTGTGCTGTTGGGCATTGACACGATCGATGCTGAACAAGCCAAAGAGACGCTCCATATTCTTTTGAAGTATCAGTCAGATATTGCAAAAGCTGCTAAGGAACTCTCCGTCGATTAACGACGAGACGCATCATCATGCTTGAGTTGCTGTCTGGATTTATTGTCGAACTTCGCAACGCAGGGTTGCCTGTGAGTTTGACGGAAAATCTCGATGCAATGACGGCAATCTCACACATTCCTCTAGAGGACCGAGAAGCATTCAAATACGCATTGGGTGCCACATTGGTGAAGAATCATGCGCATTGGCGCTCATTTGAAACTGTGTTTGAGGTCTACTTCAGTTTGCGTGGCCCTGAATACAACATCATCGACGGTGATGGCGAGGGCAGTATCGACGACTTCTTGCGCCAGATGCAAGATGCGCAAATGAAAGGCGAAGGCAACGGCGGTGCTGGAGGAATGGATCAACTCACTCCAGAGGAGTTGATGAACATCTTGATGAATGCACTGATGAATGGTGATCAAGCCATGATGCGTGCATTGGCTCGTCAGGCTGTGCAGCGTTTTGCTGGCATGGAACCAGGGCGCCCCGTAGGTGGTACGTATTACCTGTATCGCACCTTGAGGAACCTTGATCTGGACGGCATGTCAGAGAAGTTGATGCAAGCCAGTCGCGAACAAGTAGGTGGAGAGCTCACCAAACTAGAAGAGCGCCTAGAGCGAGATGAATACAACCATCGTATTGAGCAGTTCAAACAAGAAGTTGAAGCAGAGATTCGACGACGTCTGGTAGCGGACCGCGGAGCCGAAGCAATGGCCAAGACCCTCAGAAAACCATTGCCCGAGGACGTCGAGTTCATGCATGCAAGTCGTGACGAGATGCAAAATCTCAAGAAAGCTCTGCAGCCGCTAACAAGAAAACTTGCAACGAAACTAGCGAGGAAGCGCCGTCACGGACGTAAAGGTCCATTGGATTTCCGTAACACTGTCCGGCACAGCCTTGCCTATGGTGGTGTACCGGCTGAACCTAAGTTCAAGTACCCACGTCCATCAAAGCCTGAATTAATTGTGGTTGCAGACATCTCGGGATCAGTTGCTGCTTTTGCGCGCTTTACGTTGATGTTGGTGTATGCGCTATCTAATCAATTCTCGAAAGTGCGTGCTTTTGTTTTCATTGATGGCATTGACGAAGTGACGGACTATTTCAAAAAAACAGAGGATGTCTCTGAGGCAATTGCGCGTATTAATACTGAAGCTGATGTGATCTGGGTGGATGGACACTCCGACTACGGGCATGCCTTTGAAGTCTTCTGGGAGAAGTGGGGCAAGGAAATCAATCCAAAGTCGAATGTGATTTTGCTGGGAGATGCGCGCAATAACTATCACGCTTCTCAGGCATGGGTGGTCAAGGAAATGAAGCAGAAGGCCCGCAAGGTTTTTTGGTTGAACCCTGAGCCACGTTCATATTGGAACACAGGTGACTCAATAGTTGGCGAATATGGAACACACACTGATGGTGTTTTTGAGTGTCGTAACCTTCGTCAGCTGGAAGCCTTTGTTGAAAAACTGGCTTAAGTAGCTGAACCAATGACTCGCTTGGTCCTGGTTCGTCATGGGGAATCCCGAGCCACGGTAGAACGTTTCGTCGGGGGTCCCAGATCATGTACTGGTCTCACCGATTACGGGCGGGCTCAAGCAGAAGCGCTGAAGAGCCGTTTGCTGTTGGAAAAGAATATTGATGCGTCGGCAATCTTTTCCAGTGGTTTTCCGCGCGCAATCGAGACTGCAACCATTTTGTCTCCAGCAATAGGGTCGCTTCCCTTATCTATCGATCCAGGTTGGGGTGAACACGATCCCGGTCCAGATTGCGATGGCATGACCTATGACGCCTTCATTTCTCAATTTGGTCCACCGCGATGGGATGGTGATCCGCACGACGTTGTGTATCCAGGTGGTGAAACAATCGCAGAATTTCATGATCGGGTTATGGAGACTCTTCGTCGCACCGTTCGTGAACATGAAGGTGGAACACTTGTAGTGAGTTGCCATGCAGGCGTCATTGATGCGGTGATGCGCAACACCCTGCAAATGCATCAGACAGGTCGGTTTGAATTGAGCACGCTGAACACGTCTTTAACGGAACTGGTACATGTGCAGGGTTCAAAATGGCGTCTAGTGCGTTATAACGACGCAGCCCATCTTGCCCATCTCGTCAATTCCTCGTCTCAAAAAGCGTAGAGCAATGAGTCGCCGACGAATTGTGGTTGTCGGTGCGGGCACAAGTGGCTCGGTGGTGTCCATGTCTCTTGCGACACGATCTGAACATGAAATCATTGTGGTGGAGTCTGGCGTCTATTCGGGTTTAGATGGCGAATCTCGGTTCATGAATGTGCTGGCTGATTCCAGCCTGCAGAGTTTGCACCAGGTGCAATTGGTGGCCAATGGCCCCACAGTTCCTTATGTCCAGGCTCATTGTGTGGGCGGTGGAAGTGCGATTAATGGAATGCTGCTTACTTCGGAGGTTCCTGATGTAGCTCAAGGTCTGACCTCGTTTCCACAGAAGGATGAGCTGGGAGATGTCGGTCGTGCGCTTCTGGATGCTGGAGGCGAGTACACACAACTGTGGTGGAATAATGGACGTTGGAACCCGGGACGAGCGCTATTGCATTTAATCGACCACGAAAGAATTCGTATCATCTCGGACAATGTTCTCGAAGTGTTGCAAAGTGGCGCCACAGCGGGAGTGAGACTTCAAGAGAGCGTGATAGAAGCAGATGCGGTAGTGATGTGTGCTGGTGCAATCGCCACACCAAAGATTCTTCTTCAGTCCGGTTTCTCAAGGTGCAATACTCAGATTGGTCTGGGTCTTCAAGATCATCCATCAATTACTTTTGCTCTTGAACTACACCGAGAGATACCTTCTGTTTTCGATGCAGGAGTAGTCCGTAGAGGTACAACGTCTTTGGGGGAGCAGTATCTCGTAGTTGCCTATGAACGCGCATCATGGTCGGAACCCGAATTAGGTCTCGTGTCTGTTCTCCTACTCACCCCGCATAGTCGTGGTTGGGTCACAGCGCGAGACCATGAATGTGATGTGCAGATCAACATGTTGGATGATGAACGAGATGTTGTGGCAATGAGAGAAGCTGTGCAGTCGCTGATTGAGACTGTGTCACACGAAAGTTTTCGAGCAATTGCGCGGGACATCTACGCCGATGATGAAGGAACGTCTGTGGAATCTTTGCACAGCTTGACAATTACGGAACTTGATAAGTGGATAAAAATGAATCTGCGTCCTGTATCGCATGTTGCGGCATCATGTCATCAAGCAGTTAACGATGACGGTTCGCTACAACATGTGGGTGGGGTGTTCATTGCTGATGCATCCGTGCTTTCAGGTGTTCCGCCAAGTACTCCTGCTGCACCTGTCACAATGGAGGCGCGGAGAATTGCACGTCTAGTTGAGGGGAGTTTGTCGTGAGTTATTCATTGGGTCTACATGAGGTTGCAGAGGGAATCCACGCGTATCTACAGCCAGATGGTGGTTGGGGCTGGTCCAACGCGGGTCTCGTAGTGGGTGATGGAACTTCATTGTTAATCGATACTTTGTTCGACCTTCGCCTTACGCAGAACATGTTGGATGCGATGGCCCCTGTGGTGGCTGCTGCACCTATTGACACGGTGGTGAACACCCATGCAAATGGCGACCATTGCTACGGCAATCAACTCATGAAGGGCGCCGAAATCATTGCATCGACAGCTACAGCTCATGAGATGTCAGAGGTGCCGCCTTCTATGTTGGCAGCGCTGAACAATGCGCCTGGTGAAGTCGGTGATTTGTTTCGGCATTTCTTTGGTGAATTCGAATTTGAAGGTATTGAGCTGGCGTTGCCGACGCGTACCTTTGACGGCCGCTTTGAGTGCGAAGTGGGCGGACGAGTAGTTGAACTCGTGGAGGTCGGACCTGCACATACTCAAGGTGACACTTTGGTCTTTGTTCCCGATGCAAAGACAGTATTCACCGGAGACATTTTGTTTATTGGTGGAACACCCGTGGTGTGGGTAGGCCCATTAGATAACTGGATTGCGGCATGTGACTTGATTTGCGCATCCGATGTCGATCACATCATTCCTGGTCATGGGCCACTTACTGACAAGGCAGGTGTCGTGGCAATCAGGGATTACCTTCAGTTCGTCAATAGTGAAGCAACGGAACGTTTCGATAGTGGCATGGATGCATGGGATGCCGCGCGCGACATCGCACTCAATGGGTTTTCGTCATGGGGGGAGTTTGGGCGACTAGCTGTCAATGTGGACACGGTATATCGGTCTCTTGATAGGACACACAAAAGCCCCGATGTTGTGACTCAGTTCAAGCGGATGTTTGCTCTTGAGCAGCGTCCGCATTAGTGCGTGAACGCAGTGCGCGTCGTGAGACCACAACCCAGCCCGTCAATGACACGAGTGAAAAAAACCACCATTGCATCGCGTAGGAAAAATGTGATCCTTCGGTGAGTTCTGGCAACTGTGTGGGTGCAGGCCAGTTGGAGTTGAGTGCGGGTATCTCTTCCCTTAATTGCACATACATCGGAAGTGTGGGTTGTTCACCGCGTTGCGACAACAATGAAAGATCAATCCGATGAAATTCTGTGGTGGAAGGATCAGTGGAATCCACGGCGCCCAATAGGGTGCGTTTCTGTGAGGTACGCAGGTAACCATTGATGGTGATTCTCCCTGACGATGGAGGTGGAGCTACTTGGGCAAGAGGAACAAACCCTCTGTTGACAAACACCACCGAACCATTGTCTAAGAGAAACGGGACAACGGGGCTGTATCCCGCAGTCGCATCTTGAGAACGATTGATGATGGTTACTTGGCCTTCGGAAAGATACTGGCCTTGTGCTGTGACAACGCGCCACTGTAGATCGTCATAGGAAGTTGTTGCTGGTGAACTGGAAAAGAGTTCTTGAATATCTACTGGTGGAACCACGGTTCGCGCGATGACGTTTCTGTTGGTCTCTTGTTTTTGTTCGAGGCGATTCAATTGCCAAAAACCTAGGAACACCATCGTTGCGGTCAAGGTAGCAAGCCCTACGTGGATGAGTATCCAGCGCGGTCGGAGAAGGGGGTTACTCACGGTTTCAACGCTATCGCTCTTGACTCAGGCGTGTACGGTAGGCGCGTGGGGCAAAAGGCATATAACCAAGAGGCAATAAACGCTGACTTCTGGCGGATGGTGTTCGGTGCGGAAGTCTCCGCCTCGGCGCCCAAGCGCATTGGCGAAGGCCAAGTGGGGATGAATCTGAGGTATCAGTTGACTAGTGACGCAGCCCATGTGCCGTCGTCGGTCGTACTCAAAATGGCCTCGCCTGATGAAACTAGTCGTGCCACAGGAATCGCCTTGCGGAACTACGAACGTGAGGTCAAGTTCTACAACGAATTGGTCACCACTATTGATGTTCGTTCCCCTCGTTGTTGGTTCGCAGACTGGAATGCTGATACCGGAGACATCGCAATAGTTCTCGAGGACATGGCGCCTGCAGAGCAGGGTGACCAGATTGATGGATGTGGTGTGGAGCAAGCGCGCCTGGCAGTAGACCAACTCATCATGATGCAAGGTCCTCGTTGGGGGGATGATTCCTTAAGTGAGGTGGATTGGTTGCAGCGCCGCGAAGCCGGAGACATTGATCGGTTGAGTGGTTTGTTCAATATGTTCCTGCCGGGCTTCCTCGGTATCTATACCGAGGCGATTCTTGGTGAGGTAGGGAGAGAAGGGGTCGAATGTGTGGAAGCTTTGGCATCCAAGATTGGTGATTACGTCATGAAAAAGGATGCTCCTTTTACTGTGACACATGGTGATTTTCGTTTGGACAATTTGCTCTTTGCATCTCCTGCCGGTGGAGTGGAGTGCTGCGTAGTGGATTGGCAAACCCCAGGTCACGGCAATGGCATTGGGGATCTTGCGTACTTCATTGGCGCAGGTTTATTGCCCGAAGCACGCCGCCTACATGAATGGGAGTTGGTCGACCGCTATATCGCGGGCATCGAAGGATACGGGCACAAACTTGACCATGATTGGGTGCGCGATCATTATCGCCGAGAGGCAATTTCAGGGATAGTGATGGCTGTGATTGCGTCACAAATTGTTGGCCGCACAACACGTGGCGACAAGATGTTCGAAGTCATGGCCACTCGTCATCTACTGCAAGCTCTTGAAAACAATGCTTTAGGACTTCTGTAAATCACGGCACTCTGCGAGATGAGTAAGTAGTTGATCCAGAGCCTGAGTGTCTTTTCTGTGCAGTGCGTCGGCAGGAAAGTGGTCTGGCAACATCTCGACTGCACTATCCCACTCGATGTCGTGGCGGTTGAGGACAATGCGTATCGCGGTGAGGAGCGCCTGTGAGGGGTCTGTGTCGTAGGACGACATCATGTCTTCCACATGTCGTTTGGTGAGCCGGGCCATATCGAAGAGGTTATGTCTCATGGGCCTGTCAAAATTGCTACGGTTCCTTATGTTCGGGGGAACATGCAGGGGGGCATATGTGGAACTACGGATTACTGCTTAAAGGGATAGCGCAGGCTGATCCTGAGAGGCCAGCACAGATATTTGGCGGAATCACTTATTCGTGGGGTGACTTCTATCAACGTTCGAATGCTCTGTCGTCGGACCTCGTGTCATCTGGTCTTTCACCTGGTGCCAAAGTGGCGCAGTATCTCTTTAACGGGCCCGAGTATTTGGAGACAATGTTTGCTGCTTTCCTCAGCAGTTATGTTCCTGTGAATACCAATTATCGGTACGGACCCGATGAGATTGTGTATCTATTTACCAATGCAGATGCCGAAGCAGTTGTGTTTCATGCCGCATTTGTTGAGTTGATTGAAAAAGTTCGTGATCGACTTCCTTTGGTAAAGCGTTGGTACATGGTTGCCGATGAGTCTGGTAATGAACTTCCAGCCTGGGCTGTCTCCTACGACGAAGTTGTAAATCGTCGTGTCGCAGACGTGGATACAAGTAATGCAAGTCCTGACGACATGCTTTTCCTCTACACCGGCGGCACCACTGGTATGCCCAAAGGAGTGATGTGGCGACAAGAGGATCTTCTCACTGTGCTGGGTCGAGGAGGTAATGCGATTGCTCAAATTCCTGCAGCTGAATCTCTCGATCAACTGACCGCGCGCGTCACGCCAGGGGGCGTGGGACAAAGAACTCTGGTGGCGTGTCCGTTAATGCATGGAACGGGTCAGTTCTCTTCCTTCATCACTTTGGCCATGGGCGGATGCATTGTGACAATGCCGAACCGCAGTTTTGATCCTGCATTGTTGTGGTCCACGGTGGAAGAGCTTGGTGTGAATTCAGTAGTGATTGTCGGGCAAGCATTTGCTGGTCCACTTTTGGAAGCGCTGGACAACAATCCAGGAAAATGGAATCTGTCCAGCGTTGTACAAATGGGCTCGTCGGGTGTGATGTGGAGTCAGGAGAATAAAGAGGGCTTGTTGAATCACATCCCACAGATGCTGATCTCCGACAGTTTTGGATCATCAGAAGCAGTGGGCATGGGGGCATCAGTGTCGGCAAAAGGTGCGCCCGCTAAAACTGCACAGTTCATGCTTGGGCCTAATTGTGTGGTGTTCACCGAAGAGGGTCAAAGAGTGACACCAGGGAGTGGGGAGCGCGGTCTCGTTGCTGTAGGTGGAGCAATACCGCTGGGCTACTACAAAGATGAAGAAAAGACTCGATCCACTTTTCGAATTTTTGAAGGTCGACGGTGGACTGTTCCTGGCGACTGGGCAGAAGTGAACTCAGATGGAACTTTGCACCTGTTGGGACGCGGTTCTGTTTGTATCAATACCGGTGGCGAAAAGGTCTTTCCTGAAGAAGTGGAAGAAGTGCTCAAGACACATGTGTCTGTACGTGATGCAGTGGCCGTAGGTCTTGCAGATACCCGATTTGGCGAGACAATCTGTGCTGTGGTCGAGGCCGAACCAGGTCATGAACCCTCGCTCACCGAACTGAGTGAACATGTTCGTGAACGACTGGCTGCGTACAAGGCTCCGCGACATCTCGTTGTCATCCCCACGATTGGACGCGCACCTAATGGGAAAGTGGATTACAAGAGACTGAAGGAACACGCAGAAAAAGTGCTGGCTTCCTAGCCGCAACCTGCGATAGTCTTGTCTACAGCATTAGGAGAGACCATTTGGTCCGGCAACCGGGGTGAACGCCGCACGGTGCCTTCTCATCGCAAGATGGGAAATGTGGTTCCTTAGATGGAGCAACAGGGCCTTCTTTTCTTCTGACGCAGACAACGTAGTTCTAGAAGTGCAGGGGAAAGAAAATGGTAGACGTGTTTCGACATAACGCTGCTCCGTACCCTGCCAGTGGTGCATGGTTTCCTGGCGACCCAGTGGGAAACAGAAAATTTCATACCTTTGCAACCGATCGCCCTTTCTCGCTAGAAGGTGGAGGTTCACTACGTGATGTAACGGTGGCCTATGAGACATGGGGTTCACTTAATAGTGATGCGTCAAATGCAATCTTGATCTGTCATGCATGGACAGGCGATAGCCACGTTGCAGGAGTGACGGGCGTGGGGCACACAACGTCGGGATGGTGGGATGGTGTGGTCGGTCCAGGTCGCGCTATCGACACAAACAAATATTTTGTGGTGTGTTCAAACGTATTGGGAGGCTGTCAAGGTTCGACAGGCCCAGCAAGTGCACATCCTGATGATGGGAAGCCCTATGGGCTCCGTTTTCCGGTGGTGACTATCCGCGACATGGTACGCGCACAGGCACATCTCACCGATGCCTTGGGAATCAAGCGTTGGCATGCAGTTATTGGTGGATCAATGGGAGGAATGCAAGCACTGGAGTGGGCAATCATCATGCCGGACCGCGTAGGTGCACTTGTGGCGATTGCGACATGTGCCGAAGCAAGTGCACAACAGATTGCATGGACATCAATAGGTCGGCGAGCTCTTCTTCAAGATCCTGCATACAACAATGGCAACTATTACGACGCTGGTCCCGATGGAGGCCCCTGGGTTGGTCTCTCCACTGCGCGAATGGTGGCTCAGGTGACATTCCGCACCGACTCTCGATTCAGTGAAAAGTTTGCACGACGATTTAAGACTCTGAACTTCAACTCAGATGGCATCGAGTTGTTCTCTGAATTTGAAGTAGAGGGTTATCTGGATCATCACGGCGACAAACTCGTGCGTCGATTCGATGCAAATAGCTATCTCTACATCGGCAAGGCCATGGACCTTCATGACGTAGGTCGCAGCCGTGGAGGCGTAGCCGAAGCGATGGCTCGTATCAAGGCGCCAACTCTGACGATGAGCATTGACTCTGACATTCTCTATCCGGCCTATCAGCAAGAGATGATTCATAACAGCGTGAAGAACAAGGACCCGCGAAATGCTCATGTGACAATTGAAAGCATTGAGGGCCATGATGGTTTCTTGATTGAGACCGTGGCGGTGGGGGCTGGTATTCGGGAATTTCTAGGGTCTCTCTAGAAATTTTGGGGGAGCCCATAGAAGGGGCTGGTCTCGTGCGAGAATAGAACGATGTTGGTGCCAGCGCTTGTTGCAGCAAATATGACTCTTCATCTGATGGGTGTGGGGCTTGTGGTTCTCGGCTTGGTGTTGCTGGTGGCGACCATTGTGTTGTGGCGCGGTGCTGTGGAAGATCCTGTTGTTCTTGCGCCTCTTGAAGTAATGGCAGACCGCAGATTTGCGCGAGCAGGTGAGAAGGAGCGCTCGCTGATCTTGAATTCGGCTCGACCAGAGGATTCTGAATTGGTGGACGTCTCTAGTGATGCTGTTGCTCTATTTCGTGAGCCATTGTCCGAGCCCGTGCGTCCATGGCGCGATCCGTTTCCTCACGACGATGATGCAGTGGATATTGTGCCTATGGCTCCGCCTGTCATTGATCCGCTCCTGCAAAACAACCGAAAGGACCGCTAATGCCTGCATTTGAACCCAATGAGATGATTGCTCGATACAAGGACAGGGCCGCGGCTGTACGCAAGCGTCCACTCCCGCCGGTTGCAGGCGAAGAGCGTCAGTTGTTCATTGCACAAGCTGAGACCGACTTTATGGACTTTGCGATTATCGGCGATGCTGAGGCAACTTTGGATGATGGTGTTCTCACATTGCGAATTGATCTGAAGTCACCTCGTTCGTGATTTCTTCTCTGTCGCGCACAGTGCGCGAACGGCAAGATATCCACATTATGGCTGCGGCCATTGCTGTTTTTGCGTGGGGAACTGGTCCCATCATGAACAAAGTGATGACCGTTGATACACCGGCAATTGTCTTTTATAGAACACTGCTGGGCACTCCACTAATGGTCTGGGTGGCCTATGCCACAGGTGGTGGATTGAGTCGCGAATTGATGCGACGCACGGCTGTGCCTGGTGTGTTGTTTGCTCTGTCATTCATTACGGGATTTGCTTCTGTCAAGATGACATCAATAGCGAACGCAACATTGATTACGACCATTCAGCCTGTGCTCGTTGTGTTCATTGCTCCGCGTTTATTTGGAGAAAGACTGACCCCGCGACAATTGGGGTATTCGTTCTTGTCGTTGGCGGGAGTATTAATGGTGGTGATGGCAGCTGCGTCGTCAAGTGGTGCACATATCTCTGGGGACATGATGGCAGTTGCCAATGTTGTTCTGTGGACGGCGTACTTTGTTCTTGCAAAGCAGAACCGAATGGATGGAGTTCACTCGTGGTCCTTCTTGGCTGCCATATTTGTGTGGCTCGCGATTGTGGTTTTGCCTTTCGGTGCGATCACAAGCAACAGTCTGGGACAGATGACTACTAAGGATTGGCTTTGTGCGGCGGGCATGACACTGGGGCCAGGATTGCTGGGCCACGGACTTATGACATGGTCACAAAGCCATGTCGATGTCACGATTGCCTCTTTGCTTGGTCTGCTGAGCCCAGTTGTGTCGACTGCACTGGCCTTGGTGTTTTTAGGGGAATTGTTGACGCCGTGGCAGGTTGCGGGGGCCTTTGTGGTCTTGGCCTCGCTTGCGCTTCTAGTGGCCAACCAACGGGGAACTACACCGAAAGTGAGCCTTGAGGTCCCAGAGTAGGCCGTTGTAGTGAGCAGTATGGTCGGTACAATAAGGATTCCACATGCGGATGTGGCTCAGTGGTAGAGCATCACCTTGCCAAGGTGAGGGTCGCGAGTTCGAATCTCGTCATCCGCTCCAAAGCCGCCCTTTGGGGCGGCTTTTCTCATGTCGGGCTAAGGGTTATCAGTGAGTCGTTAATCATCCGGTCTTCTACCTTCAGATAGGCAACACCGATTACGGCTTCATGAATACCGACAACATTGGCCACATAATTCCAGCCGTCTGGATCATCAATGATTGCGTGTGTCATTCGGACGATTCTGTATGACGTGTAAATCTCACCATCCTTAGTGACGTCGGTAAACACGTCATATTCCACAAAATCACTTGTCTCCAAAGACTCTGAGAGGACGACTGTGCGGGAGGTGGACATAACAATGGTGACTAGTGGTGTTCAGGCAAAGTCTGGAATCACCAAATTGGTGGCTTGTAGAACTGCAAGTTGTGTTCGGTTCACGAGGTCATTCATCACAATGAGGTCGGCAATCCTGTTGCGCACTAACTGCAGAGGGATTTGGCTGACCAAGGCAATCTCTTGGTCTGTCATCCCGAGCGACAGCAATTGAAGAATCATGAGGTCATCTTCGTCGTTGTGTCGAACAGTCTTGTTGAACTGTCCATTCTTGAAATGCAGTGCCTGAATCACTGGGTGATTTTCGATCTCGGATTTTCCGTCAATGGTCATCTTGAAACGTTCGACCAATGAAGCAGTATCGGTGTCAAGCGAAATCACATCGTTGACTCCAAATTGGTGAGCCTTGATGACCAGTGGAACTGACGGCGATGAAGCCACCACCACTTTTTTTACTTGAGGTCGAAAACCACGACTTTTCTCGACCACTAAATCCAGGTCAAGCACCTCTGGTGCCAGGACAGACAGGTGCACGTCCTTGCTCTTGAGAGCAATCGCCATATCGCGCCCATTGCGTACGACATCAACAATCTGAATCTCTGGCGTGGTGTCAAGAATTTGCGTCAGCGGTGACAGTGATCCGGTGGTGCTGTCGCACAGTAAAACATTCATAGAGTCCTCATGTGAGCAGGGTAACTCTTGGCGGTCTTCAAAAGTCGCATACTGTGTGTAAGGGATTTTTTCTGCGTCACTTGAGTATGAACGTTCATTCTGATGCTGTGGGAAATTGGGAAGAGGGACAGGGCTATGGCAGTGCAGTTTGGAGTTCATCTAGGTATCCAGAACGCGACTGCGTCTGAGTTGAGAGAACTATGGACATGGCTTGATAACAACGGTGTCGATTGGATTTCTCTTTGGGATCACCTCTATGAGGCGCCTCCCGCAGGGGGTACGCAACCGCACTTTGAAGCATTCTCTATGCTGGGTGCACTTGCGGTAGATACACGCAATGCGCGTATCGGTTGTTTGGTCTTTTGTTCGCAGTATCGCAATATCGGACTCTTATCAAAGGGTGCAATCTCTGTGGACCATCTCAGCGGAGGACGTTTCGAGATGGGGATGGGAAGTGGCTGGCATGAACAAGAAGCGCGAGCATTTGGTTTCGATTTTCCTTCACAAGGTCAACGCTTTGCTGTTCTGGAAGGACAACTGGCAGCCATCAATGCATGGCGTCGTGGTGAGCGCGTAACTCAGTCGTCACCATCGGTGGAACTCCAAGATGCAGCGATGTTGCCCGGACCGATGGGTTCCATGCCGTTATGGCTTGGAGGACTAGGCCCCAAACAAACGCTGCGCATGGCTGGAATATATGCAGACGGATGGAATGCTGCCTATGCAAGCCCGCAGCACTATCGAGAACTCAACGGCATCCTTGATGACTGGTGCATAGACGCAGGTCGCGACCCAAAAGAAGTGGAACGAAGCATTAACTTGTCTTATGCCCTCAGCACTGAGGATGTATCGGTTGTGCGAACTTCTTTGGAGAATCAATGGGGGGCGGCATCAGAACGGATTATCTCTGGATCGTTATTGGGGCGACCAAGTGATGCGGTCGAGCAGATAGCCCCCTTTGTAGACGCAGGAGCGCAATTGATCAACATTGCCATTCGACCACCATGGGATATGGAACTTCTTGCTGAATACGTACTGGAAGTCATCCCTCAAATGAGACGAGATTTTTCGGTTCTCAACAGCTAATCGATCGTGAAATGGTCCTTGTGTACTGGGACTAAGGTGCCCATATGGAGACAGCACACATCAACGGCACCACAATTGCGTACAAGGATTCCGGAGGACCAGGTCCGGTAGTCATGTTGAGCCATGGATTCTTGATGGATCATTCAATGTTCGACGCACAAGTTGATGCTTTGCGCACTCAGTATCGCGTGATCACATGGGATGAGCGAGGCTTTGGCGGCACTAAAGCGACTGGCGAGTTCACCTATTGGGATTCAGCGCGAGATGTGTTGGGCCTTATGGATCATCTAGGAATTCACGCCGCGATTGTGGGAGGCATGTCTCAGGGTGGATTCTTGAGCTTGCGCACCGCCTTGTTGGCCCCCGATCGCGTGAAGGCGTTGATTCTCATAGACACTCAGGCCGGCACCGAGGCCCCAGAGACCATCGAGCCGTATAACCAATTGCATGCAGCTTGGTTGGAGCACGGTGCAGTTGCTGTTCAAGATGTGATTGCAAGCATCATTTTGGGTCCGGGTTCATGGGATGAGTGGTACGCCAAATGGAGTGTGTTGCAGCCCGAGCAATTCAGTCTTGCATTCAATTGTTTGATGCATCGAGATGACATCACTGATCGTTTGGCCGAGATCAAGTGTCCTGCATTGATAATCCACGGCACCGATGACGTGGCAATTCCGATGGAGAAAGCAGAGCTTCTGCGATCTGGGCTCGGCGGAGAAAGCTCACTTGTCGCTATTCAAGGTGGACCCCATGCGGCCAACATGACGCATCCTGAGCCAGTGAACGCAGCGATTGTTCAGTTCTTAGAAAAGCTTTCCTAACTGCAAGAATTGCCCACATACACGGAGGGGGACGTATGCCGTTAGAACTAGATCTGGGACCAGCTGCTCAGGAGTTTCGTGAAGAAGTGCGTACATGGTTGCACGCCAATGCGCCAAAAGAGTTGTTGGGTCTGTCGGCCGACATGGTGCAGCGTGGTCAATTTGCAGGCGCTCGTGAATGGGCTGATGCACTTACTGAGGCGGGGTACATGTGTGTGTCGTGGCCAAAGGAATATGGCGGTCGAGGACTCACGGGAATAGAAGTTGCGGTGATGAATGAGGAGTTTGCGCGCGCCAATGTGCCGCGTCTCACTCGCGGTATGGGCGAATGGCTTGTGGGGCCGTCCATCATTGTGTGGGGTACAGATGAGCAGAAGAAGAGATTTCTTCCTCGCATCATTGACGGCTCGGATCGATACTGCCAGGGATTTTCTGAACCCGATGCAGGTTCTGACTTGGCATCGCTCAAGACACGTGGAGAAATTGATGGTGACGAGGTCGTGATCTCGGGCCAAAAGGTGTGGACCTCTGGTGCGACTGAGGCAAACATGATGTTTTGTCTGTGTCGAACTGATCAGGATGCCTCCAAGCACGCAGGTATTTCTTATGTGTTGCTTCCGATGTTTAAAGATGACAAGTCATCAAATGGGATTGAATTGCGACCCATCATGCAACCCCACGGGGCCTCGCACTTTACGGAAACCTTCATGACTGAAAGTCGTGCACCCGTGGACAACATCATTGGTGGGATGAATAACGGATGGCGTGTCACTATGACCACATTGGGCAATGAACGCGGTGGCCATGCAACAACTCAACACGTGGAATACACAAAGCAATTCTGGGAAGCTGTAGAGATTCTGAAGGCAAATGGCAAGATCACCGATCCTGTTGTGCGCCAGGACTTGGCATGGGCATTTAGCCATGTGGAGATAATGCGCTTTCAGGGTCTCAAGTTGCTTTCTGAAGTAATGGC
>CAEZWE010000026.1_pt1 | contig 21311 bp, 21 predicted proteins | sample 7264891 | NCBI WGS metagenome assembly CAEZWE01 (sample SAMEA6813872, study PRJEB35770) | uncultured Acidimicrobiaceae bacterium | biome: Freshwater; feature: Freshwater reservoir; material: water | place: Czech Republic | collected 2017-07-26 | depth 0.5m m | reverse complement strand
CGACAATCGCATCACCGGCGATGTTCTGACAGTGAGTGGCACGGCAACGTTTGCCAACAAAAATGTCGGCACAACAAAAACAGTGACCGCATCAACAATCACCCTCACGGGAACCGACGCCAACAACTACACACCCAACACCACCGCCACCACAACAGCCAACATCACCACAAAACCCCTCACCGTCACCATCGCCGCAAGCAACAAAACCTACGACGCGAACGACTCCGCAACCGTGACATATACAGACGATCGCATAGCCGGAGACATTTTCACGATTTCCAGTGACGCGCACTTTGACGATATGGAGCTAGGACGCAACAAACCTGTGACTGCGATGAACATCACCCTGTCTGGAATCGATGCCAACAACTACACTCCGAATTCAACTGCCGTCTCAAGTGGTGACATCACAGTACGTGAAATCACTGCACAGATTCCCACCGCAGTAGACAACAGACCCCTATCAAACGCAACGCCCACGGTTCTCCTTGGTGACTTGGTCTCGGCTATCGACACGACTGTCACATTTACCAGAGCGGGATACGCCAGCGTGATCTGCAGTGTGATCCCTCAAAATGCGACCGAGACCTGCACCTCTCCCACCCTTGCAGATGGAACATGGAAATACCGCGCGCGACAATTGATTGCAGCACTCATGGTTGCGGCATCCGAGGAATACACCATCGTCATAGATACCACTGCTCCTGCAAGTACACGACCTTTGATGTTTACGCCTGATTCAGATACAGGAGTAAGTGCAACAGATGGAATCACACGTGACAATACGCCAACCGTGTTCGTCACAGAGGCAAGCCCGACAGACCGCGTGGTTGTCACTGCCACATCAATCAACCAAAGTGTTCAATGTTCATTCACGGCAACCGCCACAGAACAGACCTGCACTTTGCCGGTGCTCAGTGATGGCAATTGGGACATCGCTGCTGTCATCACAGATCTGGCCGACAACACTTCTACCTTGACTCCAAATTTTGTTGGAACTATTGACACCATCGCTCCCGCAACAAGTGTTGCGCCGTTCAATGCACAAGATAACGGCGCCGCGACATCCCTTGATGCAACACCACGTATTTCGGTATCGGGGATTGCGAGTGGTGAGATTGCTACCGTCAACGGCACCAACTCAAGAGCAGAAAAAGCTACCTGTTCTTTCATCGCTGCGAACACACTCAACTACTGCGAAATGAGCACAATGACAAGTGGTACATGGAGTTTGACTGCCACCATCTCTGACGTCGCAGGCAATGTTGCGGCCGAATCTCCTCCCACTCAAATTATTATCAGTGCTGGTATTGCACCCGCCACAGTTGCAACATCGGCCGTAGCCCCAAAGACAACCACCAACAAACGTGAAAATGTTGTGGCCGTAAAGTTTGGAACATCGGCGGCACTGGCCGGAGTTGAGTCCGTTTCGTTCATCGTCTTTGATAGCTCGGGCAAGGTCATCCGTCGAAGCACGATAAAAGTAAATCCTCAAGACACAGGCGCACGTCTCGTGATCCCTGCATCAGTGAAGGGTGCGAAAGTGCGCGTGGTGACTTCAAATCAATGTGGCGTCTCTCAAGGAGCACCACGAAGTTTCAATGTTCGCCGTGGAAAGACAGTGGTAAGTCTTGACAACCGAACAAACATCCCCACACTCGCAGGACAATTAGTTCTCCCTGACATTCAATTCGGTCCCTCCGACATCACGCTGGATGCTGGGGACAAAGCACAGTTAGACAAGGCGTTCAAGGAGATGAAAGGTAAATGCGGAACTCTCCTTGTGTCAGGATTTGCTCGCCACAACAACACCGACACTAAAAAATATCTGCAGAACTTGGCTGACTTCCGCGCACAAGCTGTGGCGGATTACTTGTCACGTAAAGGTCTCACTATGTGGATTGATTACCAGGGCTTTGTCATTAAGCCCAAGAAGGGCGACGACAACACGCATCGCCGCGTGGTCATTCATTGGACTCCCTCATAAACACCACAACGTTCAGAGGAAAACAAGTGGGTCACCTACCTTGACCGTACCAGGGGTGAGGATACGGGCATAGACCCCAAGGTTCTGATCAAGGTCACGCACAATGTGGCGCAAAACATCGCGATCGGGTCCAATGTCGGTATTCACTGCTTGAGTGACCATCACACAACGTGGGCACGGGTCTAGAAACTCCACCACCGCAGTACCGATTTGTGCACGCGCGCCTTTCCAAGAAAATTCCACATGGCCTTTTTCTGTGGTCTCCACCATGATGCTCGGACGAAAACGTCGTTCATCAATCACACTGTTCGGCAATGCAGCACGCAATGCATCCATTGCAGATGAAGTCATGACCAACAGAGGCCAACAGTCGTAGTGGGTCCCAGGGGGCGATTCAAACTCCACCACTTCGGGCGGAAACGCCGCAAAGTTTGGAAGAGGTTCATCATCGGTGCGACCAAAGATTGCACGTAACTCTTGTATCGGATCATCAGAATCACCAGGACCTCGACGAAAGTGATCCAAGTTGTTGTCCGCAGGTAATGATGTCAACTCCACAGAGTGATTCAGCGCTTGTGAGAGCACTGCGTTCACTTCTGCATCGTTGGATGACACTGTTGTGCCATTGGGCAAAGTGATAATCACCTCATCGCCGCGGCGTTGTGCAGCACATTGCATCAACCCAGCAATTTTTTTCGCACCGCGAATTCCGCCACGTTCCAAATCGCGTATCGCCCAATGACGATCGCCCACAATTCCCAATGTCGACAATTCCACATGGGGAACTTGTTCACCCACCATCGACTTCACGGAATAGGACCACAACTGTGAGATTTTCATCTTCACAGCATTTCACGCACGCACACCCGTGCGGCTCATTTAGCTGTAGTACGGATTCGAGCCCGTGGCGTGATCTGTAATGTCACGCACCTTGGCGATTGCAGGCACTTGCTCCACCAATGTGGTTTGCACGCCTTCAAGCATGGTCATCTTGCTCATCGAGCATCCATGACATCCGCCGCCCATGGTGAGATAGGCGATGCCTTCTCCGTCATGGCCGACGAAGGTGACAAAGCCACCGTGTGCGGCAAGCGATGGATTGATATCGGTAGCAATCACCGCTTCAACTGCAGCAGATGTTTCGTCGTCGGTGACTAAACCTTCAATGACAGCTGCAGGTGGTTTGTTGGGGTTGCGAATAATGAGACCTTGACGATCTGAAAAATCAAGTACTGCGCCATTGATGTGTTCGTAGCTTTGCAACGGAATAATGACTTTCAATCCGTTGATAGTGCGTACTTCATCGCTAAATGCTGCTTGGGTCACAATCTCAAATGACAAGTCGTATTTGAATTCTTCGCCAGGTGCAGCAAGTACCTCCAAACGCAGGCCGAGGCGTTCTTTTTCAGGTTCCTCGTCACGCAATGTCACCAACTGGGCAAGAGCCTCATCGGTGATCTCAATAATGGTGTCAGAGCTTTGGGGGGCAAGTGGACTCACACCCCGAAGGCTAGCGAGGGTTCGCTACTGACCAACGCGCCCCTACTGACCTACCCGCCCCTATTGACCAACGCGCCCCTATTGACCAACGCGCATGGTGGAACCCCCACCATCCACTTGAATACGTTGACCTGTGATGTAGGAGGCCTGTGGTGCACAGAAATACATCACCGCTTGGGCCACATCTTCGGGCTGACACACCCGGCCAAATGGCGCATCGTTATCCATTGAACGAAGATCATCCATCTCCCGGCGTCCCGTAATGGCACGAGCGAGGCGCACTCCCATATCTGTTTCCACCAATCCGGGCGCCACGATGTTGACGCGAATCTGGTGTGGCCGCTCTTCTTTGGCCAATGTAAGCGCAAGTGCTTCCATGGCTGCTTTTGCCATGTTGTAGGGAGCACCAAACGCACTCATCCCTGTGGTGGCAACCGAAGAGATAAACACCACATGTCCCCCGCCGCGCGCTCTCATGGAAGGCAAGAAAGCCCGACACAATTGATGAGGTCCCAGTGCGTGAGTCGCCACGAGATTCCATACTTCTTCGGCCTCAGTATCCACAACAGCGCGACCACGCGATGCAATACCGCCATTGAGCACTGCAATATCAATGCCACCGTGCATCGCCACAATCTCATTCACCATCGCCACGTTGTCCTCGGGGATGTCATTGGATCCTTGATGCACTGTTGCTACGCCGCCCATAGCTGCAATGGCATCTGCAGTCTCTTGAGCTGATTCTTTATCGCGTCGATAGTTGATGGCGACGGTGGCACCCTCTGTGGCCAACGCCAAAGAGATGGCACGACCAATTCCACGACCACCACCTGTCACTAATGCAATCTTGCCGTTGAGATATCCCACGTTGCCCCCTGACACTTGTGTCCCCAAACTAGACCCCCTACGAGCGGTCGTTACGAGCCAACTCGCGAGATAACATCAGTAGCAACAACCACGGGGAGCTTGCACGAATCGGCAGGCTGAGAGGGTGGCCGCGGCCACCGACCCAAGAACCTGATCCGGGTAATGCCGGCGGAGGGAAATGGATTCAACTTCACCACTGGCGCTTATCTTCACGGGCGGGGCACGTCCCCATCATTCCATCGCCCAAGATCTCGGTACACCACAGTTAGTCATCGCAGCAGATTCGGGCTGGTCACATGCGCGCGCCTTTGGATACGTCCCGCAATTCCTTGTCGGCGACCTTGATTCAATTAGTGCCGACGATCTAGCAGAGGCACATTCTCTCGATACAGAAATTGTGCAGCACAGCATCGATAAAGATCTCACTGATACTGAGATTGCCGTACAACTAGCGCATAGTTTGAAATACGAACGTATTCACGTTCTCTCAGGTGGTGGTGATCGCTTTGATCATCTAGTCGCGATGTTGCATTCATTAGTTGCACACACAGAAGAAGTTGCCATCACCGCACACGTCGGGCAGTCATTTGTTTATTTTGTGACACCAAAGCAACGCTTTCACACCACATGTGCCCCTCACACCACCGTGTCACTTATTCCTCTTGGTGGTCCGGCACGCGGCGTGCGTAGCGAAGGATTGAAATGGAATTTGTCGCGTGAGACATTGCATTCATTCGCCTCACGCGGAGTCAGTAACTGCACCACTGCTGATTCGTTTGCGTTGTCGTTGCGCACCGGAGTTCTTGCCGTCTTTATCACTCAACTCACAGGAGAAACACCATGAAAAAAATCCATCTCATTGCTGTCCTTCTTGGATCAGCAATCGTTGCTGCAAGTTGCACAAGTTCTTCTTCTGAAAACACGACTACTGAGGTGACATTAGTTGCCTATGACTCATTCACCCCAGAAGAAGGAATCTTTGATGCCTTCACAGAACAAACTGGCGCCACCGTCAAAGTAGTAACTGCTGGCGATACCGGCACCATGGTCTCCAAAGCCATCTTGACAGCGGGAAATCCCGAGGGTGACGTGATGTGGGGTATCGACAACACATTTCTTTCCCGCGCACAAGATGCCAACGTGTTGTCATCGTATGAACCCGTGGACGAAGGTGACATTTGTGTGAACTACGACAAAGAATGGTTTAACGAACGTGCAATTGCAGTGCCGACATCTTTTGAAGATCTTGTTCGTCCTGAATACGCAGGGCTTCTCACCGTGCAAGATCCCGTGAACTCATCTCCTGGGCTTGGATTCTTGCTGGGCACAATTGCCCATTTTGGTGACAACAACTGGGAGCAATACTGGCGTGCACTTAAAGACAACAAAGTCAACATGGCACCTGACTGGTCAAGTGCCTATTACGAAGCATTCTCTGCATCATCAGACACCGGCAAGTATCCACTAGTTGTGAGCTATGGCTCAAGCCCTCCAGCAGAAGTGGTGTTTGCAGAAACACCCATCACCGAACCCACCACTGGCGTCATTGAAGCAACATGTTTCCGCCAGACCGAATATGTGGGGGTATTGCGCGGCACAAAGAACACCGAACTTGCAGAAAAACTTGTGGAATACCTCTTGGGGAAGAAATTTCAAGAGTCCATGCCATTGACGTTGTTTGTGTTCCCCATCAACAAAGATGCAATACTGCCTGAAGTTTTTGAGAAGTTTGCGGTGCGCCCTGCGAATCCATTGTTGATGGAACCAAAGAAAATCGAAGACAACCGTGAGTCATGGCTGGACACCTGGCGAGGTCTCTTTTCGTGACGCGTTCGCAACATGGACTCGCCGCGGCACCATGGGTGTTTCTCGGAGTGTTCTTTGTTGCGCCCGTCGTCATGACTCTGGCGATTTTTTCTGACATCACAGTCCTACAAGAAACCATCACAAATAGTTTCTTCATCAAAATTGCCTGGTTTTCTTTATGGCAGGCAATGCTTTCTGTTGTAGTGACTTTGCTCATTGGACTACCGGCCACGTGGGCGCTATCTCGAGTGTCGTTTCCCGGGTCACAGATTCTTCGCGGAATTCTCTCTGCGCCATTTGTGATGCCCGCAGTAGTTGTGGCATCTGGAGTGCTCGCTGTTCTTCCCGCCGACAACAACACAGGGTTGATTCCTATTCTGTGGGCCCATGCAATGTTCAACATTTCCGTGGTGTTGCGCATTGTGGGTCCACGGTGGGAATTACTCGATCAGCGCCTAGAGCATGCTGCAGCAACACTGGGTGCACACCCCATGCACACTTTTCGACACATAGTCTGGCCACACATCAAAAACTCAACCATGAACGCAGCGTTGTTGATTTTCATATATTGCTTCACATCATTTGGCGTGATCGTGATTGTGGGTGGGTTTCAACGCCGCACAATGGAAGCAGAAATCTTCACTCAAGCAATTCGTCTGGGAGATACATCTACCGCAACGGCTTTGGCTGTTACACAAATTGCGATGATTGGTCTTGTGTTCACCATTGTGCGCACACGAAGTGGCCGCGAAATTTCAGCCCAACACATACAACGACGCCCACCGTTGTCCTCCACTACACACAACCGATGGATTGTCTGGGGTGCCATTGCAAGTGCAGTTGCAGTAGTCGGTTTGCCACTGGTGGCAACATTGTGGCGCTCGATCTATAGCCGCAGTACTCAATCGTTCACTGTCAGTGGATGGGAATCACTTCTTGATGCACGTTTGCCCGGCATGGCATATTCGGCCACCGAAGTTCTTACCAACAGCGCCATGTTTGCTCTGCTTGCTGCACTGGTGTGTGTGCCGTTGTCTTTGGCTGCAGTGGTGAGCAACAACAGATTTCTCTTTTTTGTGTCGTCTCTTCCGGTTGTTGTGTCCGCTGCAACCTTGGGTATTGGCCTCATCATCACTTTCGATGTTGACCCCATCGCATGGCGATCCCAATGGTGGTTGCTCCCCGTAGTACACGCAGTAATTGCATTCCCTCTCACCACGCGCACACTGCATCCGGCATACACAGCCATCCCTACATCACTGCGACACAGCGCAACTGTTCTTGGTGCCTCTCCCCTTCGCACTTTTTTCCACATAGAGATTCCCATAATGAAATCAGCACTCTGGCGTGCCACCGGACTTTCTGCAGCAGTGTCGTTGGGTGAATTTGGTGCCACATCTTTTTTGTCGCGGTCCGGAACCACAACTATGCCCATTGCAATTAGTCAACTGATGGGCACAGTGGGCCAAGCACCCCAACAAGCAGCCTTTGCGTTGTCGGCTACGTTCATCATTGTGACCATTGGGGTGATGAGCCGTGCTTAAAGTCAGCCATCTGAGCGTCTCTTACGGCAAAGAAAAAATACTCACTAATGTGTCCCTCACCGTGCCCACCGGATCCACCACGGCGATTGTGGGGCCGTCGGGCAGTGGAAAATCCACCCTTCTGCACGCCATTTGTGGCCTCATCACTATCGAGTCCGGACAGATATTCATCGACGACATTGACGTCACCTCCACCCCGGCACATCGACGCAACATCGGACTCGTCTCGCAAAGCGGGGACCTTTTCCCCACCATGACCGTGCGTGAGAACATCGAATTTGGTCTACGCATGGACAAAGCAGATGCCGATACCCGCGCAATGCGTTCCGACTTCCTCTTGGACCTTATTTCCCTTGCTGAATATGGGAAACGTATGCCCGACACTTTGTCGGGTGGGCAGGCTCGGCGTGTCGCAGTGGCCCGCGCATTGGCCCGAAAACCCCCTCTTTTGGTGATGGATGAGCCACTCACGGGACTGGATGCAGAAACTCACGACGAATTAGCAACCGACATCAAACGCCTCATCGCCGAGACCGCCACCACCGCCATCATCGTCACCCACGACCTCGACGAGGCGAAATTTTTCGCTGATGTCGTCATCGACATTCGCTCCTTGACCGAGCCCGAGTGATCTGGACACCTTGAGGGGTGTTCACAATGTCACGCTGGGTGAAAACAAAAAACCCTGCAGATATCCCCGTTTTTAGGGGCTGAATGGAATACGGTTTCACTCATGAAGAAGCGTGACCTCATCCAAGCAGTAGCACTCCACACCGGCCTCGATAACAAGAGCGCCGCAGCGGCAGTACAAGGAACCATTGACGTAATTCTTGCCAACGTTGCAAAGGGTGAGGTTGTCAACCTCTCCGGTTTTGCAAAGTTCGCAAAAATTAAGCGTCCAGCACGGCAGGGTCGTAACCCAGCCACTGGAGAGACAATTCAGATCAAAGCAAAAACAGTTGCAAAGATCACTGCTCTCAAGGGTTTCAAGGACATCGCACTCGGAGCTGCTCCTGCACCAAAAATCAATACCAAGCCAGCAGCACCTGCTGCTGCTCCTGCAAAGAAGAAAGCCGCTCCTGCAAAGAAGAAGGCTGCTCCTGCAAAGAAGAAAGTAGTTAAGAAGGCTGCTCCTGCGAAGAAAAAAGTAGTGAAGAAAGCAGCTCCTGCAAAGAAGAAGACCGCTAAGCGTCGCTAATTTGCAGTAATTCAACTGTAAAAACCCGGTGGCCGCATCCACAAGATGTGCGTCACCGGGTTTTTTATTTCTCCCGTTTCATCTCTTACCGTCTGACATGAAACAGATGTGGCAACAACAACTAGCGTGATGCATGTGAAACACGAACGCACTCCACCCGTCATCGGTTTTATTGGCACTGGCCACATCGCCACTTTTCATTCCAAAATGTTGCGTCGTTCTGGTCTCGACATTGTGCGTGGCGGTTGTTATGACGTGGACCGTGCACGTGCAGAAGTATTTGCGCAGGGTTCAGGAAGCCAAGTCATGGATTCTGAACAACAGGTCATTGACTCAAGCGATCTGGTGTACATCTGTACATGGACAAGCGAACACCAACGCCTTGTCTCAATGTGTATTGCTGCGGGCAAACCATATTTTTGTGAAAAGCCACTCAGTACAGATTTTCTTTCTGCATCCCAGATGGATACAGAGGCGCGCAATGCTCAACTCACACATCAATGTGGTCTCATCTTGCGACGCTCCCCTGCATATTTGTGGGCCAAAGAACTTATCGACGATCCTGCTGCGGGCGCACCGATGGCAGTGGTATTTCGCGATGACCAGTTCATTCCCATTCAAGGTCATTACAAATCCACGTGGCGCGGCGATACCGAGCGTGCAGGTGCAGGAACATTGCTCGAGCACAGCATCCACGATGTGGATATGTTGCGCTTTCTCATTGGAGACATTGATGCTGTGAGTGCACGGGCAACGTATCGCCATCAACTACCTGGCATCGAAGATGTAGTGGCGGCCTCAGTCCAGTTTGCAAATGGTGCCGTGGGTACCTTGACGACTATCTGGCATGACAACCTGTCGCGTGCGAGCCTGCGTCACGTAGAAATTTTCTGTGAGCGTCGCACCATTGTGATCTCTGGCGATGATTGGTTTGGGCCAGTGACATGGACAGATGCCGATGGCGCATCAGGTTCATTACAAGGCGACGAGCTCTTGGAGAAAACACACGACATGGCAGTCGGACATCCCAATCCAGATGCTGCCTTTGTGTTGGCAGCCATCGAAAAGAGTCCCGCCTATCCCGATTTCGCTGTTGCATTGGAAGCACACAGAGTTGTGGAAGCAATGTATGAAAGCGCACGCCATAACGGTGCATCAATTGATGTTGCCCAGATTGTGGCCAAATGACTCACCAAGTGGTAGCACTCGGTATTGATGACATCATGGCGTTACGTGTGCGTGTTCTTCGCCAAGGCACACCCACCACACATTGCAACTATCCCGAAGACAACTACCCCGATGTGGTGCACCTGGGCATCGTTGACTCAGGTGATGTGATTGCAACCTCCACTTGGTTTGCAAAACCCTGCCCCGAACGAGATGGAGTTGCATCTATGCAACTCAAAGGAATGGCCGTTGATACCTCGCGTCAAATTGGTGGACTTGGTCGTGCGATCATTGATGCAGGAATTACCCATGCTCGCTCACATGGCGCACAACTTGTGTGGGCACGTGCCCGTGATTCCGCGCTCGATTTCTACCTGAAGTGTGGTTTTGACATTGCCGGCGAGGGATTCATTGATGAACCCACAGGCATGCCACACCACATCGTGGTGCGCCCTGTCTAACCGGTGACAGCCACCGTGGCTGTGTAGTTCACGATGGCACCAGGAGTCGCTTCCACTTGCACTTTCATCTCCCAATCACCTGAGAAGGGAAACTGCACTACTCCGGTCCAGTGATTCGGCCCCAGTTCAATCATTGCGACCGGTATTGCAGGGATGTTGCGTGCAGGCAACGAAAACTGCACTGTCGCATCTTCAACGGGCGAAAGTGCACCACCTGGTGGTGTGAGAATCACATGCACTTCTGCTGCGCCCACGCGAGCCGGCACCACGGTGATGTCAGCCAATACATCAGCTTGAATTTGTGTGGAAGAAAAAATCTTGTCCGCGGGGTTATCAGTAGAGCCTGGCGGTGTGCCCACCAACACCGATGTCAGTGCAAGAACAATCACAACCAATAAGGCATCGAACTTCAAGATGGACTGAAGAGGCGTGACTGAGTTATCGGCGATGCGTTGACGCGCAGCTGCACCTGATAACACCACGACACCTACTACCAGCACTTTTGCCACGAGCAGTTGCCCATAGGTTGTGGAGCCGAGGTCACCCACACCATCCATCAGATGCATTGCTTGGGCAACACCAGTCAGCACAACGACAGGAAGCGCCCGGGTGGCAAGCCGAGAGAACCTCTGGACGTCCACGCTTGGCTCCTCACGTAAGAAGAACATTGCAACAAGACCACCCACCCACACAGCAATTGCTCCGAAGTGCACGGCGTCTACTAACACAAACACAATCGGCAAAGATCCCGCACTGGGATGTCCGCTTACTGAGAACGTCAGTATCGACACCGCAGCAACAATGACTGCAGTGTTTTGCCACAGCGCGGTTGTTGCTCGATGAAGGAACAAGAACAACACACCCCAGGCAACAATCGCTGCGAAACGCACAAGTGATGCAAGACCTATGCGCGTGCTCAACACGTCTGCCAAAAGATCGGCATCAAACACCGCGCCCCATGAGCGTCCCGTGGCATAGGCACCTTGCAACAGCAAAATTCCTACTGAACCAATTGCAAGACCGATGATGCTGACACTGAAGATCTGACGCAGGCGCGCCGATGACATCATGGGCGTGCCCCAGGCGAGCACGAGCGCACCCACCAGCGCGACAAGGGCAAAGAATGTAACAAAACGAGCAATGGTGAGCGGTGTTTCTAGTGGTGACGCGGTGTCGAGTCCTGACAGAATCTGTGCCACAAGATCGGTCCCGGTTCCCGATGTAGTTCGGCCAATTTCAAAAGGGAAAGCACCAGTTGCAGGGTGACCATCGGTACTCATCACGCGCCACACCACTACATAGACACCATCGTTCAGGGTGGGCACATCTGCGGTCACAATTGCTGAATCTTGTGCGCCGCGTTGTGCATCTGAAATTTTGATTTCATTCTGATCTGCACCGAAGAGTCGTATCTCTAACAGTGATGATTCAACGGGCTCGTTAAAGGTCAATCGAATCTCGCTCGGTGACTCTTCAATCACTGTGGAGGCTGCCGGACTAGAAGAATCGAGCACAGCATGTGCCGACACTGTCGATGTTGACGCAGTCATCACCGCAAGCAACATCACAATAAGTGCCACCGCCGTGTGTCGCATTCGCTTCGTCATAACCCTGGCCCCATCGGTAGCCCTTCAATATCGGCCCGTTGCAACAACCATGCAAGTCGATGCGCGGGGCTCAACTGCAAACTTGCTTGTGGTAGCTGTGTGAGCCCCATGGCATGGCTTGCAGCCCACGCCATTTTTTGACGATCCAATTCAAGGCGCACATACAAAGACGGCCACTCGTCATAGGAAACACCTACATCTAAATCAGTGAGGTGCACCACAGTTTCGCGCCAACGTAAAAAAGGCAGTTCATGCATCGCCACAACCGCACCAGATGCAGTCATGCCCGTGTTGTTCCATGCCTCATATGTGGTGTGGGCCCATTGGCCTTCCAGCGCATATACCGCGTTGCGTAACCTGCGCACAGCGTCGCTGGGTTCCCACTGTGATGCTTCATCAATGGCCTGTTGACGTGCCTGAGGTCCACCGGGGTACTGCTCGCCCACTTCTCCGCGTGCTGCACATTCCAAGAGGTGCACATGACTTTGCGCATTCAATGCAAGATGACCGACCACGGTGAGTCGTGTCCAACCCGGTAACGAAGAAGCCCCTGCGAATTGTTCTGGGGTCAAAGTGTCGACAATCTCCAGCAGCCGTTGATGACTTTGCGCACACCCGGCCACGCAGGCATCAAGTTGTTTGGCATCAAGGGGTGCAGGCACATCTTCAACGGTACTAGACGTTCCCGTGTGTGTACCCTTCAGCCACACGGGCCATAACGCATTGTTAGATCAATGGTGAACGGTTCGGCACCACAATGATGGTGCCGTCATCGTCACGATGCACACGCACAGACACTCCGTAGAACTCGCCCAAGGTTTCAGGCCGCAGTACTTCTTCGGCATTGCCATGGGCCACACAGTGACCTGCGTGTAACAGTGCAAGACGATCGGAATAGATGCCCGCCAAAGTGAGATCATGCATCGCAGACACCACAGTGAGACCGTGTTCACGACGTAGACGATCTACAAGTTCTAATGCTTGTTGTTGATGTCCGATGTCGAGTGCACTAGTGGGTTCATCAAGCAACAAAATGGGTGCTTCTTGCGCGACTGCACGGGCGATGACAAGACGTTGACGTTCTCCTCCGGACAATGTGTCCACATCGCGCGTGGCGAGTTCGGCTAGATCAAGTCGATCAATCACATCGCTCACCATGTCGATATCCAATGTGGATTCAGAGCCAAAGTGGCTCACAAATGGGTTGCGCCCCAGCAACACATACTCAGCCCCAGTCATACCTTGGGGAAGAACTGGTGATTGAGGCACATAGGCAATGAGTTGTGCACGACGACGCGAAGAGCGCGCTGTCAGTGGCGCACCATCGACCAAGATTTTGCCTTGATGACCGGTGACGCCTGCAACTGCACGCAACACCGATGATTTTCCTGCGCCATTCGGCCCGATAAGGCACAACCATTCACCTGGTTTGACGGTGTCGGAAAAACCTGCCACTGCAGTGCGATCTGCGTAGTGGACGGACATGTTGTCAAAAGAAAGAGATGTCATCGTTGAGCCTGTCGTGTGCGAAGAATCAATAAGAAAAATGGAGCACCCAAAAATGCAGTGACCACACCAATAGGGGTTTCTGCGGGGTTATCCAAAATACGTCCCGGGATATCGGCCACAATCAAAAATGATGCGCCCATCGTGAGTGCAAGTGGCATCACCATGCGATACGACGAGCCAACAATCAAACGAATGGCGTGCGGAACAATGATGCCCACAAAGCCAATCAGGCCACTCACCGCCACCACACTCGCGGTGCCCAACGTCGCCGCTATCACTACGACGAGGCGCACGCGATCCACATTGACGCCAAGAGCTGCTGCTTCTTCATCACCTACGCGCAACACATCCAGCAAGCGTCGATGCAACAGCAACACCACACAAGATGCCAATACGTAAGGAATCACGAGTCGCACATCTGACCATGTGGCACTTGAGAGTCGACCCAGAATCCAGGAATACACCTGACGAACTACATCGCTATTGCGTTGCAACAAAAACGTTTGAATTGCTGTGGTGAGCGACGTCACCGCAACACCTGCGAGCACCAAGCTGATGGACGAGCGATCGGACTTCACCGATGAGCCGACCACGTAAGTGACGAACACGGCGATAAGGCCACCTGTAAATGCAGCCAACGGCAAGGGGTCAATAATCCAACTGCTTGTGCCGCCACGATTCACCGTGATCACGATGGTGGCGCCCAACCCAGCCCCAGCTGCAACACCCAAGAGATACGGATCCACCAGTGGGTTGCGAAAAACCCCTTGATAACTGGCTCCCGCTATCGAGAGCATTGCGCCCACAATTGCGGCTAACGCCACACGGGGTGCGCGAATTTGCCACACAATGGCCCATTCACGCTCACTCATTCCGCTATCAATTGCGATAAACGGCAAACGATTTAACAACTCAAGCGGAACACGCCACCACTCGGGACCAGCGGGTCCAATCATGACGCCGCCAAGTACGGCCGCACACAAGAACACAGCCGAACCGGGGATCCACCACCGGCTCGCACCATGTGCGGTGCGTGAAGTTGTACCTGACGACGTCATGTGGAACTACAAATACGTGTTAGTTGTTCAGTGCAGAAATTGCTGCTGCGAATTGCTCAACAAGTTCCACAACGCGTGGTCCCCATCGAGATGCAATGTCATCGTCAAGTTCGACGATGTTGCCATTTTGCACTGCCGCAACCGAACTCCAGCCTGGTCGAGCAGACACAGTGGCTGCTGATTGCCCACAGCATTTGGTGTCTGCCAAGAAAATCACTGTGGGATTGGCCGCAATGATTGCCTCGGCATTCAACTGCGGATAATCATTTCCTGCTTCGACACCGTCGGCGATATTTGTAACACCAAATGGTGCCATCAACGTTCCCACAAAGGTATTTGAAGTGACGCTGTACAAGGTGTCGTCGAGTTCATAGAACACCGATGTTCCTGCCGGTGCAGTGATTCCTTCGGTGGCTTTTGCAATGCGCTCCTTCATTGATGCAATCAATTCTTCGGCAGCTGTTTGCTTCCCGGTCACCTCACCTAATTCAGTGATTTGTGAATACACACCATCAATCGATGTTGCGGCATCGCCTGTCCAGATCACAATGTCGGGATCTGCTGCTTTCAACTGATCCACAATGCCTGGGTCATAGGAGATGAGTACGTGTGTGGGCTCAAACGCCAAAATCGCTTCGGCGCTTGGCTCATAGGCAGAAATATCTGTGAGCTTGTCGGCAGCTTCGGCGGGATAGTTACTCAACGAGTCAACTGCAACAACGCAATCACCGGCATCGATGCCATAGAGCATTTCGGTAGCCGTCGGTGACAAGCTGACAATCTTGACATCGCAACCGGCATCGGTTGACGAAGAGTCAGAACTGTCGCCACAGGCGCTCAGAATAAGAAGTGACGCTGCAGTAATTGCAAAGACGCGTCTCTTTAACGGATGTGTCATTTTCATGTGGATCTTCCTCCAAATAAAGTCTGGAGAAAGAAGAGTGGGTCACAGAATCCGACGTCAGTCGGTTGCCTCCGCGGACCGCCCTTCCTTCGAGGACTGGTGTTTCGCACACAAAAATCAGGCGACCGGACTCGTCTGTAAAGGTTTCCCCTACAGAACCACCGTTGCGGGACAGTGCCGGAATCTCACCGGACTTCGCTGATGCTTGTGCAACATCTCTATTGAGATGCACACATCACAGTAGCAGGTGTGACCAACGAGACACGAAAATGAGGTCTATGAAACGAGGTCGATAATGCGCTGGACGCCATCGCGCAAATCGTCATCACCCAGAGCAAAGGAAAACCGGGCAAATCCTGGGGTTCCAAATGCTTCGCCGGGCACAATCGCGACTTGCACCTCATTCAAAATGAGGTCAGCGAGCTCCATTGTGGTGGTTGCTTTCTTGCCACGAATATTGCGATTTAACAAACCAGAGAAATTCGGATAGCAATAAAACGCACCTTGTGGTTCCATGCACGTGACTCCGGGAATGGAGGTGAGCATGGAATGCATCAACTTGCCGCGACGTTCAAAAGCCTCGCGCATCATGTGCACTGCAGAAAGATCTCCACTCACTGCAGCTAACGCTGCAACTTGAGCAATGTTCGACACGTTTGATGTTGCATGTGATTGGAAGTTAATGGATGCCTTCATGATGTCTTTGGGACCAATCATCCAGCCCACTCGCCAACCAGTCATTGCGTACGTTTTTGCAACACCATTTACAATCAGGCACTGCTCGGCAAGTTCTGGTACCAAAGTAGGCATGGACGTGAACTTGTTGTCGCCGTAAGTGAGATGTTCATAGATCTCATCAGTGATGACCCACACTTTGTTGCGCACAGCCCACTCACCAATTGCGCGTACTTCTGCTTCTGGATACACCGAACCACTGGGGTTATCTGGCGAGACAAACAACAATGCTTTTGTGCGTGGTGTCAACGCTGCGTCTAGTTGTTCGATAGTGACACGAAAACCGTTGGACTCATCGGTGTCAATAATCTTTGCAACGCCGCCAGCGAGCGAAACTGCTTCAGGGTAGGTGGTCCAATACGGAGCGGGGCAAATCACTTCGTCGCCCGGGTCGCACAATGCAGCAAAAGCAGTGAACACTGCGTGCTTGCCACCATTGGTCACCAACACCTGATCAGCGGTGCAACTAAAGCCGCTATCACGCAGAGTCTTGGCCGCAATAGCCTCACGAAGCTCGGGCAAACCGGCCGCTGGCGTGTAGCGGTGGTACTTCACATCGGCACACGCCTTGACGGCTGCTTCCACAATGTGGGCGGGGGTCGGAAAATCAGGCTCGCCGGCACCGAATCCAATGACATTATGTCCCTGGGCTTTCATGGCTTTGGCCTTAGCGTCTACTGCCAACGTGGCAGATTCGGCAATGGCGCCCAGACGGGCAGAGATACGTCGCAATTCGGTTGGACCAGGCATAAATGAAAGGATGACATAGTGAGCGATAAGAACCAACTCGATTTCAAGATTCCTACCCACCTTCTCCCCGCAGACGGCAGATTTGGCTGTGGACCCTCCAAGGTGCGCCCCGAACAGGTGGCCGCAGTCACCTCTCGCCTCACATCCGTGATGGGCACCTCACATCGTCAGGCTCCAGTGAAGAACATTGTGGGCTCTGTGCGCAGTGGTCTGATGTCGTTGTTCAACCTGCCCGAGGGTTGGGAGATTGTGTTGGGCAATGGTGGCTCCACAGTGTTCTGGGATGTCGCAACATTTGGTCTCATTCGCGAACGCAGCCATCACCTTGTGTTTGGTGAGTTCTCTTCCAAGTTCGCCGAAGCATCCGCTGCGGCTCCTCACCTGGCTGACCCTGTGGTGCTCTCAAGTGATACAGGCACTCATCCCACTCCTGTTGCAGATGCATCGTGCGACATTTATGCATATCCACATAATGAAACATCAACGGGTGTGGCACTAACTCCAGTACGACCTGGTGGTGATGGTCTTGTGGTGGTGGATGCAACATCTGCTGCCGGCGGCTTGATGTGGGACCCCGCCAATGTGGACGTGTATTACTTTGCACCACAGAAATGTTTCGCAGGCGATGGTGGGTTGTGGATTGCTGCATGTTCACCACGTGCTGTTGAACGCATTCGCGAAATCAAGGCAACCAAGCGTTGGCAGCCAGCATCGTTAGATCTTTCTATTGCGTTAGATAACTCGGTTGCCAATCAGACCTACAACACACCCGCGCTTGCCACTTTGATCATGTTGGATGAACAAGTGCAGTGGATGAATACCAACGGTGGATTGCAGTGGGCTGCGAATCGTTCCGCAGACTCTGCACGCACCTTGTATTCATGGGCAGAGTCACGCGCGTTTGCGACGCCTTTTGTGGCAAACTCCGCACAGCGTTCCAATGTGGTGGGCACCATTGATATTGACGGCGTGGATGCCAACCAGATCAGTGCAATCTTGCGCGCGAACGGCGTGGTAGATACCGATAGCTACCGCAAACTTGGTCGCAATCAACTGCGTATTGGCATGTTCCCTGCCATTGACCCCGCCGATGTGGCTGCATTAACAGGCTGTATTGACGTGGTGGTTGAACACCTCAGTTCGTAGAGTGGTCAGCGATGTCGCTGACTGTTGATGAAGTTCTTGAGCGTTACTGGGACGAGATTGAACCACTTCGCAATCCGGTGATGCTCGTCGCCTTGCGTGGCCTGTTCGACATTGGTGGCGTTGCCACATCTGCATTGGATTGGATGTTGAAAGAACGCGACTTCACAGTTGTGGCAGATATCGACCCTGATCCTTTTTTTGATTTCACCCAAGAACGCCCCGAATCATTTCTTGATGAAGATGGGGATCGCCACATTCGCTGGCCAGAAAACGAATTCGTTGTGATCCGCTACCCCGAAGGTGCACGCGACATGGTGGTCTTGAACGGCGTGGAACCTCATGTGGCATGGGGAACATTTACAAAATCGATTGTGGATGTTGCCCAAGGCTTGGGCTGCACATTGGTGATTAGCTTGGGTGCTGCAGCCGAACAGGTGCCCCACACTCGCGTGCCTCTTGTAGTGGGAAGCACCACCAATGATGATCTTGCGTCTCGCTTGGGACTGAGTCGTCCGCAATATCAAGGACCCACCGGTGTTGCAGGCGTGTTGCTCGATGAACTTGATCGCTCAGGTCTCACCAGTGTGAGTTTGCGCGTAGGGGTGCCGCACTATTTAATGCATGCACAACACCCGAAGAGTGCTGCTGCATTGTTGCAACATCTTCAACACGTGTTGGGCATTCCAACCGATCATCAAAATCTTCAAGCAGAGATTTCGCGTTGGCAAGAATTGCACGATGCTGCCATCGACTCTGATGCACAAGCTTCGGCTTATGTGGAGATGTTGGAGCGCCGCCACGATCAGATCGTGGAGCGCACAATGCCCAGTGGCGATGATTTGGCTGCAGAACTTGAAGAGTTCTTGCGCGGCCAAGACAACGATGACTAACTCATTGAGTCGCAGCAGTTAATTCTCACTGTTTCCGAGATTTCAATCATTTCATCCACATTTATGTTGATGACTTCACTAATTAGCCCTAATGTTCGACACATGAAGTTGACCGCAGTCATATGGCCCTCCGAAGACGGTGGCTACTGCGCTCTTAACCCAGAGACTGGATGCGCCTCTCAAGGAGAGTCCGTCGAGGAAGCTCTGGCAAATATCGAAGAGGCAACGCAGGCGTATCTGGATGAAGTTCCATTGAAGAACTTTCATCCAGTATCAAACACCTTCGTGACTACCTTCGAAATTCCACCACGTGCCTAAGCTGCCCGTACTTTCCGGGCATGAAATCATAAAGATACTTAAAGGCTTCGGATTTGAATTTGTAAGACAACGAGGAAGCCATGCAGTTCTGCGTCATGGCTCGGTCGTTTGTGTCGTTCCCATACACCCAATAGTCAAAACAGGAACGCTTCGCTCCATTCTGCGTCAAGCCCAAATAGACGTGCAGGACTTTATTGATGCAAACTCGCATCAATAAACAATCACTAGTTGATGGCTTAGAGGGCGGCGAAACCACTCTCTAGGTCAGCAATGATGTCGCCGATTGATTCAAGCCCGACAGAGAGTCGCACCAGTCCTGGCGCAACACCGGCTGAACGTTGTTCGTCTTCGGTCAACTGGCTGTGTGTTGTAGAAGCTGGGTGAATCACCAAGCTGCGCACATCACCAATGTTTGCCACATGGCTATGCAATGTGAGTGCTTCGGCGAACTTTTGTCCTGCTTCGCGTCCACCAGATAGTTCGAACGCAATTACGGAACCAAAGCCTTTGCCGCCGAAGTATTTCTTCGCACGCTCGTGCCAAGGGCTAGATGGCAAACCTGCATAGTTAATAGATGACACTTCTTTGCGTGTTTGCAAGAACTCCACAACTTTTGCGGTGTTGTCCCAGTGGCGATCCATGCGCAAGGACAATGTTTCGATGCCTTGCAGAATGCTCCATGCATTGAATGGGCTCACTGCCATTCCCAAGTCGCGCAACAACTGCACGCGTGCTTTGATGATGAATGCGCCGGCACCAAGTGCTGGCCAATATGCAAGACCGTGGTAGCTGGGGTCTGGTTCGGTGAAGTTTGGGAAACGTCCACTTGCACCAAAGTCAAACTTGCCGCCGTCCACAATGCCACCAGCAATAGATGTTCCATGTCCACCTAAGAACTTGGTCATCGAATGCACAACAATGTCAGCTCCCCATTCCAATGGGCGAATGCCATATGGCGTGGGCACTGTGTTATCCAACATCAACGGCACACCCACATCGTGTGCAACCTTGGAAACGCCCTCAATGTCGAATACGTCATTGCGTGGGTTGGCGAGCACTTCACCAAAGAACAACTTGGTGTTGTCTTTCACTGCGCTCTTCCACTGCGCAAGATCGTGTGGGTCGTCTACGAAGGTGACGTCAATTCCCATCTTGGGCAATGTGTAATGCAACAAGTTGTAGGTGCCGCCATAGAGCGATGGTGACGCAACAATGTGGCCGCCTGTTTCCACCACATTCAAAATGGCAAGAGTCTCTGCGCTTTGACCAGAAGACACCACGAGTGCACCTGGCAAGCCCACAGCAGTTGCTGTGCCACCTTCAAGAGATGACAAACGTGCTTCAAGAACTGCTTGGGTGGGGTTCATGATGCGGGTGTAGATGTTGCCAATTTCTGCCAAGGCAAAAAGGTTGGCCGCATGTTGTGCATCGCGGAATTGATACGAGGTTGTTTGATAAATCGGAACAGCTCGTGCGCCCGTGGTGGGGTCAGAAATTTGTCCGGCATGGATCTGGCGGGTTTCAAAACCCCAGTTGGCTTCACTCATGCGGGGAACCATAGCGGCTAAAACCCGACTAAACAAGTCGGGAATTGTGAACCCTGTGTTTCGTGCGTGGAAATGAAAAAGCCCCAGGTCACCGAAGTGATCCCGGGGCTTTTTACTGAGATCAATCAGCCGCCAGAAACTTCTGACACAGACTTCTTGCCAACTGACAACCACGGCATCATGCCACGCAGGCGCTTGCCCACTTCTTCAATGGGGTGCTTGGCTCCAGCTTCGCGCAACGCATTGAAGTTCACGCGACCAGTTTCAGATTCCTTCACCCATTCGCGAGCAAACTTGCCGGACTGAATTTCCTT
>CAEZWE010000025.1_pt1 | contig 21350 bp, 20 predicted proteins | sample 7264891 | NCBI WGS metagenome assembly CAEZWE01 (sample SAMEA6813872, study PRJEB35770) | uncultured Acidimicrobiaceae bacterium | biome: Freshwater; feature: Freshwater reservoir; material: water | place: Czech Republic | collected 2017-07-26 | depth 0.5m m | reverse complement strand
GTGCCTCAACATATGGAGTCTGTTTTTCTGGGTTGTCAGGTGCCTGTGAACAGTGTGTGAACGGACACATCGTCCCGATGCGAGGAATTGGCAAATGTTCCGACAGAATCAAACACCATGGAACTTACCTATGCCCCTGAAGACGAACAGTTCCGCGCGGAGATCCGCGCCTGGCTGAAGGAGAACTTGCCGAAGGGCTGGTTCGACGATGGTTTTGATATGACCAACGACGAACGCAAAAAGTTCAACGATGAGTGGCCAACGAAATTGTTTGAAGGTGGATGGATTTGCGCCACATGGCCAAAGGAGTACGGCGGCAAAGGTTTAAGCACAATGCAAGGCGTTGTGTTGTCAGAAGAATTCGCAAATGCAAAAGCACCAATGCGTGCAGACTTCTTCGGAGACACACTTGTGGGTCCGACATTGTTGCAGTGGGGTACCGAAGAGCAGAAGAAGGAATTCCTTCCACAAATCCTTAATGGTTCTATGCGTTGGTGCCAAGGTTTCTCTGAGCCCAACTCAGGTTCTGACCTTGCAAGCTTGAAGACATCGGCAATTCTCGACGGTGACGAGTGGGTCATCAATGGCCAAAAAGTGTGGACCACACAAGGCCACCACGCGGACTATTGCTTCTTGTTGGTGCGCACTGATCCAGAAGCACCCAAGCACAAGGGAATCTCCTACTTGCTCGTACCTATGCGTCAACCTGGCGTAGAAGTGCGCGGCATTGTGCAGCCTGATGGAACCGCAGAATTCTGTGAAGTGTTCTTCAACAATGCACGTTGCCCCAAGGACAATGTTGTAGGTGGAGTCAACAACGGTTGGGTTGTTACTAACTCAACGTTGGCCTTTGAGCGCGGCATGAGCGCAACAACGGGCTACCGCCGCTTTGAAGCCGAATACAAGGCAATGGTGCGTGGTGCGAAAGAAAACGGCGCAATCAACGATCCAAAGATTCGCCAGCGCTTAGTGACCTACTACACCAAGATTCAGATCTTGAAGATCAACGGCCTTCGTTCATTGTCCACCACTTTGATGGGCAAGAAAGACTTGAGCATGGCCGCTCTTGGTGCAACGAACAAGATGTTCTGGACCGAAATGCACAAAGAGGCAATGGAACTCGCACTCGACATTTCAGGTGCGAACGCGATGCTCGTGGATTACGCAATGGGTGATGGAAACTGGCCAGGAACTGCACGCGAAAAGCGTCGCGAGGGTTATCCCGTCAGCGGCATGATGTCTGCGTTCTTCTTCTCACGTTCTGAAACCATTTGGGGTGGAACAAGCCAGATTCAGCGCAACATTGTCGGTGAGCGCGTCTTGGGTCTTCCAAAAGAGCCACAAGCAACAAAGTAATTATGTGTCTCGGCCAATGGCTGAAACACAACAACTAATCAACGGGATTACCGTCTCCGGGACTGACTTCTGCTGCCTTCACTGATGGGTCTTGCCATGCTGCATGTGTGCGCAAAGGAATCTCTTTCACGGCGTATGCGAACAGAAACGCAATGATTGCGAGCGGTACGGCCACTTGGTAGATCAACACGATTGCGTCTGAGACTGCATTGATGGTGTCGGTGCGCGCGGGTTCGGGAAGTTCGTTAATGAGGCGCGGCTTTTGAAGGTATTCGCTTTTTACTTTGCCAAGTACTTGTGCATTCAATAGCGATCCGAAGGCCGCCAAAGAAATTGTGCTGCCAAGGGAGCGACAAAGTACCGAGAGCGAAGTTGCAACTCCCATGTCTTGTACGTCCACACTGTTTTGAATTGCAGTAGTCGACACCGGCATGGCAGCACCGGTGCAGATGCCAATAAATGTCATACCCACCATCGCAAACATGATTCCGCGGCCCGAATCCTCGAGGAGGGTCAACATGAAAAGACCCACAACCAAGAATGCAGTTCCACCAATAGGCCAAATGCGATAACGACCGGTTTGCGTGGTCCAACGTCCCACATAGAAACTCGACACGGTAAGCCCAGCCATCATCGGCACTAAGAGAAGCCCAGAGTTTGTGGGGGAGACACCTGTGACGGATTGCAGAAACAAAGGCATGAAAGATCCGACAAGTGACATGGTGGCTGCCACCAATGTGACCATGGGGACGATGCGTTGAATGGTGTGATTCTTAAACAAATGCAAAGGGAGCATGGGATTGATTGCATGTGGTTCCCAGAGAAGAAAACCAGAGAGCAAAGCAATGGTGACGCACACCATGGTGAGGGTGGGCAATGATGACCATCCGTATTCTTCGGAGATCCATGAGATGGTGAGAATCATTGATGCAACACCACTTGTAAGAAGTGTTGCACCAAGCGCGTCAATCTTCGTGTCGCGTCGAATGGTCGGCAAGTGCAAGAAACGGTGAATCATGACGAGCGCAAGAACACCGAAGGGAAGATTCACCAAGAAAATCCAACGCCATGACACTGTTGCCACAATCACGCCACCCACTAATGGGCCCGCAACGCTGGTGATTGCCCAAATGCTGGTGAATGCGCCCACGTATTTTCCACGGTCGCGTGGAGAGACAATGTCGGCGATGACCACAAAAGACATCGCCTGAATGCCGCCACTTCCAATTCCTTGAATGGCACGAGCCACAACGAGCATGGTCATGCTCGGAGCTAGTGCGCACATGATTGATCCCAGTAGGAATACCCCGATAGATAACTGAATGAGTGGCTTGCGTCCGTAGAGGTCACTGAATTTTCCAAACAACGGGGTCACCACTGTGGAGGTCAACATGTATGAAGTGGAGACCCAGGTATAGGCGCGGATACCACCGAGGTCACCCACGATTGTGGTGAGTGCAGTACCGACGGTGGATGCATTGAGAGCAGAGAGGGCCGTGGCGGCCATCATGGCTGCATAGACCATGCGCACATCGCGAGCCGAGAGAGAAAAAGGCGTTGATTCGATGTTTGCACAGTACAACTACAGTCGTCGTGATTGCGTTATTGGACCTACTATTCGAAGGTGGAACAAAAAGACCTGAACCAGATGCGGATTGAGACTCCCATTGGGCAGTTGACCTTGCTTGCGTCCGCTACAGGCTTGCGTCGTGTGTATTTCGCACAACTCACGCACTCCGACGCTCTTTTTCTCGATTCTGTGCGGGTCAATCCACACCATGGAGTTCTTGCGATTACTGCACAGCAACTTGAAGAGTATTTCTCCGGTCAACGTCGATCGTTTGATGTACCCCTTGATGTTGTGGGTACGGATTTTCAAATTGCCACGTGGAATTCATTGGCACGTATTGAATATGGAACTACCGCCACCTACGGAGAACAAGCACGTTCTATAGATCGCCCTCGTGCGGTACGAGCTGTGGGTGGAGCAAACCGTTGCAATCCAGTGCCCATCGTGTTGCCATGTCACCGTGTAATCGGTGCAGATGGAAAACTGACAGGCTTCGCCGGTGGTCTCGAGACAAAGAGATGGCTTCTTGAGCACGAGAGCGCACATGTGGCTTCCGAAGAAATAACGAATGAAGGTCAACTGTTATGCAATTAGTCGTCAATGTTCTGGGGGGCTTTCTCATTGTTGTGTGTGTGGTCTCAGCACTGGGTGACTTTGCACGAGTTCCATCTTTAGTAGAGACCATGCATCGATTGGGGATCTCGGCAAAGATGTTGCCCGTTTTGGGACTCATCAAAATGGTGGGTGCACTCGGAGTGGGAATCGGATTTGCCCAAAACTTTTTTGCAGTTGCAATGGGTGTGTGCCTGAGTGCGTACTTTGCAGGCGCTGTCATTGCCCACACTCGGGTACGTGACCCAATTCGTGAGAGTGCAGCTGCTTACTTCATTCTGATAGCTGCATTGACGTATTTGCTGACCGCTTTAGCGGTGTGAATTAGCCGCGAAATTTGGCCCACTCGGAATCATCTAGTCCGAGTTTGTTGAACCGCTTAGTGATCCACAGGGGCACTTCCATGGGAATGCCTTGTTCAATCTCTTTGACCATTTGACCGTTCTCATCCCACATATGACATGTGTTGAGGTTCATTGCATAAGCGCGCTTGCGCTGCTCTTCCGGCGACATATCGGTGGGCAGTGTTTGAGTTCCCATTGCTGCACCTGCACGCATGGACCAACCACTTTGGATCGCCACGGGCGCCATAGCTGCAAGTAGTGCACCAATGTGTGTGCATCCACGTGGGCCGCCGAAAAGTTCTTTGACCTTGTTGTTGAAGCCTCGCGCAATGGAGAGCCCCACAAGCTTTTGGTAATCAGGTTCAATATCAGTGCAATGTGTGTGGGGTCTTTCTTTGAATTCCACATGCACCTTGTCGATGACGAACAAAGGGAATGTCACTTCCAGATCGACAATCATGTGGTGCACCCACAACACTTCTGGGTCGCTTGCCACATAGAGACCAGCAGGCTTTTCATCCACAATGACGCCGCGCAAGAGAAAGCGATCGGGAGCCAACTTATAGGTACGCACTTCGTAGCGCCGAGTATGAATCAGTTCGCCGCCGGCGGGGGGTTCAGGAAAAAATTGATACTCAGACACGAGTCCTACTTTGACAGAGGCACCGTGGAGCAAGCGAACCGAGCGAGTAATAGGGCAGACTAGGTGTCGTGACTTCTCTCAAATTGCAATTAAAAAATGACCTCACTGCCGCGATGAAAGCGAGCAATGACATTGCTAAATCAACTTTGCGCATGGCGCTTTCGGCAATCACCAATGCTGAAGTTGCAGGTGATGAAGCAGTCGAGTTGACCGATGATCAAGTGATCAAGGTCTTGCAGAGCGAAGTGAAAAAACGCCAAGAGTCAGCTGAGGTGTACGAACAAGCTGGTCGTACTGAGGCAGCCATCAAAGAGCGCGCCGAAGCAGAGATTTTGTCGGTGTATCTGCCAGCAGCACTGTCTGATGACGAGCTTGCGGGAGTTGTGCAAGATGAAGTGGCGCGCGCCGCTGCTCAAGGTGCAGAAGGCATGAAAGCAATGGGCGCTGTGGTCAAGGCCGTACGTGAGCGCGTGGGCTCTGGTGCAGATGGTTCAAAGATTGCCGATCTGGTGAAGGCAGCTCTGTCCGCATGACATCACCTGGGCCACAACTTGCCGAGTTGTCGTCATCTATGTCGCGGGTTGCAGCTGCGTTGCGACGCACATTGCGCAGTCTGTATCACGTGCATCCTGGGCGAGACGACGACGCGATGGCAACAACTGCAGAGTTGCTTGCAGATGCGGTTGATGCAGCGGGAACATTAGGCCTTGGTCAAGACTCTGAGGTGCGTTACACACGCAGTCCACTCTCGGGCGAGATGAATCCCATTGCACCACCAGTGAGTTATGAATATGGAACACGTTCCATCACAGCCAAGGTGCGTTTTCATGAGGGCTATCAAGGCCCGCCCGCATGCGTGCATGGCGGAATGGTGGCTGCGCTCTTAGATGATGCACTGGGGCGAACACGACATCTCACAGGACGCAACTGCGTCACAGGGTCGTTGAACATCACATATAAACGCCCCACTCCCATTAATGCAGACCTTGTTGTGGAGGCTCGCATTGAGGAGATCCTTGAGCGCAAGTTTCGCGTTACTGGCGAGATTGTCTATGACGGGCACACCACAGCATCGGCAGAGGCCGTGTTTGTGTTTCTAGACGATAAAAAATTCAATGCACTCGTTTCCGATGCTCGAGATGCCTCTCGAGAGAGCAACACTTAGAGAAATTCCATTCCAAGGAGCACATGATGTCGAACGAACTCATTCTTGATTCTTTGCGCCGCCGATTTCGTGCGTTGTTTTCGTTATACGAAGATGCCACTGCCACTATGACTCTTGAGCAGGTGAATCACCGGGAGAGAGACCTTGTGATGCCGATTGCCTTCTCGTTGTTTCACTGGGTGAACATGATCGACTCATCAATGATGATCCTCACAGGCGAGCCATACATCTGCAATGAAGAGATTCTCGACGCCATCAATCTGACCGTTCCCGATCATGGCAAGCACAGAACAGTTGAAGAGATGCATATTCAGCAAATTGGCAACTACGAAGCTTTTATTGATTACATGAACAAAGTCTTTGCACGGATTGAGAAGTACCTCGCAGAACTGCAACCAGAAGAACTCACCCGTTTGGTCATTCCTCGTCCTTTCGGGCCACAGATTGCCAATACCTTTTCCGCGCGCGTAGCCGGCCCTGAAGGCATCACAGTTCTCGATGGCATTGAATGCTGGTTGTATCAACACGGTATGCGACACATGGGTGAAATTGAATTGTCCAGATCCTTCGTGGGTCTGCAAGGAATGACCAGCTAGGCGCGACCCACATGTAGGTGCCGGAGGCGAAGTGGCGCTCACGGCAGGAATTGAACCTGCGACCCCTTGCTCCGGAGGCAAGTGCTCTATCCGCTGAGCTACGTGAGCATGATGGGAACATCACTTTCAAGGGTCATTCTATGTCTGTGGTCAAATGGAACACCCGCCGAGGCCAATTGCGAGGCAGAATGGAGAGCCCATGGCAGATCCACTTGTTCTATTGGCTGATCGTTTTGCAGCAGCATTTCATGCTGTTGCTGGCGCGCCCTGTGACCCAGTAGTACGTCCTAGCGAACGCGCCGATGCACAAGTAAATGGTGCGCTGTCCCTTGCGAAAACTTTGGGCATGCCACCACGAGATGTGGCGACCAAAGCACTTGAGTCCCTCGGTGATCTCTCTGACATGGTGGAGTCCACCGAAGTTGCTGGTCCTGGTTTCATTAACGTGACGTTTTCTGCTTCGTTTCTCGCAAAGGAACTTGTCGCTGCGATGCAGCAGACTCATCTCGGCGTGAGAGAAGCTAGCGATCCTCACACTTTTGTCATCGATTATTCCGCACCCAATGTGGCCAAGGAAATGCATGTGGGCCATTTGCGTTCCACAGTGATTGGTGATGCACTCGTGCGCGCGTTGTCATATGTGGGCAACCATGTGGTGAGAGAAAATCACATTGGTGACTGGGGTACTCCTTTTGGCATGCTCATTGAACATTTGATTGACCTAGGCGAAGAGAACGCAGCCCATGAACTAGGTGTGGGTGATCTCGACGGCTTCTACAAGCAAGCACGTCAAAAATTTGAAGAATCAGATTCCTTTAAGGACCGTGCGCGTCAACGTGTAGTGATGTTGCAAGGTGGCGATGCCGACACCATGCGTTTATGGAAGACACTGGTGTTGGAGAGCACACGATATTTCAACAAGGTGTACTCCCAATTGGGCGTTTTGTTGACCGATGATGACTTGATGGGTGAGAGCGCCTACAACGATTTGTTGACAACGGTGGTTGATCGTCTCTCGCAAGCAGGAGTGTTGGAGATAAGCGATGGCGCCGAAGTGGTCTTTGCAGATGGCTTCACAAATCGTGATAACGAGCCATTGCCATTAATTATTCGCAAAGGTGACGGCGGTTATAACTATGCAACCACCGATCTTGCATGTGTGATTGACCGAGTGGAGCGCTTGGGTGCACGGTCTTTGTTGTATGTGGTGGGCGCACCCCAGGCGCAACATTTACAAATGGTGGAAGCCGTCGCACGTAAAGCGGGATGGCTCCCTGAGGGATTCATCATGAATCATGTGTCTTTCGGAAGCGTTCTAGGGGCAGATCGCAAAATGTTGAAGTCGCGATCTGGTGAGACTGTGAAACTTGCTGCATTGCTGGACGAAGCAGTCGAGCGTGCAGATGCTGCTATCGCCGAGAAAAATCCTTCAATGAGTGCGCACGATCGTGAATCGGCGGCACGCATGATTGGCATTGGTGCGGTGAAGTATTCCGATCTCTCCACCGACAGAGTGAAGGATTACATCTTTGATTGGGAACGAATGCTGTCATTTGATGGCAATACCGCTCCCTATCTTCAATATGCCCATGCACGCATCTGCAGTATCTTTCGGCGTGCGGGCGTTCATCGCGAGGACGTGCGCAGTGTGGTTCCCTCGCTTGATGATCCTCGTGAGAAGGCATTGGCTATGCGATTGTTGCGCTTCGATGCCGCGGTGTGGGAAATGATTGACACTTTGAGCCCCCATAAGTTGTGTACGTATGTGTTTGATCTGGCTACAGACTTCACAGCGTTTTATGAACATTGCTCAGTCCTTAAAGCTGAAACAGATGAACTGCGCCTATCACGTCTAGCCCTGTGCGATGCCACAGCACGTGTTGTTGAACAAGCCTTGAATCTGTTGGGTATTGATGCACCGGAGCAAATGTGATGTCAGATATTTCTCTTTTTCCCCGACATAGTGCCGTGGATGCAGATGGTGCTTTATCTATTGGTGGAGTCTCAGTATCTGCACTTGTGGGTGAATATGGAACTCCCTTATTCATCTACGACGAACAACATTTGCGCGAGACCTGTAGAGAAGCAGTGGCTGCATTTGGTTCGGACAATGTGATCTATGCATCAAAAGCATTTTTGTGTGTCGCAATGGCGCGACTTGCCCATGAAGAAGGCCTCCTCATTGATGTGGCCACCGGCGGGGAACTTTTCGTCGCGTTAACTGCAGGTGTTCCTGCAAGTAGTTGTGTGTTGCACGGAAACAACAAGAGCGATGATGAACTACGCACTGCTCTCGAAGCGGGCGTGCGCCATATTGTGGTGGACAGTTTTGGCGAAATAGAACGCATTGAAAAACTTGTGTCGTCGGGCTTGCCCATTCCGCGTGTGCAGTTACGCATTACTCCTGGTGTGCATGTACATACCCACGAATACGTCTCTACAGGCCAAGATGATTCCAAGTTTGGTTTTAATTTAAACAACGGTGATGCACATCGGGCCGTTGAACGTGCGCGCTCATCGTCGGCAATGCAACTGGTGGGCATCCACTGCCACATCGGTTCAAATGTTTTTGACGTAGACAATTTTGAAGATGCGTGGAAGGTGATGGTTGATCTCTTCCTGCCCTTGGAGCTTCCCGAGATCACGATGGGTGGAGGACTCGGCGTTGCCTATACAACTCGAGATACAGCGCCCACTATTGAGCAATGGGCATCGGTACTTTCTCGTGTCACCACACGTTTGCCTGCGGGCACAAAGGTGTACGTCGAACCAGGTCGCAGCATCGTTGCAGCTGCCGGAGTGACTGCATATTCGGTCGGCACCGTAAAAGACATTGATGGCATTCGTCGGTATGTGTCTGTAGATGGAGGCATGAGTGACAACCCGCGTCCGATGATGTACGGAAGTGAGTACGAAGTATTCGATTCGAACAACATGCTCGCAGCGCGCACATCGTCGGCACGCATTGTGGGCAAGCATTGTGAGAGCGGTGACATTTTGATTCTTGACGCCCAAGTAACTCCCGATATTGCAATCGGCGATGTTTTGGTAATGCCTGTTACGGGTGCATATGGCTATTCCATGGCCAGCAATTACAACAAGGTGCCTCGTCCCGGTGTTGTGTTTGTTGGCCAGGGGCAATCACGGCTTGTGGTGCGGCGCGAGACACTCGAGGACCTTGTCCGCCTGGACCAATAGCGGGTTTGCCTCAATTAAGTAGGGTGAGAATTCGCAATTGAAGCAATTAGGCTAAAAACCTATGGCTATTGCTCCTTCTTCATCTGTTGTGCGCATTGGCGTATTGGGCTGTGGTCATGTAGGTGCAGCGTTTATTCAGTTGGTGGAACGACAAGCTGACGTCATTGAATCACGCACAGGAATCCGCCTACAGGTCTCATCTGTTGCAGTGCGCAATGTGAGTCGTGAGCGAGATGTGCAACTGGCCGATGGTGTTCTCACTCGTGATGCTCACGCTGTGGTGAATGACCCCACTGTTGATCTCATTGTGGAAGTTATTGGTGGCATCGAACCCGCTCGTGAATTAATTGCCACCGCGTTGTCGCATGGAAAGCCCGTAGTTACTGCAAACAAGGAATTGCTTGCCAATGTTGGCCATGAATTGTGGAGCCAATCCGATGATGCAGGTGTCGACTTATTGTTCGAAGCTGCTGTTGCTGGCGGTATTCCACTTATTCGTGCTTTGCGTGAATCCTTGCGCGGAGAACCCGTCACACGTGTCATGGGAATTGTGAATGGGACGACCAACTACATCCTCACCAAAATGACTGAAGAAGGCGCAGACTATTCAGCAGCACTGAGTGAGGCGCAGCGACTTGGTTTTGCAGAACGCGATCCAACCGCTGATGTGGAAGGTTTCGATGCCGCTGCTAAGGCAGCAATCATTGCGAGCATTTCATTTGGTGCTCGAGTAGTTGCCGGCGACGTGTATCACGAAGGAATCTCGGCTGTCACCGACGCGGACATTGCTATTGCACGCCGCCTTGGTTATGTGGTGAAGTTGCTTGCCATCGCCGAAAAAATACAAGATTCCGCCACAGTCGCGGTGCGCGTACATCCTGCGATGATTCCAGTGTCGCATCCTCTGGCCAGTGTGCGTGATTCATACAACGCTGTGTTTGTAGAAGGCGATGCGGTGGGATCGTTGATGTTCTACGGTCGTGGTGCAGGTGGATTCCCCACAGCATCGGCAGTACTAGGTGATGTGATTGACGCAGCAGTGAATCTCCGCAAGGGAACACACGGCACAATCGGCTCATTCTCTCGTGTTCCTGTCATGCCTATCGATGAAACATCATCGGAGTATCTCATTGGTCTCGATGTGGAAGACAAGCCTGGGGTACTTCATGAGATCACTGGAGTTTTTGCACAACATGGAGTAAGTATTCGTGCCGCCGAACAAGAGGGCATTGGAAGTGATGCACGTTTGGTGTTCATCACCCACACTGCACGCGAAGCCGATGTGCAGAACTGTGTGAGTGAATTGCGCAAGTTGTCCGTAGTGCGTCGCGCATCTGGGTTGTTGCGCGTCATCGGCGGTTGATTCTGTGAGGTATGTCTCCACAAGAGGAAATGCGCCCATCTTGGGTTTTGCCGATGTGGTGCTGGCGGGATTAGCGACTGATGGTGGTTTGTATGTCCCAGAGGCATGGCCACAATTGCCTTCTGCACCCGCTTCTCGATACACAGATGTCGCGATGCAGGTCATTTCTCCTTTTGTAGATAACGACATTGACCACGACACATTGTCGCGATTAATTACTGAGTCCTACGCAACATTTCGACACCCAGATGTCGTTCCTATTGTGGATCTTGAGCCAGGCCATCAATTAATGGAGCTTTTTCATGGGCCCACCTTGGCGTTTAAAGATGTTGCACTGCAATTGTTGGGTCGGCTATTCGACCACATCTTGTCGAGCCGTGGAGAAAAGGTCACGATTGTCGGTGCAACAAGTGGTGACACAGGGAGTGCGGCAATTGATGGGGTAAAGAATTGTGCCCATGTGGACATTGTCATCTTGTATCCGAAGGGTCGGGTCAGTGATGTGCAACGTCGGCAGATGACCACTGTGGATTCACCTAACGTGCGCACAGTTGCCATTGACGGAACCTTTGATGATTGCCAAGACTTAGTGAAGGCAATGTTTAATCACGCCGAATTTCGGGAAGCACACAATCTTTCTGCCGTGAACAGCATTAACTGGGCTCGAGTGATGGCACAGGTTGTGTACTACGTAGAAGCGACACGAAAACTTGGTGGGCCAATTGACGTCACTGTGCCCACAGGTAACTTCGGCAATGTCTTGAGTGGTTGGATTGCCCAACAAATGGGTGCGCCATTGCGCCATCTCATTGTTGCGTCAAATCAGAACGACATCCTCACCCGTTTTTTTGAATCTCAGTCGATGAAGGCAACCACGGTGCATCCGACATTGAGCCCGAGTATGGATATTCAAGTCTCCTCAAACTTTGAGCGTTTGCTTTTCGAAATGAACAATCGTGACGGTGCCGTCACTGCAACTCAGTTGGCAAGGTTTCGCCAACTGGGCACAATGGGAGTAGAGCCTGATCAATTTGCACAGTGGATTGCACCAACATTTCGTGCAGCTCGCTCAAGTGATCACGACACGCTTGCCACTATGCGTTCCGTTTTTGAGAACACAGGAATGCAGATAGACCCACACACCGCAGTGGGAGTAAAAGCTGCGAGAGAATTTGCCGAAGATGGCGTGCCTATGTTGACTTTGGCAACGGCACATCCTGCAAAGTTCCCCGATGCAGTAGAACGAGCAACCGGAATACGACCAGCGCTTCCCGAACATCTGGCCAATCTTTTTGATCTTCCAGAACGCACTGTTGATCTTCCCAATGATCTTGATGCAGTCGAGGCCTATGTGGCCTCAACTCATCGATGACGCATTATTGACTCAGCGGTCCGCAATTCTTTTCCATAAATGCGCTGTAGCGCTGCTTGGCTTCGACGACCTTAGGGTCTGAGGAGATTGCATCCATTGTGTTGCGCACGTCTTCAATGCGTGCCATTGCGGTTAAGTCGTAGTTGTTGTCACTAAAGACTTTGTCCATTGCAATGATGCTGTCCACCATGGTGGAGACGTCGTCTTTAATCTCGGCAGGGCTTTCGTCTCGCATCTGCAGTGCAAGTTCAGTGATTGTGGCGCGCATTTCCTTCATGCGTTCTGGGTCCGTGATTGCCCCGGGATCTTGTCCATGAGGCCCTGCACTTGCTGCATCCATGCGGATGGAAAGATCGCACAGGGTCTGATACTCGCTAGCGGTAGAAGATGAACACGCACCGAGAATGATGACTGAGGCAAGCGCCGAAAGAGTCAATTTGAACACGAAAAGGAACGGTACCAGCGCCGCTCTAGAGATGTCTTTGCAGGTGGGGTTGTTGTTATCGGCCACTGTTGTGGCTAAGGTTGAGATTGCTCGGTTGTCCGAGTTCTCCCCGCCCTCGTAGAGGGGGGTCGAGATTCCCCGTGTGTCACGCACTTCGGTGCATTGCCACAATCCCAATGATGGTCACATACAAAGACCTCAGGAAAGCAGGAAAACATGGCTGCTGAAGCCCTGGAGAAATCCGCACTTGAATCCAAAGACAAAGACCAGCTGATGGCTATCGCGGCCGCGCTGGGAGTGAAGACCTCTGGTCGTGCATCTAAAACCACATTGGTGGAAAAGATTTTGGAAAAGACCGGTGTGCCAGAAGCCACCCCGAAAGCAAAGCCAGCACGTGTCGAAAAGCCCGCACGTGCGGAGAAATCTGATCGTTCACATTCAGATGATGACAGTGACGACGAGTCCAATGATGATGCACCACGTGGTGGTAAGTCATCAGCGCAGTCAGAACCCACTGTGTATCTCGGTGCCGATGGTGAGCCACTTGCCGAATGGGAAATTGAACTTGCCCAACATGAAGGTCGACTCGGCGAACTGCAGACTGCAAACTCTGGTGGATCTGGACGTAATGATCGTGGAGATCGCGGTGACCGCGGCCCTCGTCAAGGTGGACAGAACCCACAACGTCAAGGTCAAGGTCAACAGAATCAGCAACGTCAAGGTGATTGGGAAGAGGGGCGCGGTAATCGCAACAATCGCAATCGTCGTCGACGCGGACGCAACGGTCGCGATGAAGGCCCACAAGGTGATGATCGTTACGAAGGTGCAGAAGGTTCTCCAGAGTCGTTCAGCAATGATCCCGTACAGGTTGAGGGTTATCTCGATTTGCGTGATGAGGGCTATGGCTTCTTGCGCATCGGTGGATACAAGCCGACTCGTGAGGATGCATACATCCCCGTCAAGTTGACGCGTCAATTTGGATTGCGCAAGGGTGACCATGTCACCGGAATGTCGCGTCCCGCCGGTCGAAACGAAAAAAATCCAGCGATGTTGGAGATTCACACAGTGAACGGACTCGAACCTGAAAAGGCTCGTCAGCGTCCTCGTTTTGAAGACCTCACACCATTGTTTCCTGATCACAAGTTGAAAATGGAAGATCCCCGTGATCCCACCAACATGACAGCGCGCATCATCGACTTGATTGCACCGATTGGTAAAGGACAGCGTGGGTTGATTGTGTCGCCACCTAAGGCGGGCAAGACCACAGTGATGAAAACCATCGCTGCATCAATTGAAAAGAACAATCCCGAAGTGAAGTTGATTGTTCTATTGATTGATGAACGCCCCGAAGAAGTGACCGACATGCGTCGCACCGTGAAGGGTGAAGTCATTGCATCAACTTTTGATCGCCCAAGCGATGAGCACACTCAAATCGCCGAGATGACAATCGAGAAAGCCAAGCGCATGGTGGAAATGGGCGAGGACGTTGTCATCATCTTGGACGGCATCACGCGTTTGTCGCGCGCCTACAACTTGGCAGCGCCTGCTAGCGGTCGCATCATGTCGGGTGGTATCGATGCGGGTGCGTTGTATCCACCAAAGAAGTTCTTTGGTGCTGCGCGTAACGTCGAAGAAGGCGGATCATTGACCATCTTGGCCACAGCTCTTGTGGAAACGAACAGCCGCATGGACGAGGCCATCTTTGAAGAGTTCAAGGGAACAGGCAACATGGAATTGCGTCTCGATCGTCGTATCGCCGAACGTCGTGTATTCCCTGCAATCGATGTGGATGCCTCAAGCACGCGCCATGAGGAGTTGTTGTTTGAGCGTAAGCAGCTACAGCTGGTCTGGAAACTGCGCCGTGTGCTGTCAGGCCTTGCCCAGGACGGAAACCCCGCTCCAGGACTGGAAATGCTGATGGACCGCCTGAAAACCTTTGGCACCAACGACGAATTCTTGGCCGAAATCGCCAAGACGCCCGGCGCCTAGTTGCCGATACACTCAAGAGTCCGTTTCGAGGAGATGCCAGAGACATGAAGAGCGACACCCATCCTGAGTACACCAACGTCACTGTGAAGTGTTCGTGTGGAAATACATTTGAGACCCGCAGCAGCAAGGGTGGATCATTCACCCTTGAATTGTGCAACGAGTGCCACCCATTCTTTACTGGCAAGCAAAAGCTCGTCGACACCGGTGGCCGCGTGGAGCGCTTCAACAAGCGTTACGGTCAGCGCGCAAAGAGCTCTAAGCCAACCGAGTAACACGGTGTGTGCACCTGTCGGTGCATGTCATTAATTGTCTTCTATGAGTGACAACGAAGTAGAACGCCGCTCAAGGCTTCTTTCTGCAAAGCTCGCCGCATTGATGAGCCAACAAATGGGTATTGACGTGTCGACCTATACGGCTGAACCTTGTGGTCTTGGAACTGCACTTGTCTCAGACGAGGCAGTGTGGATCTTGGTGGATGGAGACGCATCTCGGTCCCTAGGTCCGGCAATTGCATGGGCAACAAAGTTTGCGCCGTCTCTTCATCTTGTTGTGGATAATCACTCTGGAGTGCTCGCACGTAGAGCGAGTGGTTTCGCTACTTCTATTTCTGTATGGCACCTGGAAGACACGCGTCTTCTTGCTGCAATTGCCGAACCTCATCGCGATGCAGTGACGCCATCTGCTGCACATGCCACATTCATCTCGGACATTGCCAGTGCAGGAGCCGAACCACTTGTGGAGTGGGGTGTTGTCGTAGGAGAAGTGCGCGGCTTGGAAATTTGTCGTGTTGTAGACGATGAACACACAGGCGAGGCGCGTATCGAAGTGGGAATTGGTGCCCATGACCGTGAAACATTTGCCCTAGTGCATCAAGAACGACCTATTGATGAATCGATGAGATCTGTGGTGGACACTGTCGGCGCCCATCGGGTGAAGGGCGCGCCATTTCATCCCTATAACCATCTTGCACCTGAGAGATTTACGCGATGGAGCGCACTACAGACACCGTCAGCTTTGGGATTTGTGTCGCTGACTCAAGTTGATCCACCTGAGATGCGCACCAACGTGAAGGATTCTGTGCCTTGCGTGGCTGTAGGTGTGGACGACTCTGGGAACACTACAGCCGTGGTATTTGTGCACGGAATTGATCTTGATGTGGTGCCTTTTGCAGTAGATGCAGCACTACAACATTCATGTGCACAGGTGATGATTGTTTCCCGGCCCCAAGACGTAGTTGCTTCACATCGCGTGATGGCAGGAGCAACGCTTGCCGCAACAACTTTTTCATCATTGAGCTAGGGGTGTGAGTGCAATGACATCTATGCGTCAACGGTCTGCATCACTTGGCGCAGTGGTTTTTTTGTGTGTTCTTGCAGCATGTGGAAACAATGCAACCACAGGTGTAGATGTCTCCACCGAGGGAACAGTCGTGACGACCACAGTTCCCGCTTCTACAACAGTTCCTTGGAGTGAAGGGGCCGAAGTTGTGGCATGGAAACAGTTTGTGCAGTCATTTGAAGTATTGGATGTCTCTGAGGTCTCCACTGGTGAGTGTGGGTCGCGCGCCATGCTCATAACTGAGGAGAGTTTGACGATGTATTGGTGGGATGGAGTGCGCTGGAATGATGATTCTGCACTTCTCCAAGGAGGCAAGGGAAACCTGCCCCAAAAGGTCTATACCCACGACTACACCAATGATGGTGTACTTGATTTCTTTGTGATCTATGCCGACGAAGATCGTCCACGTACCCAAACCTTTGGCGCATTCTTTGCGTATTTGTGGGGTATTGATGATGTCTGTGATTGGGGTTGGGTAGATATCAACGATGGTCGCAATACCACCAAGACCTTGCAGTCGCCAGATGTGGATGTGCAAAAGGGAAAGATTTTTGCCCCAGGTTTTACTCAGCGACGCACAAGTGCTCGTGGTGAATATGAGTTCATGCCATCCACTGGGGCGTTGATGTATCGCGAGCTTGCAAAGAAGTAACTCGCATCATCGGGCGTAGCCTGTGGGATGTATGAATGACCGGCTGGCATCAATTGAGAGGGACTATCTCGAGTTAGAAGTCAGCCTCGGCAGCCCTGAAGTGTTGGGTGATCAGAATCGCCTGCGCGAGGCTTCCCGCAAGTACAAACAACTCACACCACTCATTCAGTGCATTCGTGATTTGCGCACTGCCCAAGGAGATGCAGAAGCTGCAAAGGAATTGATGAACGAGATGTCGGGGGCAGACCGCGATGCTTTTCGTGCGGAAGCTACGGCCGCCGAGCAGCGAGTTGCGGATCTAGAAGAAGAACTCAAGGTCTTGATGCTTCCGCCAGATCCCAATGATGGCAAGAACGTCTTGATGGAAATCCGTGGTGCAGAAGGTGGCGAGGAGGCCAATCTTTTCGCACGCGATCTGATGGAGATGTATGTCGCCTACGCCGCACGTCGTGGCTGGGGCGTAGAGGTGATTCAGTCAGACCCGTCTGACATGGGCGGGGTGAACCAAGCCACCTTGTTGTTTAAGGGCGATGATGCGTGGAGTCGTTTGAGATTTGAAGGTGGCCCACATCGTGTGCAGCGCGTACCTGCAACCGAAGCTCAAGGTCGCATTCATACATCATCGGCAACTGTGGCGGTTATGACAGAGGCCGAAGAAGTTGATGTTGAAATTGATACGAACGATCTTCAAATTGATGTGTATCGAGCATCTGGAGCAGGTGGTCAGCACATCAACACCACAGACTCGGCAGTGCGCATCACACACAAGCCCACGGGCTTGGTGGTGGCCATGCAAGATGAGCGCAGCCAATTACAGAACCGTGCTCGTGCCATGACAGTTCTTCGTTCGCGTCTTTTGAAACTGCGACAGGACGAACAAGAAGCGCAAGCATCTGCTGAACGTCGCGCCCAAATTGGTGGCGGCGGACGTGGCGAGAAGATTCGCACATACAACTACAAAGAAAATCGCATCACCGATCACCGTATTGGTTTCACTTTGTACCAACTACAGGCCGCACTCGGTGGCGATTTGGATGCTGTTATTGATGCATTGACGGCAGATTTGCGCGCGCGTCAACTCTCTGAAAATGCCTGACCTCGACAATTACCGCACGTGGCGCCAGTTGCTGAGCGAAGCCACGCAGAACTGTGGAAATCGTGTCACGGCCCGATGGTTGTGTGAACACGCCAGTGGCGCCGATGGCTCAGAGTTTGAAGAGATTTTGGATGAACAAGCCACGACGCGATGTGTAGCTCATCTCGATGCGATGTTGGCTCGGTTGGCCACCGGCGAGCCGTTGCAGTACGTGATGGGACGGTGGGCATTTCGTTATCTCGATGTCATGGTGGACTCGCGTGTACTTATTCCGCGTCCAGAAACAGAAGTGTTGGCGGGAATCGTGATTGAACAATGCCGTTCGATGCATGCAACTGGGAACGAGGTCTTGGTTGCCGACATGGGAACTGGGTCAGGTGTGATTGGTTTGTCGGTGTTGTCGGAAATGCCACTTGAATCGTGCACGGTCTGGATGACAGACATTTCAGAAGATGCACTACATGTGGCGCGCGCAAACGCGGTCGGTATTGGGCGAGCTGCCACGCGTGCACGTTTTGGTGTGGGGAACTGGTGTGCGGCTTTGCCAGATGATTGCGGCCGCCAATTTGATGTCATCGTGGCGAACCCTCCCTACATCGCAGTTAATGATGCGGAAGTTGATGCTTCTGTGCGTCAGTGGGAGCCACACACCGCGTTGTTCTCTGGCGACGATGGTTTAGGTGACATCAGGCAGATTGTTGATCAGTCGAGATCCTGGTTACGCCCAGGTGGAATGCTGGGCATCGAAATGGGTTATCAACAAGGTGCTGCAGTGCAAAGTCTTTTTCTTGACAATGGTTTTGTCGATGTTGTGATTCATCGAGACTTGGCGGATCGCGAACGATTTGCCACAGGTTTTCTACCTCAGCCTTAGGTCATCGCGCTTTATGCGAGGTGGCGTTGCAGGAATGCAAGTTGATGGAGTAACAAGTTCTCTGCAACTTCTTCTTGCGGTGTCATATGTGTGACTCCAGAAAGTGGCAACACCTCGTGTGTCTTCCCGGCGGCAAGGAGCACAGACGATAACTGCAACGTATGTGCTGCAACCACGTTGTCGTCTGCGAGGCCGTGTACGAGAAGAAGTGGCTGAGACAATTGTGAGACGTCAGACAAGAGTGAAGTAGCCGCATACGCCGCTGGATTGTCATCAGGATGGCCGAGATAGCGCTCGGTGTAGTGGGTGTCATAAAGACGCCAGTCAGTGACAGGTGCTCCCGCTACCGCTGCATGAAAACGATCACTGCGACGAATCACTGCAAGTGCTGCGAGGTATCCACCAAAGCTCCACCCACGAATACCAACACGAGAAATATCAGCGCGTGGTTCTAGGTCGGGCAGTGCGTCCAAAACTTCTATTTGATCGGCAAGCACAGGGGCCGCCAAATCGTTATGGACACCACGTTCCCAGGTGCTTCCTTTGCCGGGGGTGCCCACATTGTCGGCAATCACCACGACAAAACCCTGATCAGCAAACCATTGCGACGAAAGATATGCAGCGCGCGATGCGACAACACGTTGTGCGTGTGGTCCTCCATAGGGATCAAAAAGAACGGGAAGTGGACCACTGCGACCATCGCGCGGAGTCACAATTGCAACAGGAATGTTGCGTGGACCCACTGTGGTGATGTGTACATTCGGCGAGACCAATGGTGTCTCTGCAAGAGAGGTGAGTGCAATGTCGCGTGTGTTGTGCCGCACCATGAATGATGCTCGCTCAGTATCAAGAGTGGATTCACGCAACACAAGACATGACGCAGATCCGGTGGCAGACACAACGCCGTTTCCTTGGGTGAGTGGCGTGATTTCTCCTGTGGGCACATCAATGCAATAGACATCGTGTATCCAAGGAGTTGCTATGTCATTGGCAATGCACACAATGACATCATCAACACTGACCACGGAACGCACTTGAAGGTGTGGGGGAGTAACGGGCGTGTTGTCAATACATAGGCATCGCACGTCGTGTCGGTCTGGCGCGGTGAGAAGGCGTCCGTCGGGGAGAAGTTGAGGCAAACCCGGCACTAACTCCACCCAGGATGGGTCTGTATCTGTGTGCACAAGATGTGTGTGGCCACTGTGTGGATCTATGGAATAGATATCTACTCGTTGTTGATCACGTGTTTGGGTTTGGGCAATCAGTCCAGATGTATTCCAACCCACATGCGTGAGATATTCATACTGCTCGGAGAAGTGCACATCTCGCAATGCCATTGTCTGTGTATCAATGACATGCAATGTCACCGTGGCATTAGAGGTTCCTGCTTGGGGGTAGCGATGTTCTGTGGCTGCAAGATGTGGGTGAGCAGGATCTGCAATGTACCAGATCTGCACTGGGGCAACATCCACGCGACATGCAGCAATGTGTGCGCTGTCGGGTGACCACCAATAGCCGCGGAAGCGCCCCATTTCTTCGGCTGCGATGAATTCAGCGCTACCCCAAGACACTGTGTCAGATGTATCTGTTGCAAGTATGCGTTCTGTGTCATCAAGGGTGGCGATACACAAACTCTTTCCACGTACGTATGACAACTGCGTGCCATCAGGTGAGAGGCGCACGTCGAAAACTCCCGGTGCAAGATCGGGAGTCGTGATAGCCCCTGTGATGAGATCTACAAGAACTACATAGCCACCCAAGATGGTGACAGCCTGACGAACATCGGAATCACAGGCGTAGGAGACAATGCCACCGGCGCCTTCTCGAGCACGTTCACGTCGACGTTGTTCCTCGGGGGTCAGCGCATCGAGGTTGTTGCCAAGTGCGCGTGGATCAAGCACGAGCCGTTCGGTCTGTGTCGCAGTATCTAGAACCCACAATGCATTGACGTTGTCCACACCTGAACTAGATCGTGCAAAGACGACACGTGTGCCGTCGGGCGACACCGTAAAACTACGTGGCTCACCAAGGGTGAGACGTTGAGTACGTGCGTATTGGCGAGGAAAGGTATCGCTCACGCGAGCAGGGTACCTGATGCATCTATACGAACACGTCTGCCGACCCATTCGTTGTCGCACATGTCGCGGCCCACGCCCATGTCGTGGGTGTCGGCCCATGCGCGTCGGCCATCGTCGAGGAGACAAGACGCAATAGAACGCTCAGGGTTGCCATCGCGATCATGCATGACCGAATACGCCTCCACAGTGACTTCACCAGCAGCATCTGCAGGCAGAGCAAGCGAACGGCTGGGGAGTGTATCAATTGCATCTTGTGGGTAGTCGTATGCGAAACCATTCGCTGGCGGAGTAGTGGCGTAGACGCCGAAAGCATGTTTGGTGGTGTAGCCACCGTTTGCCCAAATCAGACCCGTCGATCCTTTGCCGTCGCGTAGCTCTGATGTCAATGTGGCAATGGCATGCATGACGTAGTTGTTCCATGGTCCACCTGCAAAAGGAAGCCCGCCAGTACGTGTGAGTTGGCTGTTGATGTCGAGACCCAATGACTGTGCTCCCAATTGCACAGCTGCCGGAAAGCAGGAATACAAATCAACAAGATCAATGTCACCAATGTGAAGACCGGCCAGCTCCAATACGCGTCGTCCGGCAAGTTCGATAGCGGGAGTGTCATAAAAATGATTGCGATGTGACACAAAGGGATGCTCATGCGCGTCGCTACC
>CAEZWE010000024.1_pt1 | contig 21837 bp, 22 predicted proteins | sample 7264891 | NCBI WGS metagenome assembly CAEZWE01 (sample SAMEA6813872, study PRJEB35770) | uncultured Acidimicrobiaceae bacterium | biome: Freshwater; feature: Freshwater reservoir; material: water | place: Czech Republic | collected 2017-07-26 | depth 0.5m m | reverse complement strand
TACAACCATGGATAGTTTGCTGTAGAGAGGAATCACCAGATGTCAACATTTAACCCAGCCACACACGATGCCGCCGATAGAAGCGGCGTACTTATTGTGGGTCTTGGCCGATTTGGTGAAGCTTTGGCCCGAGGATTGATTGAACAGGGCATAGAAGTTCTCGCTGTTGACTTTGATGAAGAGATTGTTCAGCGCGTCGCAGGAGAACTTCCGAATGTCGTGCAAGCAGACGCCACTTCAGCTCGTGCAATGCGCCAGATTGGAGCCGAGCAATTCACTCGTGCGGTGGTTGCGATTGCGACGAACATTGAGTCGTCGGTGCTCGCAACTTTGGCTCTCATTGATGAACTGAAGATCCCCACTGTGTGGGCCAAAGCACTCACACTTGAACACGCGAAGATTCTGGAGCGTGTAGGTGTCCAGCGAGTGATTCAGCCAGAACACGACATGGGTCAACGCACTGCGCGCAGTATTGCGCGACGTGTGGCTGATTATTTCCACGTTGAAGACAACTTTGCGCTTGTAGAAATGGTCGCTCCGTCTCGATATCTGGGTAAGCCACTTGGCGAGACAGGTATTCGAGCAAAGTACGGAGTCACCATTGTGAGCATCAAGCCCCCAGGTGGAGAATTTCACCACGCGGATCAAACAACTGTATTGCAATCTGAAGAATTGATTCTTCTCGCAGGCAAACCACGCGACTTAGATCGTTTTGTTGCAGACGCCTGATTCACAGGCTGTGTATCAACAGAGTTTTTCTGAAAAATCAATCTGGGTGCTGATTAAGTAGTCATCAGCAGCGTCAGTCACGCACGCATTTTCACCGTATCCAGTGTGGCGGTTGGCATCGACCACGATGAGACGACCATCTTCGAGTGCAGCTGCCATCTTTCGTGTACTTGCAAGTGGCGTTGCTGCATCTCCTGTTACTCCAATAACCAAGATTGGGCCAGCATTTACACCGGTGATTTCTATGCGCCGATCAGTCTGAGCAGGCCAGAAAACACAGACATAACCGCCAACGAATCCCGGATAGAGAAGCGGTGCAATTTCTTTGAATTTAGGCGTGTGTGAATCTGCTTCGGCGACCGTTTGTGGGCCGGGATCATCAAGACAACTAATTGCAAGGAACGCTTCAAGTTCGTTGCCGTAATTTCCGTCTATTCCACGTTGGTAGTAGTTGTCGTAGAGAGCCAAGATCCCTTCGCCATCTCCTGCTTGGGCAGCTGCTAGTGCTTCTTCGAGTTGCGGCCAAGAAGCCGAAGAATACATAGCCATTGCTACTGCTGTTTGAAGTACTGACTGATTTACAGGTGCACGGTCTGATGACACTTGAATGGGTTGCACATCAACTGATTCCATGAGGTCAACAAATGCCTGCCGAGGATTGCCATTGTTGTGAAATGCACACAGTGGATCGCTTGCACAATTAGCGAGAAATTTTGAAAACTCATTTTCAAAGCCTTCAGCTTGATTAAGCCCAGACTGCACGTAGTCCGCAGTGGGATCAGTTGCACCATCAAGAACTGCCGCGCGCACAGTGTTCGGAAACATGGTTGCCCATGTGCCACCAAGTTCACTTCCATATGAAAAACCAAAGTAAGTGATCTTTTCCTCACCGAGAGCTTCTCGAATTGCATTCATGTCTCGTGCGGAATTGTTTGTGGAGATGAACGGCAAGATCTCGGTGTTTTTTTCTTCGCACACATCGGCAAAATTCATCGACACATCGATGATGCGCTGTTTTTCTTCTTCGTTTGCAGGGGTGGGGTCAATGGCGAAGTATTCGTCGTACTGGTCAATACAGTCCACCGCTGGTGTGGAGTTACCTGTGCCGCGAGGATCCCAACCCACGATGTCAAATACTTCTAAGAGTTGAGAACTGAGATACGCACTCGCATTTTCTGCAATTGCGGTGCCACCAAATCCTGGTCCGCCAGGGTTTACCAACATGGATCCGATTCTCTTGGATGACTGCGTGGCGGGGTGTTTCACAAGGCTGAGTGTGAACTGGCCACCTTCAGGATTTTCGTAATCAAACGGAACCTCGAGGGTGCCGCACAAGAGAACTTCTTCGGCCTCGTCACTACATGGTGACCAGTCAATGGCTTGATTACCGCTAGGGGTTGTTTCGTTAGATGGGGAAGTACTGGTGGTACAAGCACCGAGGACCACAGCAACAATTGCAGTACGAATGAGCGTGCGCATCACATATATGAGACTACGCCTCAGTTCACCCGTAGCCTCTATGACATGCGAATGGGTCCTCATATGCTTCTGCCAAGCGATGCTGATGTGGTGAAGGGCGCCCGAATGAAGCGTGACTCTCTTCGCCGTGCGTGGCAGTTTTCTGCTCCCTATAAATGGCACATCATCGGCTTTCTCACTGCCATTGTGGTGTCTGCGGTCTTGGCCTTGGCGCCACCATTGTTGTTTCGTGCAATTCTCGACCGTGCAATTCCCGAAGGGAATCGTGGTCTCATCACCACTCTTGCAATCGTTGTGGTTTTTGCAGCCATCGGTGATGCTGCGTTGGCCATTATTCAACGTTGGTTGAGTTCCACCATTGGTGAAGGTCTGATCTACGACTTACGGGTTGCGCTTTTCGACAAAGTACAAAGAATGCCCATTGCATTTTTCACTCGTACACAAACCGGCTCACTCATTAGTCGACTCAATAGCGATGTGGTGGGAGCCCAGACTGCTGTGACTTCCACATTGGGGAGCGTGGTATCCAACGTTGTGGTTCTTGTAACCACATTGACGGCCATGCTCATTTTGGAGTGGCGCCTGACGTTGCTCTCACTCGTTGTGTTGCCGTTGTTTATTGCGCCGGCGAAACGTGTGGGCACCAAGCTCGGTCTTATTGCGCGTGAGCAAATGGAACTAAATGCGCAGATGAATAATCAAATGAGCGAACGTTTCAATGTGGCAGGCGCAATGATTGTGAAGCTTTTCGGTCGCCGTGAACGTGAAGTAGATGTGTTTTCCACGCGAGCAGCAGGCGTACGCGATACAGGAATCAAGTCTGCGCTCTATGGTCGCGTTTTCTTCGTGGCTTTAGGTTTAGTGGGAGCCATGGGGGCAGCCGCCATTTATGGAATTGGTGCACACCTTGTTGTATCGGGCGGAATCAGTGCGGGAACGCTTGTAGCAATGGCAGCGTTTGTGCAACGGATTTATCAACCGTTGACTGGTCTCACGAATGCCCGTGTAGAAGTAATGACTGCGTTCGTGTCATTTGATCGTGTGTTTGAAGTTCTTGATGCACCAGTATCCATTTCTGATCGGCCAGGTGCAGTTGATTTGGTGAATCCCCGTGGAGAGATTGAATTTCGCGATGTGACGTTCCGGTATCCATCCGCAGCAGAAGTATCGGTCGGTTCATTGGAGACACCTGGTGGTGGAATGTCAGACCCAGATGTGGATGTCATCAAACATCTCTCGTTACATATTGCGCCCGGCGAGACCGTGGCCGTTGTGGGATCAAGCGGATCTGGGAAAAGCACCTTGTCTACATTGGTCCCGCGTCTCTATGACGTGACACAAGGTGCAGTGTGTATTGACGGCACAGATGTGCGCGATCTCACAGGAAACAGTTTGCGAGCATCTATTGGTGTCGTCACCCAAGATCCTCATTTGTTTCATGAATCGATTGAGCAGAACTTGTTGTATGCACGCCCCGATGCAACACATGAAGAAATGGTGCAAGCCTGTCGAGCTGCGCGTATCCATGACACCATCGCACAACTTCCCGATGGGTATGCCACGGTTGTGGGAGAGCGTGGGTATCGCCTCTCTGGTGGTGAAAAACAACGCGTGGCGATTGCACGCATGTTGCTCAAGAACCCCGCCATCATTATTTTGGATGAGGCAACAAGTCATCTTGATAACGAGAACGAATCATTGGTACAAGAGGCATTAGACGCGGCTCTTCACGGACGCACTGCGCTCGTGATTGCTCATCGTCTTTCCACAATTAGAGATGCCGATCGCATTGTGGTCCTAGATTCAGGCCTTATTGCCGAACAAGGAACCCATGACGAACTTATGGCGCTTGACGGCATGTATGCCTCACAAGTGCGAGCGGGTGAGTCGTTCGACGTTGCCACACCTAATGTCTAAGGTGTTGAGCAACCGAGTAGAACGACAGAACAGTTAATTGTCGGGCTGCGGTAGTCAAAAGTAGTATCGGGATCTGCAGATGAATGATGAGATCGAGTTTTTCAATGGAGCACCGGCATTTACGGTCGGGCAGTTTGCAGACATTCTCAATCGCGTACTGCGTGCCTCTTTTGATGAAGGTGTGTGGATTGAAGGCGAAATAGAAGGCCTCAAGCGCCCTCAGCCTCATTTGTATTTCACCTTGATTGAAAACATTGACGGCAAAAAAGCCCAAGTCAATATCAATCTCTTTGCTGGACCTCTCAAAAATGTGCAAGCCAAGATGCGTCAGCAAGGAATTGAACTTAAAGATGGCATGAAAGTACGCCTCTATGGTCGCCCTGAGTATTACGGTCCGTTCGGAAAACTCAACATCATCGTCACCGATATTGATACTCAATTCACCATCGGTGATATTGCTGCGCAACGCGAAGCACTTCTCAAGTCGCTCTTGGAAAAAGGTGTTGATAAGCCCAACAAGAAGCTTTCTGTTCCTTTAGTTCCACTTCGCCTGGGAGTCATTTCCTCGAGCCAGGCTGCGGGTTGGGCAGATGCACAACAGACATTGTTGGAGTCTGGAATTGGTTTCCACATTTCTTTTGTTGATGTGCGCGTACAAGGTGATGACGCACCACCTCAAATAGTTGCAGCTCTCAACACATTGTCGCGACGCAAAGACATAGATCTGGTGTTGTTGATGCGCGGCGGTGGATCAAAAGGAGATCTCGCTGCGTTTGATGATGAACGAATTGCACACGCAATTGCACGTTGTGCACATCCGGTCTTCACAGGCATTGGGCATCAAATCGATACCAGCATCGCAGACGTTATTGCTCACACGGCTCATAAGACACCCACAGCATGTGCCAAAGCAGTCATCGCCTATGTAGAGGAATTCATGGGCAACCTGTCGTGGTCTGCAGGGGAGTTGCGTCGGGTCACCGAGCGTTCTTTAGAACGAGCAACAAATCGCATTGGAATGTGCATTGAACGTCTGAAGACCCGACCAAAGTTGGTGCTCGAACGTGCACAGCAAAGAATTGAAATGAACAAGACATCGCTACGGTTGTTAGACCCCGCAACTGTTTTGGCAAAAGGTTGGAGCATTACTCGTGCATCTAGTGGACGCATCGTTCGTTCTATTTCCGATGTCGCACAAGGCGACACGTTGGTTACCACCTTGATCGATGGTCAGGTCACAAGCACAGTGGAGGAGGTTGTCTAATGGCAACAAAAAAGGCAGCACAGTCGGAGCCCAAGGGGTACGCCGAAGCCATGCGAGAAGTGGAGTCAATTCTTTCTGAACTCGATTCCAACTCGGTCGATGTTGATGTCCTTGCCGTCAAGGTAGAACGTGCATCTTTTCTCATTAACTGGTGTAGCGAACGAGTGACGTCGGCTCAGATGACGGTGGATTCACTCGTCGCTGATCTCGCCGAATATGTTGTTGAAGATGACGACGACGGCGAAGAAGATGACTTTGATGACGAAGAAGACTTCGACGACGATGATGACTAGCGCACATGACTGACGTCGTTGCCCGCGTCGATGCTGTGTTGGCCGACGTCATTTCCTCCCATCGCAGTCGCTGGTCTGGGTTGTCCCCACATATCTCCACGATTTTTGATGAACTTCAACTGTTAGTCCTTGGTGGGGGAAAACGACTTCGTCCACAGTTGTGCCATCTGGGATGGAGGGCTGCAGGGGGAAACCCCGATAGCGACATACCTATTCGTGTGGGCGCAGCAGTAGAGCTTCTTCATGTAATGGCATTGCTCCACGATGACGTGATTGATGATGCATCAACTCGTCGTGGTCATGCCACGACCCATCGCAGACAGTCTGAGATACATCACAACAATGGCTTATTGGGTGAATCACGTCGATTCGGTGAAGGGGTAGCTGTTCTGATTGGCGACATCACCTATGTGCTGTCCGATGTATTAGTTGAGGATCTCTCACAACAGGCACGTGCTGTGTGGAACGATTTGCGACTTGAGATGAACATTGGTCAGTATCTCGACACAGTGGGGTCTGCGTATAGAGAGCGCTCGCCAGCTTTTGCTGATCTCGTCTGTCGTTTCAAGAGCGCGAAGTACACCATTGAACGCCCATTGCATGTGGGTGCACTTGCTGCAGATGCATCTCGCGGTCTGGCTCTGCAACCCATGTTGTCGGCATACGGATTGCCACTTGGTGATGCGTTTCAGATTCGCGACGATGTGTTGGGTGTTTTTGGTGACGAGAAAACGGTGGGCAAGCCCGTGGGCGGAGATTTTCGAGAGGGTAAACCCACCCCCATGTTGGCTTATGCCTACGAACATGCAGATGCCGCACAACGCACACTTCTCGACACGGTAGGAAATAAAGGTCTGTCCAACAACGACATTGTGGCGTTACAACAAGTTGTCATCGATACGGGTGCTCGCGACGCGATGGAGAATCGCATCAGCACTTTGGTGGAGCAAGCAATAGTTGCATTGAATCCAGCTGAATTAGCAGACGATACTTATGCCGCCTTGACTGCCATGGCACATGCAGTCACGCAGCGCGACGCTTAAATTGCGGCGTAGATCTCTAACGCTTCATCCAAAGTAACTCCGGTGAGCACTCCGGGTTCTGCGCGTATTGCTTCAATCCAAGGTGGCGTCACTCGAGTAGTGACAGCAATGGGTTCATCAATGGATGAGGCTGTAACTGCGAGACGAGTAAACGTGACTGCATAATTGGGTGGGCGTGCATCGCGAGAGAGCTCAATGAGTGCCCACGGATCTGGAGCTGTGCCTGTGCGGATTCCCGCAGATGTGATCTCTGAACTGGATGTGGCATGAATGGCGCCTCCAGAAAGGCCCGGGCCATCAGCAATGACGACGCCTTTGACGAGTTGAGGTCTTGCGCCCGCAATAAGGAAGGCCACATAGCCACCGAGGCCTCGCCCCAAAATTGTCGCTTCACCAAGATGTCGCAGGGCAATATCCACATCGGCCATCAGAATTTCGGCAGAGTATCCACCGCCATGTGGAATTGTGGATTCGCCGTGTCCTGTGAAATCAAGTGCCCACACCGGACCACTCCACTTCACGGGCAAGGAGCGAATTGCCTGAGCACTTTCTCCAAGTCCATGCAGCAAGAGAAGTGGACGTCCTTGTCCATCTCGAATCTGATGAAGAGCAAGTGTGATGCGATTGTGTTGAAGATGCACGGTGCTCATGACAAAAACTCCAAGATCATCTGTGCGACACGATCGGGTTCTTCAATATGAATGAAATGTCCCACGTCTTCAAGAACTTCAAGACGGCCACCTGCAGGTAGCCATGGTGTGATGTCACGTGCACGTGCACCCCACCCCATGGGTTCATCCACTGTTCCTAGTAAGCCGAGGAATGGAACAGATAATGAGGCCATACGTAATGCACTCCACTCTGGGCGCCACGGTCCAAATCCACCGAAGCGCATCGATGGATCAAGTTTCCATCTCCAACCATCACTGTCTTGGCGTGCACCCACAGTGACGAGATACTCCAACCATTCAATAGACAAACGTGGATTCATTTTTGCGCGACGTTGTGCAAGATCCACCAATGTTCCTGGTTTACGTATCGAACTGTTTGCTTCATGTCGATAGTCAAGCCATGCACCAATTTCAGTGGCCATCAAACGTGATTGATCGTGATCGGGAACATCGGGCATACGACGTTTGCTCGGCATGCCATCGATATTGACCATGCGTGAGATGCGGTAGGGGCTTGCTTCGGTTAATTGCATCATCAGTGCTCCACCTTTGGAGTGAGCAACTACGGGTGATGGCTCAGAAGTAGTAGAACTCATCACTGCCAAGGCATCGCGAATGTCGCCATCCCAGCTGTACAGCGCTGCATAGTCACTGTCGCCATGGCCTCGGTGGTCCCATGTGACCACCCGCCATCCTTCTTGGGCAATACGGGGAGCTAGGACGTCGAAGGTACGAGCAAAATCTGAACCACCGTGTACGAAAAAGATCACAGGGTCCTCGCTGTCACCCCACTCATAGACGGCAATACCCACGCCATCAGCGTCAACACGGCGAAAACGGTCGGGGGGGCGTGCGCCAGGGAAGGTTCGGGTCTCAGGTGTCATCGGGTTACGAGGTTACGACAGCGGGTGGGGTTTATCTGTGAGCGAGATGCCCATACGACCGATGACACATGCACCTAACATGGCGTTGATGTTTCTACGTACTCGACTACATACCTATCTCGTATGGAGTACGGGTCTGTTTGCATTCCTTGCCGTCATTTCTGGACTCCTCACAGATGGAGGAGGTAGTGGATCTAACTCCACAAACACCACCATTAATCAAGAGCAGTCCACGACCTCTGGTGCACCCACCACAACAGGTGCGCCGCAGAAATACATCGTGCAATCAGGTGACACTTTGTATCGCATTGCAGAGCGTTTTAATCTCTCGGCGCCAGCCTTGGTGGAATTGAATAACATCAAAAATCCGGACAATGTGCCGGCAGGGACAGAGCTCTTGCTCCCTCCCAGTAACGGTTTCGTGCCCATTGGTGCCACCACCACGATGCCACCGTGATCCATGGCATGACCTGCATCATGGCGCGGGCGTCCATACACTGGACTCTATGACCGCAACGTTTTGGCCGACCCAAGAACATTGGTCGGTGGCAATTCCGCTGAAGACAGAACATCCTCGACTGTCGTGCCTAGATGAGACGGGTTTTGTCGCTCTCACGCCGGCGCCATTCGATGTGCCTGCAACAGAGTGGGAGTCACTTGAGTACTTCGACTGGAAGAGCGGCGGCGATACCAACTTTGCCCCTCTTGCATCTGCCGATGGTGAACTTGATTGTCGCGGATTCTGGGATAAGGGAAAAACAGACAAAGACGCAGAATGGACATCGAACGCTGCGCTTGCCCCCACATTGAAGAACTATGTCGCCTCAGTAGGCGCAAACTTTGGTCGAGTGCGCATCATCAAACTTGCTCCACAAAATCGCGAACAAGCCATCCGTTCCATTCATCGTGATGACAACAACAGATTCAATCCTGAAAATGAAGGATGGGTTGTGCGCACATGGCTGGAGCTGACCGACAGCCCCGACAGTTACATGTTGTTGATGGATAATGGCCCGGATGGTTTGCCAGACCCATCAACAGAACGTCGAGTCCCTCTCTCGCGTGGATCACGTTTTGTTGTGGACACTCAGCGCTTATGGCACGTCGTCGTGCACAACCACGATTTCCCTCGTTATGCGCTGATTACAAGTTTTGAGAGTGGCTCCGCACTCGATGCATTTATTGCCCGCGAACGCGCGTAAATAATTTTTTACAGCACCGATTCAATTGCAGCGATGATCTCTGGAGCATCGGGTGCAGTTTTTGGATGGAAGCGCGCGACAACATTTCCTTGATGGTCGATCACAAACTTTTCGAAGTTCCATCGAATGTCACCATCAACACCTTCTGCATCAGCTGTGCGAGATAGTTCTGCATACATCGGGTGGCGTTGCTCACCGTTGACATCAACTTTTTCGGTGAGAGGGAATGTGACGCCGTAGGTGGTGGAACAGAAAGTCTGAATTTCATCGGCAGTTCCAGGTTCTTGGCCCATGAATTGATTACACGGCACGCCAAGCACGGTGAAGTTGCGATCACTGTAAGTCTTTTGAAGCTGCTCAAGTTGTTCGTACTGAGGAGTCAGTCCGCATTTGCTGGCCACATTGACCACCAACATGGCTTTCCCTTCCAATGAACCCAAGACATTGGGTGTGTTCTGGAGAGAAGAAATGGAATGGCTAAAGATACTCATATGAGGTGCAACCACTAATTGGTGGTCACCATTCCCGCAAGGAGTATTTAATTGCCGCGATGTGCAACCGCAAGTTCAGCAACTTCACGCATGATGCGCGCGATGTCGAAATCTTTTGGCGTGTAAACAGCGGCTACGCCCTCGCGAGCAAGACGTTCGCGATCTTCTTCGGGAATGATTCCACCCACAATGACGGGGGCGTCCACCCCTTCTGCACGAAGACGGCGCACCACATCGGGAACCAGCTGCAAGTGTGATCCGGACAAAATGGAGAGTCCCACCACATCGGGATCTTCATCTCGAGCACTGGCAACGATTTGCTCAGGCGTTAAGCGAATACCGCTATAGACCACTTCCATACCTGCATCTCGGGCCGCAACTGCAATTTGCTCTGCGCCGCTTGAGTGACCATCGAGGCCAGGCTTTGCGACAAGGAAGCGGGGAGGTCCACCAGCAATGGTGCGCACGAACTCTGCCACTTCGCCAAGGGCATGACTGCGTCGTCCGACCGCTGCATTTACTCCTGTTGGGGCACGGAACTCGCCAAACTCTTCGCGTAACACTTGCGACCATTCACCTGTTGTGCCGCCGGCCTCTGCCAATTCAATAGAGACTTCCATGATGTTGTCCCCTGAGCGTGCGGCGAGACGCAACTGTTCGAGCGCTGCCTGCACTCGCGCGTTGTCACGTGTGGCGCGCCACTGTTCCACATCGGCAATCATTTCTGCCTCTACGGCTTCGTCTACAACCAAGATGTTTCCTGGTGTTGCTAACGGACTGGACTCAGTCTCGCTGTAGGAGTTCACGCCAATCACTACTTGTTCGCCGGACTCAATACGTCGTGTGCGCTTGGCCATCGATTGCACGAGGCGTCCTTTGAGTTCGTCCACTGCGTTGAATGCTCCACCCAGTGACAGCACTTCCTCAAACTCAGCCCATGCAGTATCACGTAATTCAGCGGTTCGCGCTTCAATCACTTTTGATCCGTCGAAAATGTCGTCGTATTCCAAAAGATCCGATTCAAATGCAAGTACCTGTTGCATGCGCAGTGACCATTGCTGATCCCAGGGGCGTGGTAAACCAAGAGCTTCGTTCCATGCAGGTAACTGCACACTGCGTGCACGTGCATTTTTAGAAAGTGTGACAGCGAGCATTTCCAACACAATGCGTTGCACGTTGTTTTCTGGTTGTGCTTCAGTGAGCCCCAAAGAGTTCACCTGCACGCCATAACGGAATCGCCGTGCTTTGGGATCGGTGACGTTATAGCGCTCACGACCAATGCGATCCCACAACTCTGTGAAGGCACGCATTTTGCACACTTCTTCTACGAAACGAATACCGGCATTGACGAAGAAAGAAATGGATCCAAATACTTGATCGAATTGTTCTTCACTTACCTGGCCGCTTGCACGCACTGCATCAAGCACATCAACTGCCGTAGCCAGCGAATATGCAATTTCTTGCACAGGGGTCGCACCAACTTCTTGCAGGTGGTACGAGCACACATTCATGGGGTTCCACTTCGGTGCGTTATGTGCACACCATGCCACCATGTCCACGATCAAACGCTTTGAAGGTGCTGGCGGGAAAATGTAAGTGCCGCGCGAGAGGTATTCCTTCACAATGTCGTTTTGTGTAGTGCCTCGAAGTTCACGAGCAGTGACACCTTGTTCACGAGCATTTGCGACATACAAGGCAAGCATCCATGCAGCTGTTGCATTGATGGTCATGGAGGTGTTCATCTTGCCCGGTGGAATGGAGTCGAGCAATGTACGCATGTGGCCGAGGTGTGCAACAGGTACACCTACTTTGCCTACTTCGCCTTGGGCCAACACATGATCGGGGTCGTATCCCGTTTGTGTCGGGAGGTCAAAAGCAATAGAGAGACCCGTTTGACCTTTGGCCAAGTTGGTGCGGTAGAGCTTGTTGGACGCCGCGGCCGTGGAGTGGCCCGAATAGGTGCGCATCAACCATGGGTCATCGCGGCGGGGAGTGCTTGCATCTGTCACATCTCAAGTATGGCAACGCAGATGGGCGTTCCCCACAGGGTTACGGGGTAACCGAGTGTGCCAAGAGTTCGAGATATTGGGCCCGAGGCACCTCCACACAACCCAAAGAGGCAAGGTGATCAGTACACCATTGCGTATCCAGCAAGGTCATGCCCGCTGCATTCATGACATCTACCAGGTGCATGACTGCGACTTTTGAGGCATCGCGTTGCAGATGAAACATGGATTCGCCTGCAAAAAAATTGTTGATGCGCACTCCGTAGAGGCCGCCAATGAGCCGATTGTCTGTATTCCAGACTTCAACACTGTGTGCATGACCCAGTGCATGCAAGGTGCAATATGCATCAATGAACTCTTGAGTAATCCACTGGCCTTCGGTATGGGCCGAAGCACACTGTTGCATTACTTCGGCGAATGACTGATTAATCGTGACAGTGAACTTGCGTGCACTTTGTTGCATGGACCTTGTCACACGCAAGCCATCAAGGGGAATGACGCCACGTGCAACTGGAGACCACCAACCCAAATCACGATGTCGGTTTCCGAGATACATAGGAAACATTCCGTGTGAATAGGCGTACAACAATGTGTTCGGCGCCAAGTCAGCACCTACTGCAACAACATCATCGTCGTTGGACCATTCGTGTGACTCGGGAAAACCCCAGTCACATGTGTTCGGTGGCAACATGTCACCGACCGCGTTTCATCTAGTAGCTGTAGAAGCCTTGACCAGATTTGCGTCCCAATTTGCCGGCTGCAACCAAACGACGCAACGTCGGCACTGGTGCATAGTTCGGATCTGCGAACTCTGCATACAACGCATCAAGAATTGCCAAGGATGTATCGAGACCCACGAGATCAAGAAGTGCAAATGGGCCCATTGGGAAATTGCAGCCACCCTTCATTGCAACATCGATGTCTTCCATTGATGCAGTGCCTGTTTCCCAGATACGAATTGCGTTGTTCAAGTAAGGGAACAGCAATGCATTCACAATGAAGCCTGCACGGTCTTTTACTTGCACGCCAGACTTTCCACACTTAGCAGTGAAGTCATTTGCTGCAGCAATGGTGTCGTCTGATGCAGTGATGGGTCGGACTACTTCAACGAGTGGCATTGCAGTTGCAGGGTTGAAGAAGTGAATGCCACACACCTTGTCGGGGCGATTTGTTGCCATTGCCATCTCAACTACGGGAAGTGTGCTGGTGTTGGTGGCGAGAATTGCACTTGGCTTTACTGCTGCATCAAGTTCTGCAAACAAGGCCTTCTTCACAGCGAGATCTTCCACAACGGATTCAATGACGAGGTCGCAATCTGCAAGATCGGAAATCTTGTCGGTCGCAGACAAGCGCGACAAGATTGCTGCTTTGTCGTCAGCGGTGATCTTTTCGCGTTGTACTTGCTTATCGAGTCCTTTTTCCACCGAGGTGATCATTGCTTGTGCAGTAGCAGCGCTACGTGAGCGCACAATGACGTCATAGCCAGCTTTTGCAGCAACTTCAGCAAGTCCTGAGCCCATGATGCCCGAGCCACAGATTCCAACTTTTTTCATGTCAATCCTCCCGATTAGGTATCCCGCGAGGCTAACAATGTGACCTGCCATCGCAACAACTGCGAGGCAGAAGCACCTTATTTCTCGGTGATGGTGACCGAGTTGACTGTGACGGTGCGGCTTGGCTTCCCGCCTAGCCCATCATCGGTGGCGGTGTGGAGTGCCTGAATGGCCTTGACTACATCGAGCCCTTGGGTGATCTTGCCAAAGGTGACATAAGTGCCTTGGCTGTTGAGAAGTGATCCATTGGGGCCGGTGACAAAGAAGAACTGTGCTCCACCCGAGTTCGGACCTTGCGATCGAGCCATCACCAGATCACCTTCGGAATACTCAAAACCTGAGCCTTCATCGGCGATTGTGTAGCCGACGCTGTCCGATGCACTGAAGCCACCACCTTGAATGATGTCAATTGAGGGGTCGGTGCGGAAGATTGTGGTGGTGTCGTAGTAGCGATAACGCGCAAGCGACACAAAGTTGTTCACCGTGCCAGGTGTGTTCTCGGTGTCAAGTTCAACAACGATTTCACCCTCGGTGGTATCAAATGTTGCGGTGTAGGACTTGGCGGGGTCAATGCAGTTCTCCATTGGCCCGGCAAAGGAATTCACTCGCTCACTTTCGCCTTCGACTGCAGGACATGGGGTGAGTTCCACAGGTGCAGTAGTTGCGGGTGCAGTGTCTGTGGTCGTTGATTCGTCGTCACCTGTCACCAGGTTGGCGACAAGGAAGAGTGCCAACACAACAACGGGGATTCCGAGTCCAAAACGCAGACCACGGCTGCGTACCTTGTTGAGTTTTTGTTTACGGATGCGCTCTTGACGGGCGCGCTCACGGTTGGCCTTTTGACGTTGTCTTTTATCTGTTCCCACGAATTCGGCAGGTTAGTGGCATCGGGGTAGCCTTTGACAGCAGTGGCACTGATTGTTCAAAAATATGGCGGCACCTCGGTGGCTGACCCCGACCGCATTAAGTCGGTGGCTGACCACGTGGCCTTTACGCGCCGCCACGGAAATGACGTGGTGGTCGTGGTGTCTGCCATGGGTAAAACCACGGACAACCTGCTCTCGCTCGCCAATGCGGTCTCCAATGTGCACCCAGGACGCGAAATGGACATGCTCCTCACCACAGGCGAGCGCATCTCGATGTCGCTGCTCTCCATGGCCTTGGCTGGTGTGGGCGTGGAAGCCGTGAGCTTCACTGGATCCCAGGTGGGCATCATCACCGACACCATTCATACGAAAGCCAAAATTCTCGAGATCAAAGGTGACCGTGTGCGCGATGCACTTGCCGAAGGCAAAGTGGTCGTGGTTGCAGGATTCCAAGGCGTTTCCACCGATAGTGAAATCACCACCCTTGGTCGTGGTGGAAGCGACACCACTGCAGTTGCATTAGCTGCTGCTCTCAATGCTGATGTGTGTGAGATCTACACCGACGTCACGGGCGTGTTCTCTGCTGATCCACGCATCGTTCCGCAAGCTCGCAAGCTTCGCCAATTGCAGTTTGATGAGATGTTGGAGATGGCTGGCGTGGGAAGCAAAGTACTCGCACTTCGCTCCGTTGAATTTGCTCGTAATCACAATGTGCCCATTCATGTGCGCTCAAGTTTCACTTGGGAACATGGAACATGGGTGAGCGCAGAGAAGTCACAAGGAGAAAACTCCATGGAAGAACCAATCATTTCTGGTGTGGTACACGACGCCAGTGAATCAAAGGTGACGGTGGTGGGAGTTCCTGATCGCCCAGGTATCTCTGCTGCATTGTTTGAAAATCTTGCGAATGCAAACATCAACGTGGACATGATTGTGCAAAACACATCAAAAGATGGTCTCACTGATATTTCATTCACCATGCCAAAAGCAGATATGAATGTTGCCGAAGAGATTGTCTCCAATGTGGCCAAAGAAATTGGTGCACAAGGCGTGACTCACGATTCTGAGATTGCCAAAGTGTCATTGGTGGGTGCAGGCATGAAGACAAGTCCCGGCATTGCCGCAAAAATGTTCCGCATCTTGGCCGACAACAACATCAACATTCACATGATCTCCACCAGCACCATTCGTGTATCGGTTGTGGTGTCATCTGCCGATATGGAGGCAGCAGTTACTTCGCTCCATTCAGCGTTTGGTTTGGATTCGGGTACTGCATATTCGGCACCATTACCCGAACGCAAGTAGACCGCCTGCAATACTCAATAAATGGCTCGCCGACGACAAATCATTCCTTGGAGGGCCGCGGGCACTCGAGCAGAGATGCGTCGCAACGCCGATGAAGTAGTGCAAGACACTGGTTGGGTCTTCAATAACGTCACTGGTTCTGCGCTCACTCTTGAACAATTTGTTGCTACAGGTAACGCAGAAGTTGATGTGTATCTCAATCGTTTTGGTTGGAGTGAGATGCCACCTTCGATGTCCATTTTGGAGATTGGTTCTGGCATTGGACGCATGACAGCGGCGCTCACGCGCCAATTCCATTCTGTGTTCGCAAGTGACGTGGACGCTGCGTTTTTGGAACGGTGTCGAGAGACGGTGTCACGCTTTGGTGACGTGACTGCATTGCGCACTGTGCACATCGCAGATGGAAGCTCTGTGCATCTAGAAGACAACAGCGTGGATCTTGTGTTTTCCTACATCACCTTGCAGCACTGCAAGGCAAGTGATGCGCTACGTCTTACCTCTGAGGCCACTCGTGTGGCGAAGCCCGGTGGATGGATCGCCCTCAATTACCGCACTTATGTCCCCGCCGATGCTGTGTTGCTTCCCGCAGGTGCATTGATGCGCGTGCTGTGGAATGTGCCGGTCGTGGGTCCAAAGTTGTCGCAATGGCGTTGGTCCACTCGTTTGGGCTGGCAAGCAAACCGTTTGAATCCTCGGCGAGTATTGAATCTGCTGGAGACATCTCGAGTGGAGTTTGACGAGTTGGTCATTCTGCATCACCCAGGTCGCCCAGCTTCGCAGGCCACATTTATGGGTGAGCCCGTGCGGCAGCGTGATTTGGATGTCGCCAATAAAAGTCATTGGTGGCTGCTCGCTCGCTGCCGTTAGTCTCGTGTGTTATGCGAGTAGGTGTAATTGGAGCAACCGGACAAGTGGGCAGCGTGATGCGCACACTTTTGGCAGAACGTAACTTCCCGATTACAGAACTTCGTTTCTTTGCCTCCGCACGTTCGGCGGGGTCCACGTTGCCTTGGGGTACAGGGAGCATTGTGGTGGAAGATGCCGCAACAGCTGATCCGAGCGGGCTTGATATTGCGTTGTTCTCTGCGGGAGCAACATCGTCGCGTGAACTTGCTCCAAAATTTGCCGCCGCAGGTGCAATCGTTATTGACAACTCAAGTGCTTTCCGTATGGACCCAGAAGTGCCGTTGATTGTGAGTGAGGTCAACGGACATCTCGCACATGGCACTGCCAAGGGAATCATCGCAAATCCGAACTGCACCACCATGGCGGCTATGCCTGTGTTGAAGCCACTCCATGATGAGGCAGGTCTTATCAAGATGGTGGCAAGCACATATCAAGCAGTAAGTGGTGGTGGACTGGCCGGCGTTGACGAGCTTGATGTGCAAACACGTGCGATGTATGACAAAGCAGCAGGCCTCACATTTGATGGCGACGCAGTGGTGTCACCTGAGCCAAAGAAATTCGCACGCACTATTGCATTCAATGTGTTGCCTTATGCGGGTTCACTTGTTGATGATGGTGAAGGTGAGACTGATGAGGAAAAGAAACTGCGTAACGAGACGCGCAAGATTTTGGAAATCCCAGGTTTGAAAATGTCAGGTCTGTGTGTGCGTGTACCTGTGTTTACAGGACACTCACTTGCAATCAATGCTGAGTTCTCTTCTTCCATTACCGCAGCCCGTGCACGCGAGATTTTGGCACACGCGCCCGGCGTGTCGTTGGTAGATATCCCTACACCTCTGCTTGCCGCAGGAAAAGACCCCAGCTATGTCGGTCGTATTCGTCAAGATGAAACAGTGGACGACAATCGTGGGTTGGCGTTGTTCCTCAGCAATGACAACCTGCGAAAAGGTGCTGCATTAAACGCAGTGCAAATTGCAGAGTTACTCGTCAAATAAAAACTGGGGCGTGAATGCCCATGTGAATTAGGCAGGTGTTGTTGCAGATTCTTCTGCAGTCACATCGACAGCGTCTGCATCGTGTGAGACTTCATCCTCTGCGATTTCAATTTCGGGAAGACCTTCGGCGTAACAACCGCCAGAGGCAATTTCATTTACTGCTTTACGCAGGCGAAGAGAATCAAGTGGCTTAATAGTCCAGCCGTCTGCACCACTGCGACGCGCCATGTGAATATCGGCGATGCGGTCAAGCAACATCAGCACCGGCACCTTGGGAAGACGTCCATCTGATTGATCAAGGCGAAGATCCATGGTGATAGCCATGCCGCCCATGCTTCCCACCTGCATGTCAAGAATTGCAATGTCGGGAGTTTGTGCTGCAACTGCGCGCGACACATGGCGACCATTGCTCACAATTTCAAATGTGGTGGATGGGGAATCAAGTGCGGCCACAACCTCGTTGACGACCCACTGTTCATCGGTAGCAATCAAAATATGCACGCCTTGACTCTACTTGGCTGATGACGGGGCTGCGAGTTGCTCAGCGAGTTCGCTAATTGACTCAATACTGTGAATATCTGTGGGAAATTCAGTGACTGCGGTGAGGTGTGCGGGTGGAAATTTCACACGGGTGCGAGCAATAAATTCGTCAATTCCAGCCTCGGCGCGCTCTGCATCAACTAGCAACCCAGCCAAGATGGTGTGTGCCGCGGCAACATCGCCGGTTGCATTGCGTGCAAAGTTCATCTGATCAGTTGATGATGTGTCCCCAATTCGCGGTGGCATTCGATTTGCGACTACGTACTTGAGGTCAATCTTCAAACGAGATAGTTCGCTGACAAAGTGATCGGCTTCACGAAGTGCGTCGGGCGATGGAGCGGTGACGACCACAAAACGGGTGTCATCACTTCGAAGTGTGCGCGCAACAGCCAATGCACGTTGTGTGAATTCCTTTTCCATGCCATCAAAGGCACGCAGGAAAGATGCAACACCAGCAAGTGCATCAGAGCCCACTACCGAAGAGATTGCTTTGAGAACTGGAGTAATTGCGGCGCTGGCAAAACGCAGTCCACCGCGCCCTGGAGCGATGAGTACACGCACGATGGGGTGCTTCAGAAAGCGCGCGAGTCGTTCTGGTGACTCAAGAAAGTCCAACGCATTACGCGAAGGAGGAGTATCCACAATGACGAGATCGAAGCGCTCATCGTTGTAGAGCTCGTAGAGACGTTCTGCTGCCATGTAGTCACGAGTGCCCGAGAGTGAACGCGAGAGACTTCTATAAAAAGAGTTCTCCATCATCTCTGTCGCGCGTTCTGGTGTGGGAGCCGCCGAGCGCACAAGATTGTCAAACGTTTCTCGTACATCAAGCATGCTGACCCACATCTCACCCGACGCGGAAATCTGTACTTGTTCTGGTTCGTTACCAAGAGATTCTGTGAGGCCAATTGCATCTGCAAGACGTTTCGCTGGGTCAATAGTGATCACTACGACTCGTCGTCCCGCACGCGCTGCAATCACGCCAAGTGATGCAGCGATACTTGTTTTTCCTACGCCGCCAGTTCCGCATGTGACGATGACACGTGCGCTGTGACACATCTGTTCAAGAGAAATTTCACTCATGACAGTTCCTGGATTCTTGTGGCAAGTTCGGTGGCAAGTGATTCCACAAGGTCTGCACCTTCGGTGACATAACGGTGCACTCGTAGTTGTTCAGACTGGGTGAGATCATTCAACGTGGAAAGCGCTGTCTGTTGTGCCTGCATGCGAGTGGAGACGTATTCATACGCATTGCGTAATGGTGTATCTAAGCTCTGAGCAGATAACACCGGCACATCACGTTCGCATTTGTTCACCACAATAGGAAGCAGGGTTAATCCCAGTGTGTGCTGTAGTTCATGAATCACCTCTGATGATTCCATCACTGGTGTCATTGCAGCGGTAGTCACCATGAGAATCTTGCAGCGAGCGGGATCAGTCAACATCGTGTTCACTTCATCGGACTGTTGACCAATAGGTCCTGTAGGAATCGCACGCTTTAGTTGTGCCGGTGCCCGCACAAAATCAATGGCATGGCCTGCAGCTGGTCCATCAACGATGATGACTTCTGCGCGTTTGTCTTTTTCATACGCCTTGATGCGCCCGAGTACCAAAAGGTCATCGAGCCCTGGCGCGGTAGTTGCCACCAGTTCCACGATTCCCGAGCGAGCCAGTTGGCGTGACAAAAGTCCCATCCCTTTGGAAGAGAGAAAATCACTCAGAGCCCCGCCAGGTGTGACGGTGACATGTTCAAGGTGCTCATTGGCTGGAACCTCAATAGATTCAGTGTGAAGACTGACTAATAGGGTACGAAGACCGCTTCGGGCCGAAGCCAGCGCTAGGGCAGCCGCGACAGCGGATTTCCCAACGCCGCCTTTGCCCGCAACAATGAGGACACGCTGTGTCGTGAAAAAGTGGTGTAGTTCCATAAAGCAAGGAGTAACTAGTGAGGGTAGGCGCAAAAAGACGCTTCGTGTGCGGACTTGGACTAGTTCTTGTTGCTCCTTTGGTGGGCCTGATGGCCTCTCAAGGTGCCCAGGCTGCCGGCGAGGCGGACAATCTGGCGCCTGTTGACGTGGTGGAAGTCAGTGGATTGATTGACAGCGTTGTTGCACAAAACATTGAAGAGGCAATTACACGCTCTCAAGAAAATGGATCGCAAGCTCTCATTTTGCAAATGAATACCAAAGGTGCAGTGGTGAGTCGTGATCGCATGGCTCAACTCGCCGGCGCCATTGCTGCATCAAAAGTTCCTGTTGCAATTTGGGTGGGACCAAGTGGTGCACGCGCATTAGGTATGCCTGCACAATTGCTCACGGTTGCAGACGTGACAGCGATGGCGCCAGGAGCACGTATTGGTCGCACGGGTCGCATGTTGACAGTGAATGATGTGGAACTGTCCTTTGGTGATGCAAAAGATGCTGTGTATGCAAAAACAGTGGGCTTCGTTGAAGCGCGCGAGTTGGGAATCTTGAAGTTTTCCAATGACGACCGCGGTGTACCCGTGCTGCGCAACATGTTGTTTGCACTCGATGGAGTGGAATCGCGCGGGGTTGTTCTTGACACTGTTGTTGACGTTCTTGATGCACAAGGACAAGTCACTCGTGAAGCTACGACCGTGCGCTTCTTCAAACTTGGTCTTGTGCCGCGTTTGTTGCACACAGTGGCAAGTCCTGCATCTGCATATTTATTGTTGACTATTGGACTTGCATTGTTGGTGTTTGAGTTCTTCACTGCCGGCATCGGTGTTGCAGGTCTTGTCGGTGCAGTCACACTTATCTTGGGTTCAGTGGGTATTGGCGAGTTACCCATGAGTGGCTTTGGTATTGCCTTGTTGCTGTTGGCAATGGTGGCCTTTGCGGTAGATGTGCAAGTAGGAATACCGCGATTATGGACAGGGGTGGGCTTAGTCCTCTACATCGTCGCGTCCTTCACAATGTTCCGGCCTGTCGACGGTCTCACGATGCGTCCATCGTGGATCACATTGGCGGTGGGAATTGTGGGTATTGCCTTGACGTTCATTGTGGGTATGCCCTCCATGGTGCGCACTCGTTTCGCAACTCCCACCATTGGTCGTCAGAATCTTGTGGGTGCAACAGGCGTAGCCGTGGGCGAGATTGCCCCCGATGGAGTAGTGATGGTGGACGGTGCACAGTGGCGTGCACGTACCAATCGTGCAACACCATTAGCAACTAACGCCGAGATTCGAGTTGTCGACATTGATGGAGTGACTTTGCAAGTGGAACCGATTGAAGGTGGCGCACGCGACTATCGCGAAAAGAGAGCGTCACACTAATCCCATGTCGTTTTTGCTGATTGTTGCACTCATTGTGGTGATCCCACTTGCTGAGTTGTATTTCATTGTGCAAGTGGGCCAAGAACTAGGAATCTTGCCCACGATCGCATTACTCATTGTGATTTCCGCAGTGGGTTCTGCATTAGTGAAGCGCGAAGGTGTTCGCGTGTATCGAGATTTTGTGAGTGCTATTCGCACTGGCGTAGAACCCACTCGACAAATCGTTGCCGGCGTCTGTGTATTGGGTGCAGGCGTGATGTTCTTGGCGCCTGGTTTTTTCTCCGACATTGTGGGTATCACACTGCTGATGCCACCCACACGGCGTGTGGTGACGCGATTGGTGATGCGGGGATCTTCGCGGCGCGCCACGGTGATACGCGCACCCCATACAGGACCTATCG
>CAEZWE010000023.1_pt1 | contig 21854 bp, 25 predicted proteins | sample 7264891 | NCBI WGS metagenome assembly CAEZWE01 (sample SAMEA6813872, study PRJEB35770) | uncultured Acidimicrobiaceae bacterium | biome: Freshwater; feature: Freshwater reservoir; material: water | place: Czech Republic | collected 2017-07-26 | depth 0.5m m | reverse complement strand
GGGATCAACCACAGTGGGAATCACACTCTTGCACGTCACATTCCGACAGTACGTCTCACCATCAATTGCCCGACAAGTTCTCCAAGGTTATGACCGTCGTTACGATCGCCTTGTTGACTGGGTGACAGAAACTGAAGGTTCATTCCGCGACGACCGTTTGGGCGAAGTATCTATTGCTGACTTGTTGATTCTTCCAGTATCCGAGAGCGCCGATATGTGGCGCAGTGAGACAGAATAAATCATGAAGGGGATCGGCATTGATGCAGTCGACATCGATCGATTCAGAAATCTGATAACACGACGTCCTTCAATGAGGGCACGACTCTTCACACCAGGTGAGTTGATCTCGCTACAAGGCCAACTCGACGACGCGCCTTCCTTGGCGGCGCGCTTTGCGGTGCGCGAAGCGACCATGAAGGCTCTTGGCGTCGGTCTTGGTGCTTTTGATTTTCACGATGTTGCCGTACATCGTCTTGAATCTGGTGCACCAGTACTCCATGTAAGTGGTCGTGCGCAGGCCTTAGCCCAAGCGCAAGGCGTGGATAGCTGGCATGTCTCCATTACACATACAGATTCAGTAGCAATGGCTGTGGTGGCTGCGCTGTAGGGCGCAATTCGACCAATACGCTTGAGGGGTGATTCCCGTTCTCACCGCCGAGCAAATGCGCGCAGCAGACGAGGCTGCTCTTGGCATTGTTGATGACCAAGACGTGTTTATTCGACGTGCGGGCTATTGCGTTGCGGTGGCAGCCAAACAAATGATGCACGGCGCCTATGGTCGTCGTGTCACTGCAATTGTGGGTAAGGGGCACAACGGAGACGATGGTCGTGTGGCTGCTGATTGGTTGTCGCAATGGGGCGCCCAAATTCGTTATGTGCAGGCAGAAGATGCTGGTGAAGTATTTATTGACCCCCGTTCGGCAGATCTAGTGATTGATGCTGCATTCGGAATCGGATTTCGTGGCACATGGTCGCCGCCCATCGTGATGGACGTACCAGTTCTCGCAGTTGATATTCCAAGTGGTCTTGATGCGACATTGGGAACCATTGCTGGCGGTGTTCTTGTTGCAGATCGCACCATCACATTTGCTGCGGTGAAGACGGGCATGTTGTTGGGTGATGGCCCCTCGGTGTGTGGAGAGATTGATGTTGTAGATGTAGGTATTGACCCACCGGCCGATCTTCATACCTTCTTAGTTGAATCTCTCGACATCGCACATTGGGTACCAGTGCGTGATCGTGGGGCACATAAATGGCATCACGCTGTTCGAGTGGTTGCAGGAAGTCCTGGTATGGCAGGAGCTGCTTCTTTGGTGAGTGCATCTGCGATGCGTGCAGGTGCAGGAATTGTGCATCTGTCATGGCGCGGTGAAACAGATTCAGTCTTGCCACCCACAGAAGTTGTGGGCCATGTTCTTCCACACGAACAATGGGCGAAATATCTCGCAACAGACATTTATCGTTTTGCATGTCTCGTGATGGGCCCGGGTCTAGGACGTGGCGATGATATTGGTGTGGAAGTGCGTGGCGTGTTACGAGAGTGTGATGTGCCAACTGTGGTGGACGGTGATGGACTCGTTGCTGCCGTTGATCCCAGCGGGGGCCACTCTGTATTTCTCGGGCGCACTGCTCCCACAGTGCTCACGCCTCATGATGGGGAATTTGCGATGCTCGGCGGTGATGTCAGCAATCCTGATCGCATTGCTGCGACGCGTGCACTTGCTGAAACAACCCGCTGTGTGGTGGTACGCAAAGGGCCAACCACCATCGTGAGTAATCCAGCTGGCGACGTATTTCTTTCTACATCTGGTGATGAACGCTTGGCCACCGCGGGAAGTGGGGATGTGTTGGCGGGAGTCATTGGAGCATGCATTGCGCGCGGACTCGATCCGTTTCTCGCCGCAGTTGCAGGCGTGCATATTCATGGGTTAGCAGGTTCGTCGTGTGCACAAGAAGGCGTCATTGCGCGTGATGTTGTCTCTGTACTCGGTGAGATTATGTCAAAGTTGGTAAACGATGTCCGTTGATTTCTCTACTCGTTGGGCGTGGGCAGAAGTGCACACAGGTCTCATTCAGCACAATGTGGCGATAGTGGCCCAACGTGTTGCACCTGCACAAGTGTGGACTGTGGTCAAAGCCGATGGATACGGTCATGGGGCAGTACCCGTTGCCCAAGCAGCGTTAGCTGCTGGTGCTACTGGTTTATGTGTCGCAATTGTTGACGAAGGTGTGATGTTGCGTCGTGCGGGAATCACAGCACCTATTTTGGTTCTCTCTGAACAACCCCCTGAGTTAGCTGAATTCATAGTGGGTTATGGCTTGACACCCACCGTCACGACCACGCGCGGCGCAGCAACAATTGCCAACGCTGCTGCGGCAGCGGACCGAGTAGTGAAAGTACATCTCAAGATTGATACAGGGATGCATCGTGTGGGCGTTGCGCCAGATGAAGCAGTGATGTTGGCTAAGTTCATTTCTTCATTTCCGTCACTGGAAATTGAAGGTGTCTTTACTCACTTTGCTGTTGCAGATGAGCCTGAACACGAAGCCAATGCCCGCCAACTCGCCACATTCAATTCCACGTTGGATGAACTGGTTGCAGCACAGATCTCACCGCCACTTATTCATACAGCAAATAGTGCAGCAGCACTTGCAGATAACAACAGCCGATTTACTTTGGTGCGCACGGGAATCACAACGTATGGACTCACCCCTGGTGAGGGTGTCAACGAATTATGTGCAGGTCTCATTCCCGCTTTGTCGTTGAAGGCGAAGGTTTCTGCAGTGCGATGGATTGAAGCCAACGATGCCGTGTCGTATGGATTACGTCGTCCGGTCTCGCAGGCAAGCCTGATTGCCACCGTGCCCATGGGATATGCCGATGGCATCCCTCGCGCATTAGGTGCAACAGATATCTCGGTGCTCATCAATGGTGTCCCAAGACGTTTTGCTGGAACCGTCACCATGGATCAGGTGATGATTGATTGTGAGTCTGATTCTGCTGTGACAGTGGGTGATGAAGTTGTCTTCATTGGTCGCCAAGGCGAACATGTTGTAACTGCCGATGATTGGGCACGCGCCACCGGAACTATTGGATATGAAATCGTGTGTGGGATTAGTTCTCGTATACATCGGCGGTATGTGTGATCACGTGCCGTTCTACATCGCCGGAGGACACAGCCGAGATCGCTGCATCATGTGCCGCACTTGTGCGTGCCCGTGATGTTGTGGTGTTGGCTGGCGAAATGGGTGCTGGCAAGACAGCATTTACGGTGGCTCTTTGTCGTGCACTTGGTGTGAGCGAGTCCGATGCAGTGTCGTCTCCTACATTTACCCTCGTGCACTCCTACTCATCAGGTCGAATTCCGGTCGTGCATGCAGATCTGTATCGACTTACCAGCATGGGCGAAGTGGAAGATCTTGGATTGCGCGAACAAGCTGACTTGGGAGCGGTAGTACTTGTGGAGTGGGGAGACGTTGCCGGGTCATTGCTCGGAGATACGTTGACTATCGCATTGCATCATGATGATGACACTGAAAATGCGCGCACCATTGAATTCTCTGTAGAGGGACATCAGTGGGACGCACGTTGGGATCGCTTGCGTCAGGCAATGAGTCGGTGGTCAGTGTCATGATCTTGGGCATTGAAACTGCTGTTGAACATGTGGGTGTCGCTTTGGGTGATCACAGCCGCATTCACGGAACAGTGGCTATCGCAAGTGATCGCCGTCATGCTGAATCACTGACGCCAATGATTCAGTTTGTGATGCAGCAAGTGGGCATCGAGATGGCGGATCTCTCGGCTATCGCAGTAGATGTAGGCCCCGGATTGTTTACTGGCATGCGCGTGGGTATTGCATCGGCGCACACGATGGCGTGGGCCCTTGATCTTCCCGTCGTTCCTGTGTGCAGCCTTGATGCCTTAGCAATGAATGCAGATTGGTCCGACATTCCCGTGGCGGCAGCACTTGATGCACGCCGTGGTGAAATCTATTGGGCGCTCTATCGCATGCGTGGCCCAGGTGCTGAACCACAACGTTTGACCGAGCCTGTGGTGACAAGCCCAGAGGATCTGGCGATTCATCTTGCGGATCGCGCCGAAGAGGTGCAATGCGTGGGCTCTGGATTCACGCGCTTTCACGAGTTGTTCTCAGAGAATCCATGGGCACAAGTGAACGATGCAAGTCGTGCATACCCATCTGCCGAAAAAGTAGTGACCTTGGCCAGCCATCTTCTGGCGAGAGATGCAACCATTACTGCCGAACATGTTGGAGCTATGTATCTTCGTGCACCTGATGCCGAGATTAATTGGAATATTCGGGAGGCATCCCGATGAGTTTTATGCGTGAGCGCGCGGTGGATACTTTGACCACCGAGACAATGCGACGTCGACATCTGCGAAAAGTTCTTGAAATAGAAGAACAGTTGTATCCACGTCCATGGACACACCACACTTTTGTCAGCGAGCTCAGCCAGATGCGTGCGGGTAACCGTTACTACCTGGTGGCATATGTGGGTGACACCATGGTGGGTTATGCAGGGTTGATGTTTTCCGCAGATGATGCCCACGTCACCAATATTGCTGTGGATCCTGCATGGCAGGGACGTGGCGTTGCGACAGAAATGATGCTCGATCTTGTTCTTCTTGCACATGATCGAGGATGTGTGGCGATGACATTAGAAGTACGACATACAAATGTGGTGGCGCAAAATCTGTACAGAAGATTTGGTTTTGTGCCAGCAGGGGTGCGTCAGCGTTATTACGAAAACACCGATGATGCCATCGTGATGTGGGCACATGGAGTGGATACTCCTGAATTCATGGAACGCATCCGATTGATTGAATCGAGACGTTCATGAGTTCTTTCCAAGTGAATGAATCCACTGTGGTGCTTGCTATTGAGACAAGTTGTGACGAAACCGCCGCAGCAGTGGTGATGGGTGGCAATGATGTGTTGTCGTCTGTGGTCTCGAGCCAGATTGATATTCATGCCCGCTTTGGTGGCGTGGTTCCCGAAGTGGCAAGTCGTGCACATCTCGAAGCAATTGTTCCCGTTGTGCGCCAAGCGATCTCGGATGCAGGAATTCTGCCCGGCCGAATTGACGCCGTCGCAGCAACGGCTGGTCCAGGTTTGATTGGTGCATTGCTCGTGGGAGTGTCTGCAGCAAAGTCATTGTCATTGGTGTGGGATGTGCCTTTCATTGGCGTCAATCATCTCGAAGCACATCTCTATGCCGGCTTGCTTGATGATCCCACCTTGCAGTTTCCACTTGTTGTGTTGTTGGTATCGGGCGGACACACAATGATTGTGGAGATGCGCGGACATGGTGACTACACCGTGTTGGGCCGGACCATTGATGATGCAGCAGGCGAGGCATATGACAAGGTCGCTCGTTTTCTCGATGTGGGTTATCCAGGTGGACCGGCAATTGATGCTCTTGCATCCCAAGGTGATGCAACATCCATTGAGTTCCCCCGTGCGATGATGCATGACGGGCTGAATGTGTCCTTTAGTGGTCTGAAAACATCAGTGATCAACTATGTGCGTAAGAATCCCGATGCCGCAAACGCAGATGTTGCGGCCTCTTTCCAAGAGGCAGTTGTTGATGTGTTGTGTGCCAAGACCATCAAGGCGGCACAGCAAGTAGGTGCCCGCGGAATTGTGTTGGGTGGTGGAGTTTCTGCCAATTCATTGTTGCGTTCCACAATGACGACACGCGGAGAGCAAGCCGGTTTTTCTGTTGCCCTGCCAAGCCGTGCCATGTGTACCGATAACGCAGCGATGATTGCGTCCGCTGCGTGGTATCGCTTGCTCTCTGATGGTCCGATGGATTTGTCCTGTGGGGCATATCCCAATCTCAAACTGGCAGAGGTTCCACGATGACTCGTCATCGGTTGGTGTTGCGTGGAAGGGAGTTTCCCATTCCTGTAGTTCTGGCTCCCATGGCTGGGGTCACCAACATTCCGTTTCGTGCGCAATGTCGCACATTCGGCCCAGGGCTGATTTATGTGAGCGAGATGGTGATGGCCACCGCGTTGGTGCACGGGAATGAGAAAACCCAGAAAATGGTCGCCTTTGGCGACGATGAAGATTTTCGAAGTTTGCAAATTTATGGAAGTGATCCAGAGTTTGTTGCGCGTGCCGTGCGCCAATTGTGCGAGCAAGATATTGCCGATCACATTGATATGAACTTTGGCTGCCCCGCCCACAAAGTCACGCGTAAAGGTGGAGGTGCAGCAGTTCCGGTAAAGCGTAATCTCACACGTGCAATCATGCGTGCAGCAGTGAAGGCTGCAGAACCGTATGGCGTTCCCATTACGTGCAAGTTCCGTATTGGTATCAACGACGACATCATTACGTTTCTCGATACGGGCAAAGCTGCCGAAGAAGAAGGCATTTCGATGATTGCACTTCACGCGCGCACTGCTGAACAGCACTATGCAGGAACTGCACACTGGGATCGCATTGCAGAGTTGAAGCAAGCAGTGACGTCTATTCCCGTGTTGGGTAATGGTGATATCTGGGAAGCAACAGACGCCATCAAAATGATGGAGCACACCGACTGTGACGGTGTAGTGATTGGTCGTGGTTGTTTAGGAAAGCCTTGGTTGTTCCGTGACTTGGTAGATGTGTTTTCAGGTCGCGATGTATCGCCAACTCCCACGTTGGGTTTTGTTCTTGATGTAATGGATGATCATGCACAAGGCTTGATGCGCATCATGGGTCCTGATTTCGGAATTCGAAACTTCAGAAAACATTGTGGTTGGTATCTCACCGGTTATCCCGTGGGCTCAGAGGTGCGTCGTAGTTTTTCCTCAGTGTCTTCATTAGAACAACTCCGTGACATCTCCTCGCAACTTGATCGCACTATGAAAGTTGTCGACGGAGGTGAACGCCTAGCGCGTGGCCATACAAATGGTCCCATCAAGGTTGTATTGCCCGATGGTTATTTGGACAATCGTGACGACATGACTGTTCCCGACGATGGTCGGGAAATGGCACTCAGCGGCGGGTAAGTGTGACTATCTCGGTGATCTTGGCGTCGCGATCACCACGACGCATAGAACTACTTGGTCAACTCGGTGTTGCACTGGAAGTAGTTCCCGCAGATATTGATGAAACACCGCAGACCAATGAGTTGCCCGTGAAATACGTCGAACGACTTGCACGTGAAAAAGCACATGCCATTGCCGCAACACATTCGGGCATCGTTGTAGGTGCGGACACCACCATCGACATCGATAACGAAATATTTGGTCAACCCGTGGATGAACACGACGCGGCACGCATGCTTCGCCGTCTCAGCGGCCGCACTCATCGAGTGCACACCGGTGTTGCCGTCCACAGCAACGGAACCGTGCAATCCCTTGTGACCACTACTTTGGTCACCTTCGTGCCCGTCACTGATGAACTCCTGCGGTGGTATCTCGAGACTGGGGAATGGCAGGGGAAAGCAGGCGCGTATGCCATCCAGGGCCTCGGGGCATCCTTGGTGGAGGGGATTCGAGGCTCCTATTCCAATGTGGTGGGACTGCCCCTTCGAGAAACCGCTCAGCTTCTGGGTATCGAACCTCCCCTTGAGGGGTAAATCGGCAGTTAGCACTCGGGGGTCTCGGTTGCTAATTGGGGGTCCAAGTCTCTATCATTAGCAATCGCACTCACCGAGTGCTAAACCCCCCGGGCCGGGCCGCCGGCACGGAGTCAATCCGCTAAGTGCTGATTTTTTCGGAGGAAATTATGAACCTGAAGCCACTCGACGATCGAATTGTCGTAAAGCCCAGCGAGGCCGAGCAGACCACTGCATCTGGTCTTGTTATTCCCGACACTGCAAAGGAAAAGCCACAGCAGGGAACAGTTCTTGCAGTGGGTCCTGGCCGTTGGAGCGACGACGAAGGACAACACTTCGCACTTGATATCAAGGTGGGCGATGTTGTGCTGTACAGCAAGTACGGCGGCACAGAAGTGAGCCACGGTGGAGAAGATCTCTTGATTCTTACCAGCCGTGACGTTCTTGCAGTTGTGACGAAGTAGGTCACAGTCATGGCAAAACAATTGAAGTTTCACGACGAAGCCCGTCGTGCCCTTGAAGTTGGTGTGAACAAGTTGGCCGATGCGGTCAAAGTGACACTTGGGCCAAAGGGTCGCAACGTAGTGCTCGACAAAAAGTTCGGTGCTCCCACGATCACCAATGACGGTGTGTCTATTGCAAAAGAAGTCGAACTGGATGACCCATTTGAAAACATGGGTGCACAGTTGGTGAAGGAAGTTGCAACAAAGACAAACGACGTTGCAGGTGACGGAACAACTACCGCAACTGTGTTGGCGCAAGCCATCGTGCATCAAGGCATGCGCAACGTTGCCGCTGGCGCAAACCCCATGGGCTTGAAGCGCGGTATCGAAAAGGCAGTTGCTGCTGCTGTTGAGGCGATCAAGTCGCAAGCAAAAGATGTGGACGACAAAGGCGATATCGCCAGCGTTGCAACCATCTCTGCAGCAGATGCCTCTATCGGTGGCGTCATTGCCGATGCAATCGACAAAGTAGGCAAAGACGGTGTGGTCACCGTGGAAGAGAGCAATACCTTTGGTATCGAGCTTGATTTCACTGAAGGTATGCAGTTTGACAAGGGTTACTTGTCTCCATACTTCGTGACCGACCAAGATCGTCAAGAGGCCATCATCGATGAGCCATACATCTTGTTCTACTCATCCAAGGTTTCCTCTGTGCAGCAATTGTTGCCCGCACTTGAATCAGTGATGAAGACAGGACGTCCTTTGTTGATCATCGCAGAAGATGTCGAAGGTGAAGCACTTGCAACTTTGGTTGTCAACAAGATTCGTGGAACCTTTAACTCAACTGCTGTGAAGGCTCCAGGTTTTGGCGATCGTCGCAAGGCAATGTTGCAAGACATGGCAGTTCTCACTGGTGGCCAAGTCATCAGCGAAGAAGTCGGTCTCAAGTTGGAGAACGTGACACTTGATCTTTTGGGCCGCGCAAAGCGCGTCATCATCACCAAGGACACCACCACAATTGTGGATGGAGCTGGCGAAAAAGCTGAAGTGAACGCACGTGTCAACCAGATCAAGACAGAAATCGACAACACCGATTCTGATTGGGATCGCGAGAAGCTCCAAGAGCGTTTGGCCAAGTTGGCTGGCGGTGTTGCACTCATCAAGGTGGGCGCAGCAACTGAAGTCGAGTTGAAAGAAAAGAAGCACCGCATTGAAGATGCAATTTCGGCAACTCGCGCAGCAATCGAAGAAGGAGTTGTCGCCGGTGGCGGTACCGCACTTCTTCGTAGCCGTCCCGCTGTTCTGAAAGTTGTGGAGTCACTTACTGGTGACGAAGCAACAGGAGCCCGCACGGTCTATGACGCACTTGTAGCTCCCGCTAAGCACATCGCAGACAATGCCGGCATGGAAGGCTCAGTTGTTGTTCAGCGCGTTGAATCCGAAAAGGGTTCCATGGGCCTGAACGCAGCAACTGGCGAATATGTCGACCTTGTAGCTGCAGGAATTATTGACCCTGCCAAAGTGACCCGTGCAGCACTGCAAAATGCTGCATCGATCGCCGCTTTGGTCCTCACCACCGAGTGTCTCGTGGCCGATAAGCCCGAGAAGAACGCGGCCCCCATGGGTGGCGGCGGAATGCCCGGTGGAATGGGGATGATGTAGGGACCAGCGGCGGGGAATAAACCCCGACCCAGGTCGGTTACATCCAGAGCCTCCCGTTGATGGCCCGGACCCCTAGTGGGCCGGGCCATCAATTTGTTTATAGGGCAATCTGTTCCCAGGGGTAGTCCATTTATGGTTCGCAAAAAGAACACACCTACACCAGCAAGTGCGCGCACGCGACGCAACCTGTGGGTTGTTCAACTCATCGAGTACATCTTGGGTTTGGGTACAGCTGCAGCAACAGTGAATGCAGCACAACCACTGGGTGTTGCACTTGTGGCCATCATGATTGTGTCAAACGCTGCAGTTCTCACAGCACCTTTGTCTGCGTTTCGACTAACTAATTCTCGTGCACATCAATTGTTGGGAATAGCAATCGCTCTGGTGTCTGTGGTGATTGCGGTAACCATTCCTATGGATGTCTCATCTCAATTGATTGTCATTGCAGTTGCGGTGGCACAAGGATTCTTATCGGTACGCTTTGGGAATGGCTTTTGATCGACCCGCACCAGATATGACGAAACTGTTTGCCGCATGGGAGGCGTGGGAGAAAGGCGAAGAATTGCCTGGCAAAGTTCTCGCCAATCTCAAGACTGCAGGACTCGCAGAGATTCTCGCTGAATTAAAAGCAACGGGCTGGACACCCAAGGCTTCGTGACAAGTCGGCGCGGTGGTGACCAAGTCATCCCGCGTCCACCCGAGTGGAAACTTGGTGAAAGCCCGTATTGGATCGGCGAATACACCGCAGTTCATGTTCCCGACATCACAGATATTGCACAACGCATTGCACAACGTGACGTCTCTCCAAAAGTAACGACTCAAGAGTTCTCTCAGGAATGGATCGCCACCGCGCGCTTATCTGCAGTGTTGGTTCCCATTGTGCACACAGAGCACGGACCCTCGGTCATTCTTACGAAGCGCGCAGATCACCTAAAGAATCACAAAGGCGAGATTTCTTTTCCGGGTGGCCGCGTGGAAGAAGCGGAAACTCCACATGCCGCCGCATTGCGTGAGACCGAAGAAGAAATTGGTCTGTTGCCACACAATCTCAACATTGTGGGCGAGCTTGATGCATTGACTACTTTCGTCAGCAACAGCGTGATTGTGCCTACCGTTGCAATAGTGCACACTCTCAATGAACTCGTCCCAAATGCCGATGAAGTCTCGCGCATCATGATTGTGCCACTTGCAGAATTGATGCGATCTGATACATATAGAAATGAATGGTGGCCGACTCCACGAGGTGATCTCAATATTCACTTTTTTGAGTTACACGACGAGACAATCTGGGGAGCAACAGCGAGAATTCTGCGCCAATTGATTGATGTTGCGGTAGCTCCGGAACTTTAAGTCCTCGCACTCTATGGTCCGGCATAAGTGCGGACAGCTCGATAAAAAGTTTTCGCCCATGTGCGACACACGTTTCGTGCAGTACGAGTGCGAGCTGCACAATGTGCGTACATGTCTGACTGAAATACTCGATCAATACGATGACGCAACGATGATGTCCACCATTTCCCACCGTGGAGCGCTTTGAAGTTGCGATAACCAAAGTCATGTCGCTGGCAGGCATGGGTGAAGTCAAAAGTGCGTCCCGTGTTGCCCACAATTGGGGCAGAGCATCCATCGGTGGTCCAATCAAGGCGCTGATCACGAGTAGATGATTGGGCGGTGGCAATAAATGACGCCAGCGCAGTGCGGAACATCATCGTGTGTGCAACGGCGTGCGGTGGTGGCGGGGGAGCAGTCGCCGAAAAAATCGCGGCGACGACGAAGGTATGGACAAATGCCATCTCATCCTCCTTGAGCACAGCGGTGTGTGCCACAAAGAAGATGTCAGGGAAAACTGTTTAGTTGGTGGTGCGAAGACACTTGAGGAGCAATGCCATCTCCACAGCGCCTACTGCTGCCTCATCGCCTTTGTTATCGGTGCCAGGGCCGCTGCGATCAATTGCTTGTTGTTCTGTGTTCACCGTGAGAACTCCAAACATCACAGGTACTCCGGTGGCAAGTTGTACATCTTGAATACCGCGTGCGGCTTCGCCACATACATAATCAAAATGAGGTGTATCGCCCCTGATCACTGTGCCAAGACACAGCACTGCATCAACTCGGCCTGTTTCGGCAATTGCTTGTGCCGCAAGAGGTAACTCGAATGCGCCTGGCACCCAAGCTTCCAATACATCGCTGTCCTCAACACCGAGTCGTGTCAATCCACGGCGTGCACCATCGCGCAGTGCAGTCACGATGTGGTCATTGAAGCGCGCACTAATGATGGCGATACGCAATCCGGTGCCGTCAAGTTCTACGAGGTTGCTCTGTGATCCTGCACGTGTCATTGGTTTGCTCCTTTTTGTTGATCAAGATTCATGAGATGGCCCATGCGCTCGGCTTTTGTGCGCAGGTACGACTCATTTTCGGCAGTGGGCACTGTATGGAGGGGAACTCGTTCCACCACAGTGAGACCGTACCCGCCAAGGCCGCCGTACTTTGCAGGGTTGTTGGTCATGAGACGTATTTGCTGCACACCTAGGTCGGCCAAGATTTGTGCACCGATGCCGTATTCACGGCTATCGATAGGAAGTCCCAGTTCAACATTGGCATCAACGGTATCCATGCCTTGGTCTTGCAGTGAATAAGCACGAATCTTGTGGCCAATACCAATTCCGCGACCTTCGTGACCGCGCAGATACACAATGACACCCGAGCCCTCTGCATCAACGATGCTCATCGCTGCTGCCAACTGTGGTCCACAATCACAACGTCGTGAGCCAAACACATCACCTGTGAGACATTCGCTATGCACACGTACTAACACGGGAGTTGAACTCGATACCTCACCCTTGACAAAAGCGAGATGTTCTACGCCGTCAATAGTGCTGCGATAGGCGACACACGTGAAGGAACCAAACTCTGTAGGAACAGTTGCCTCTCCCATACGTTCCACAAGACGCTCGTGGTGACGGCGGTATTCAATGAGTTGGGCAATTGATGAGAGCAAGAGACCGTGTTCATTACAGAACTTGCGCAAATCATTAAGCCGCATCATCGTGCCGTCATCGTTTTGAATCTCACAGATAATGCCTGCGGGTTGACACCCCGCGAGACGTGCGAGGTCGACGGCGGCCTCGGTATGGCCTGCACGCTTGAGCACTCCACCTGGTCGTGCACGCAAAGGAAAGATGTGTCCTGGGCGGGCAAAGGCCTTGTAGGTCAGTGTGGGGTCAGCAAGTGCACGCAGTGTGGCGGCACGATCTGCTGCACTAATTCCTGTGGATGTGCCTTCGATGAGGTCCACAGTGTCGGTAAATGCTGTGCGCTGGCTTTCAGTGTTCTGCTCCACCATCAGTGGCAGTCGCAAGTCATCACAGCGTTCATCGGTCAACGGACAACACACCACACCAGTGGAGTAGCGCACAATAAAGGCCAACTTCTCAGGTGTTGCAAATTCGGCAGCCATGATGAAGTCGCCTTCATTCTCTCGGTCTTCATCATCGACGATGACCACAATTTCGCCACGTGCCATCGCTGCGATGACATCTTCAATGGGGTCCAGTATTGAGTCACTCATAGTGCATCTACTTTCATTTTGTGTGGTTCCATCACTATTTCAATGTCGTTGTCATAAGAAGTGACAGAGACAATGTTGCAGTGCTGAAGATCTGTAGTGGTGCGTGAAAAAACACCCAGTGCATCTACATCGCCCGAGATTATTGGGGCGATGTGAAATACGTAGCGGTTAATGAGATTGCGATCATGAAAGGCGCTTGCAATGGTGGGCCCACCTTCAACCAGAAGTTGTAACACTCCTTGTGCGCCGAGTGTGTCGAGCAAATCATCTACGTCATCCGTCCATGTTGTACATGGCTGCACGCGTGCTGTCGGTGATACTTGCTGTGTACGTGAGAGCACAATGCGTTGTGGCGAAGGCCCATCTACATGGCGCACGGTGAGCTCTGGATCATCAGCTAAGACGGTGCCAATACCCACAACAATTGCGTCACTTTCTGCACGTAGGTGGTGGACTTGTGTGCGTGCGCTTTCTCCAGTGAGCCAGCGTGGACCATGTGGCAAAAAAGTGCGTCCATCCAATGTTGTTGCCATTTTCAATACAACGAAAGGTCGACCAGTGCGACGGTGGTGAAGATATGCAGCAAGTTGTGCATTTATCTCTTCAGCGCAAATTCCTTCAACTACTTCGATTCCTGCAGCACGTAGTGCAGTAAATCCACTTCCTGCCACGCGGCTATCGGGATCGGTGATTCCGGCGACAACACGTGAAATGCCGGCGTCAATAATTGCTTGCGTGCACGGACCAGTACGTCCGGTGTGTGCACAGGGTTCCAAGGTGCAATACAAAGTGGCGCCAATGGTCGAGGCGCCTGCTGTACGAGCGGCTTCAATTGCCATTACTTCGGCGTGGGCGTTGCCGGGGCTTTGTGTGGCGCCTTCGTAGATTGATCTATCAAGACACACAATCACTGCACCTACCCAAGGATTGGGGCGTGCGACCATACGCGCGGTATCAGCCATAGACATGGCACGGCGCATTAGCGCCTCGTGGTCGTTCATGTTGTGTCCTTGCTCCCATCCGGACTCTTACCGTCGGCCTCAGAATTTCACTGAGTCGGCTCCATCACCGAGGTGATGGAGTTCGCGGGCTGTAACCGCCGGTCGGGACTTTCACCCAAACCCTGCAAGGGGTGTTTTGTAATTAGCGAGGAGATTTTCCTCACCGCCGATGCTATTGGGAGGGGTGTTCGGCCAACAACCCGAGAATGTGTCGCCATGTGGGATAGATGCGGGATAGGTCCACCGGTGTGCCCGTTTCCATGATGGGTCGAAAGGCACCCACAGCAATTCCCACTGCAGTGGCAATGATTGCGGCACCTTGTGCATCTCGTGGCGTGAGGCCTTCGGTTTCGGCGTATCTGTGTTCGAGTGTTTGAAGAATCGAGAGATTGAGTCCACTTGGAAAGGAATAGCCCTCCAGGTTGAGCCAAATGACGAGTCGCACGAGGAGCACAAGTCGGTTATCGAAGGTATCGATTGCTGCAGATCCGGCTGGTGCCGCCAATGCATCATTGGAAATCTCTTTGGCCAAAGACTGCGAGACTGCAGCAAGCAAATCATTCTTTGATCCGAACCACGTATGGACAAAGCCATGGTTGACATCGGCCACATCGGCGATGGTGCGCACGCTGACCTCGGAGAAAGGACGCTCCTTCACTAATTGGAGAGCTGCTTCGATGAGGCGACGCTCACCCTCGGCACGGGTGATGGGTGATCGACGTTTCTTTGTGGGCGGAGAATCTGTGGTTACAGGAACAGTCATTACCTAAACCTTATTTCTACGGGGTGGCTTTTGGCTGAGCTTGAGGAAGAATTTGTCCGCTTGGAAGAGCCATTGACTCTTCAGACTATAGTGACGTACAAGTCAGCCAATGTTGGTGAGTGTCGCGAGGAGTGAATCTATGGTTCGCAGAAGTCTGATGTCGATATCTATCTGCACATTGGTGGGATCTGCGTTTGTTGCAGCACCCACTGCAGTCGCTGCACCGCAAGGCTCCTGCACCGCCGGCAACTACATCGAAACTTCGGTGGGTTCAGATACCGTCGGCTCGTTTGGTGCTCCTGCAGGTGCATCGTCAACAGGTTGTCAATGGACGGTCCCTTCAGGGGTCACTAGCGTGCGAGTTCTTGTGGTCGCCGGAGGCGGTGGCGGCGGTGGCAACCTCACATCTGGTGGTGGTGGCGGCGGCGGCGTTCTTCATGAAGTGGGTTATGCAGTGACGCCGGGTGATTCCGTCAACGTGACCATTGGGAAAGGTGGTGCTGCAGGAAGTAACGCTTGGAACTTGCCGAACAACTTCAATAACGGCGCCAACGGTGACAATTCCGTTTTTGGTTCACTGACGGCAATCGGCGGCGGCGGTGGTGGCGGCGGCGGTACCAACTCACAACGTGGCAATCCTGGATCAGCAGGTGGTTCTGGCGGCGGAGGCGGTCGTTGCTGGGTGCACTGCAACACAAGTTTTGTGACATCGAATGGCAATAAGCGTCTCGGCGGTGCCGCGACTTCTGGTCAAGGTAACAATGGCGGAGACGCCCCGTTCATGAGTGGCGCAGGCGGAGGCGGCGCAGGCGCAGCGGGATCTCCGAGCACGGGAAGTGCAGCTGGAAATGGTGGCGACGGCGTGTCGATAGATATCTCGGGTGCAGGTACATACTTTGGCGGTGGCGGCGGTGGTGGAACTGAAAACACATCTACTCGCGCCAGTGGCGGTCTTGGCGGCGGCGGTCTAGGTGCTGCAAATGGAAATGAAGATGGAGGCGCTGGAACGAATGCAAGAGGCGGTGGTGGTGGCGGGGCACGCACTGGTTCTGGAGCTACTGGTGGTTCGGGTGTTGTCATAATTCGTTGGGGTAGTGCTCCGGTTGCACCATCTATCTCGCTCTCATCGTCTAGTGGTTTTGCACTCACGAACTCCGCAGTTGGTTCGTTGTACACCATCTCCAACACTGGTGGCGCAGTGACCTCGTATTCCATTGCACCTGCGCTTCCAGCAGGACTTTCATTCAGCACAGTGACTGGCCTTATCTCAGGTACACCCACTGCGTTGTCAACGGCAAGGAATTACACCGTCACTGCACGTCGTGTAGATGCAAATAACGGTGCATCTAGTTCAGATAGTGCAGTCTTTAATTTGGAAGTTGGCAACGTGGCGCCGACAACTACAACCACAACGGCGCCACCCGCAACAACGATTGCACCAGTTGTGAATTCTGCACCTGCGAGTGATTCAACCACCGCAGATGTAAACACAAATATTGTGGCTGCACCACAGACTTCTCGTCAGAATTCAACAGTGACCACCGTTGTGTCACCAGCGATAGTGGCGACAACCGTTCCACCGACAACAACGACAACTACAACAATCCCTGCACCCACAGCGCCTGAGTTGTCATCAGGAGAAGTGGGTGCATTGGTTGATGGTGAAGAAGTGGATACCACTTTGACGCGCAGCAACAACGCACTTGTTGTATCAGGTGCAGGAATTGAGGCATCTGTGTACGGCATGAGCCCTGAAGGTGCACGCATTGATCTCGACGCAGATGGCTTGTTGCGACTTGATACTCAAGATCAAGTAGTTGTGGAAGCCGAAGGCTATGAGGCGGGAAATGTTGTCGATGTGTGGATGTATTCCACGCCCACACGTTTGGGTCAACTAACTGTTGATACAACAGGAGCCATTAAGGGCTCTTTCCTCTTGCCTGATTCATTGGAGTCTGGTGACCACAGGGTTGTCTTGAATGGCCAGAACAATCGAGGTCAAGATGTGATTTTGGGTATCGGCGTGTCAGTCGGTGAAGTGAATCAAAGTTCCTTGGCGTCTCGTTTGCTCATCATCATTCCGGTGTCATTTGCAATCTTGGTTGCGTTGATTATCCCGACAACTTTGCGCCGACGTCGAGAAGAATCACGCACGAATTAGGCGTACTGATTTTCTAAGAGTTATTCTTTTCATCATGCTTTGCCGCCGCATTCGCCTCTACAGCACATTGCGTCATGGCTAGAAGGTTTGGAGTTCGTCGCCGATCTGATTCATCAGAAGATGGCACAGGTTGGATTTATGCCGATCTTTTCTTGGCGATGTTTGTAGTGGGTCTTGGCTCGGCAATTGTGACGACATCTGCACCATCGAGTGGTGCTGCACCTACGGAGAAAACATTTCAATTGAGTTGTCAGGAATTCGCTATCAAGTTGCCAGGCAATGTTGCCAACAGTGGACCCGTAGTGGAATCTGAAGTGGCCGCTGAAATTGCGCGACGTGGTTGGGCACCTGAAGCATCAAAGCCTGGTCTTGCAATTGTGATGGGCGGATATAACTCGAGTGAAGCGCCCGGCAACGGTGATGCGCGCGCACGGCAGATTTTGCCTCGCCTCCGATCAGCATCACCACTGCTGGAAAAAATTGAAATGCGTACCGTGGGTGCGCGGACTGTCACCGTCGACGGTCAACAATTCACAGTCGGAAATTCTGGTTCATACCTCATGGTTGTCTACCTGCTGTACAGCGGCCAACAACTTGAAGAAGATTGCGCTCGATAGGAGAACACGTGTCAATAACTCAATCTGCCCATTCTGATGCAGTCAACGCACTCGATCGTTGGCTTACTGTGTCGAAACAAAAGAATGCACTCAGTGCAAGCGCTCAAGAATTTGTGGATGATGTGCGTGCGAATCGCAATACCCAGTTCTGGTCCAAGGTCAATGTGGAACAGATCTTGCCGTACAAATCTGAAACTCCACGCTTGTTACTTGTGATTCGCGCAGGAGGATTGTTCTTACCCATTTTGTTGACATGGCTCGCGCTGTCACAAGTGATTGGTCCGTTTGCTCTCTACATTCAAAATCAACAGCCAAGTGCCAACTTCTTGTGGTTCTGGCAAACAAACCCTGGGGGTGCATTCCCTGGCATCTACGAACTAGGCCATGTTGCACTCACCGACGCAGCAGTCCTCGCATTTCTTACAGTGCTTGCAATGCGCATTACATGGTGGGAAACATCTCGTGCAGAACGTTCCGAGGCCGCGTATGCAAAAATGCTTGCCGCCTTGGAGTTCTATTTCGTGCTTGCGCGCGAGAACTGAGCAAGAAGACTCACACCTAGCAGTACTGCAACTGCACCGAGTGTGCGCACTGGTGTGAGTTGTTCATTGAGAGCAATAACGCCCACTGCAATTGACACCACTGGTTCAATAGTGCTCAACACCGATGCAACTCCGGCATCAAGTCGAGCAACTCCTGCGAGGAAAAAGCCCATTGCAATGATGGTGCTGATGAATGCTGCGGCTCCCGTTGCCCACCAACCAGTTGCATCGGTGGGAACACTGGATTGATGTATTGGCCATGCAAGAAGGTGCGCAGCAGCAGTGCTCACCATGATCACAGTTAATGAAGTGAGCGCACCTACTTTGGGTGTGACCTTGCTGGCAACGACGATGTAGATGGTGTACCAACCTGCTGCACCAAGCATGAGAAGCACACCAGTAAAGCTTCCAGCGCGAACCTGGCCGGCAGTCAGAGCAGTGCCCGCTACAACAATTGTCAAACAGAGCGCCACGCGCAAGCTGGGCTTGGCTCCCCATAATGCCCATCCTGCAAGAACGACGAATACCGGATATGAATAGAAGATCACCGTGGCCAAACTGATGTCAATACGTTCGATTCCAAAGAAATAAAAACTTGATTGCCCCGCATACCCCACTGCACCAAGTCCAATGAGTTGGGCCAGTGTTTTCCCACGTGGCCATGCAACCCCGCGCTGGTAAATCATGCGAATAATCACAAGCCCCACTGCGGCGAGTGAAAAACGGGCTATCAACATGCCGAGAGGATCAGCACCATGGTCATAGGCAATGCGGGCAAACCATGGCAGTAACCCAAAAGAGATACCGCTGACGAGAACGTAGAAAATACCCACGGTGCAACCGTAGAGGGTGGAGGTCTAGTTATCTGACTTTGTCATCTGTTCTGCGATTGCGCGGTCGCGGCGCATCACATTGCGCACGAGCACAGTTCCGATAACTCCCAGACCTCCGAGCATGAGGGCAAACACTGAGTACTGCAATGCTCCACCTCGATCGCCGGCTTGTTCTGGTGCTTTCCCACACCCAGGCTTGGGAAGAAAACCAATGCAGTCATCTGGATCTTTTTCAAGGTCGTAGACACCAGTACCAGCGTTAACAGGAATGGTGGTGTCAACAGTAGAGCTGTTGTCGGAGGCCGATACTGAGGACACTGCAAAAGGAAAGACTGTGAGAACAACGACACAGACGGTGGAAACAATTCGGGGCACGGCTCTATCGTCACACGCGAACTAGGGTTATACAAATCATGACGGCTCACATTGATGCACATACCCACGACACAGTCCTCGTGGTGGATTTTGGAGCCCAATATGCCCAACTCATCGCCCGAAGGGTGCGCGAGGCACAGGTCTACTCAGAAATCGTCCCGCACCGCATCACTGCCGCCGAAGTGAAGGCCAAGGCACCAGCTGCCATCATCTTGTCGGGTGGGCCCAAGAGCGTGCACGTCGATGGCGCACCTGCACTTGACCCGGAGATTTACGAACTTGGGATTCCCATCTTGGGTATCTGTTATGGATGCCAACTCATTGCGCAACAGCTTGGTGGAGTAGTTGCTCGAGGCGGTCGCGGTGAGTACGGTCGCGCCACGTTGTCGCGAAAGGGCACTTCTTTGGTGCTGGCCAAGGATGCACCGGACACTCATGACGTGTGGATGAGTCATTTTGATTTCGTGAGTGAAACTCCTGCGGGATTTGTGACAACAGCGTCTACTCCCGATGCCCCTAATGCAGTAATCGAAAATGGGTCACGAAAGATTTATGGTGTGCAATATCACCCCGAAGTCGTGCACTCATCACATGGTCAACAATTGTTGGAACGATTCTTGGTTGAAGTTGCGGGGTGTCGTCAAGACTGGACAATGGCCAACATTGTCGACGACCAAATCGCCGCTATCCGTGCACAAGTGGGATCAGAGCGTGCCATATGTGGTCTGTCGGGTGGAGTCGATTCGTCTGTTGCTGCTGCACTGGTTCATCGGGCAATTGGCGCACAGTTGACATGTGTCTATGTGGACACTGGATTAATGCGCCGTGGTGAGAGCGAACAAGTTGTTGAAACATTTCGTCGCAGCATGGGAATTGAACTTATTCATGTTGATGCAGGTCAAAGATTCTTCGACAAGCTTCAAGGAATCACGGAGCCTGAAGCAAAACGAAAAGCAATTGGTGAATTGTTTGTGCGCATTTTTGAAGAGCACACAGGCGGCATAACAGATGCAAAATTCTTGGTACAAGGAACCTTGTATCCCGACATTGTGGAAAGCGGTGGGGTGGATGGCTCGGCTGCGGTCATTAAGAGTCACCACAATGTCGGCGGTTTGCCCGATGACATGGAACTTGAATTGTGCGAACCGTTGCGCGCGTTGTTTAAAGATGAAGTACGCAAAGTGGGAATCGAACTAGGACTTGCCGACGACATTGTGTGGCGTCAGCCGTTTCCTGGGCCCGGACTTGGTGTGCGCATTATTGGTGAAGTCACTCCCGACAAAGTCGCCACCTTGCAACATGCCGACGAGATCGTGCGTCACGAAGTGCGAGATGCAGGACTCGAGCGTGAGATCTGGCAGTCCTTTGCGGTGTTGGCCGACATCCGCAGTGTGGGTGTCATGGGAGATGAGCGCACCTACGGTCGCCCCATCATCATTCGCGCGGTGACAAGTGATGATGCAATGACTGCGGACTGGGCCAGGTTGCCCTATGAATTGCTGGAGAAGATGTCGAACCGCATCATTAACGAGGTGCCTGGGATTAACCGAGTGGTCTACGACGTGACCTCGAAGCCCCCAGGCACAATCGAGTGGGAATAGCGACCTGCTCAAGACTTTTTTCCCTGTGGAATAAGGGCCTGCGGGGTTCCGACGGCAATCATTGGAGTGACGCAAGTACCCTTTATCGGGTCATGGTGAAGTTACGTCCTACGGTTTCCACCAGGAAATTCTCCCTCGTATGTGGTCTTTTCACGGCCCTTGTTCTCGGCCCCTCTTTGGCTGCGCCAGGGGCATCGGCTGACCCACTTGACGATAAGCGCCGTCAGGCGGCCAACATCGCGGACCAACTTGAGCGTCTCGGGGACGAAATGAACTCTCTTGGCGAGGACTATGCCGAAGCTCTCACATTGCAGTCTGAGTTGGGTATTGAAATCGAACAAGCCCAAGCCGATGTTGCCGCCGCCGAAGCTCAACTTGCCCAGATGCGTGGAACTCTGTATCTCTCTGCCGTCACCCAGTTCATGCATGGAGGACGCAATTCCACGTTGACCAATTTGTTGGCATCGTCTGGTGGCGTACAAGATGCACTTCAACGCGGACAGTTGATGTCGGTTGCAATGAACCAAGGTGCTCTCACCACAGACTCACTTGATTCCACTGCAATTGAACTCACCAAGAAACAAACAGTTCTCGAGCGCAAGCGCAAGCAAGCGGAAAACGTTGCCGCCAATGTGTTGAAGCGTCAAAGCGCAGCCGAAGCATTGTCCGCGCGATATGAACAATTGCAGTCCACCGTGCAAGGCGATCTCATTGAT
>CAEZWE010000022.1_pt1 | contig 22049 bp, 21 predicted proteins | sample 7264891 | NCBI WGS metagenome assembly CAEZWE01 (sample SAMEA6813872, study PRJEB35770) | uncultured Acidimicrobiaceae bacterium | biome: Freshwater; feature: Freshwater reservoir; material: water | place: Czech Republic | collected 2017-07-26 | depth 0.5m m | reverse complement strand
CCTGGTGACAATGTGGCTATGACTGTTGAGTTGGGTAAGCCCATCGCGATGGATGAAGGTCTTCGTTTTGCTATCCGTGAGGGTGGCCGTACGGTGGGCGCAGGTCGCGTCACCAAGATCATCAAGTAAAGATCAAAGTCTGTAAGGAAGGGGCCCACCATGGCCAAGAGTGATAAGCGTGTGAAAATTACGCTCGAGTGCACAGAGTGCAAAGAGCGCAACTACATCACGATGAAGTCCAAGATCAACGATCGTGAGCGTTTGGAAATGAAAAAGTACTGCGCACGCGATCGTCGCCACACCACACATAAAGAGACTCGCTAGTCGAGTCTTTGCATGTCGGTTGCTCACAGCAGCCGGTGGGGCACGGTATAGGGCAGTAGCTCAGCTGGTAGAGCGCCGGTCTCCAAAACCGATGGTCGGGGGTTCGAATCCCTCCTGCCCTGCAAATAACAGATAACAAGAGAAAACGAAAGCAAATGTCAAGTCAAGACCTCAACCGCGAGCAAAAGCGAGCACTGAAGCGAATGGGAGCCCTCAATGAGCAGGGCAACCCTGTGCGTGCTCAGCCTCAAGCGCGCACCAAGGGTCATGACGAAGAACGCATTGGCCCCGTGCAATATGTACGTGAAGTCAATGATGAAATGAAGAAGGTGGCGTGGCCCAAAAACGCCGAAGTACGCCGTTATTCGCTCATCGTTCTCTTTACTGTTGTGGTGATTACTGCCTATATCGGAGTTTTGGATGCCGCTTTTGGTGTTTTCTCTGGTTGGCTTTACAAGGAATAACTCATGAGCGACGACACCTTTACATCTAACGATTCTCCGGTCACCGAAGACATCGATGCCATCGAGCCCGACGTGGTGCTCGATCTCACTGACGATGCTTCAGACGAAGACGAAGAAGATGAGCCCACCGAAACTCCTGCATGGGCAAAGCCCGGCAAGTGGTACGTGGTGCACACACAATCTGGCTACGAGAAAAAAGTAGATCTCAACCTCAAGACGCGCATTCAGTCCATGGACATGGGTGGCAGCATTTACGAAATCGTTATTCCTATGGAAGACGTGGTTGAGTTCAAGCAAGGTCGTAAGCAGACCGTGCAGAAAAAAGTTTTCCCTGGGTATTTGCTCGTGCGTTGCGAAATGGACGACGACACCTGGTTCTGCATTCGCAACACTCCAGGCGTGACCGGATTCGTAGGTCAAAGCCATAAGGGTCAAAAGCCAACTCCATTGTCACGTCGAGAAGTTGAAACCTTCTTGACCGCAAAGGGTGATGGTCAGCCCACTCCAAAGCGCAAAGCACCAAAGATGGAGTACGAAGAGGGCGAAAGCGTTCGCGTGAAGGAAGGCCCATTCGCCGACTTCAACGGAACAGTGGCAGAGATCAACACCGATCACATGAAGTTGAAAGTACTCGTCAACATTTTCGGTCGCGAAACTCTCGTCGAAATGGATTTCAGTCAGGTCGCAAAGCTCTAGGGCTTGCTCAATTAAGTCGTCACAAGGAAGAACACCATGGCAAAGAAGAAACTTGCAGCAATTGTAAAAATTCAAATTCCAGCTGGAAAAGCAACACCTGCTCCACCAGTGGGTACAGCACTCGGACCACACGGTGTCCAAATCATGGACTTCGTAAAGCAGTACAACGCTGCAACCGAAGCACAAGCAGGAACCATCATTCCTGTGGAGATTTCCATTTTTGAAGATCGCACATTCAGCTTCATCTTGAAGACACCACCAGCACCGGTGTTGTTGCGTCAAAAAGCAGGTTTGGAAAAGGCTTCACAAACACCCGGCAAAACTGTTGCAGGAACTGTCACTGAGGCCGACATTGAAGAAGTTGCAAAAATCAAGATGCAAGACCTCAATGCATACGATCTCGAAGCAGCAAAGCAACAGATTCGCGGAACAGCTCGTTCCATGGGACTCAAAGTCGTCTAAGACACACATTCTCTGACCCAACGGTTTACCTCACCAGGGTCGAGTTACATCACAAAGAAAGTGAGAGGGAGGCGTTATGCCGATAGCAAAGAAATACAAAGCAGCGGTCGCATTGTTTGATCGCGATATGCAATACACACCAACTGAAGCAATTGAAATTGTCAAGAAGACTGCAAGTGCAAAATTTGACGAGTCCGTTGACGTTGCAATTCGTCTTGGTGTAGATCCTCGTAAAGCTGACCAAGCAGTGCGTGGAACTGTTGCACTACCTGCAGGTTCAGGAAAGACACTGCGTATTGCAGTTATCGCCGCTGGCGATGCCGCAAACGATGCACGTGCCGCAGGCGCTGACCTTGTGGGTGCCGATGACTTGGCTGCAGACATCGAAAAAGGAAACATGGATTTCGATTTGATGATCGCAACTCCTGACATGATGCCTTTGGTGGGTCGTCTTGGTCGAGTGCTTGGACCACGTGGTTTGATGCCAAACCCCAAGTCAGGCACCGTCACCACAGATGTGGGTCGCGCAGTGAGTGAATTCAAAGGCGGCAAGGTGGAATACCGCACCGATCGTTACGGCAACGTACACGTGTTGGTGGGCAAGGCATCTTTCAGTGCAGCCGATCTTGAGCGCAACCTTCGTGCTGTGCTCGATGAAGTACAGCGTGCGAAGCCTGCTGCTGCAAAGGGTAAGTACCTGCGCAAAATCAGTTTGTCCACCACCATGGGCCCTGGCGTCAAAATCGACGTCAACCGCCTGCGCGCCGTCGACGCCCAATAGTTTTTCTCGAGCTGTGGGTGCAGGTGTCATTGCGACATTTGCTCCCTAGGCTCTCAACCCACAACTTAAATCTCTCGGTCCTCGCCAAAGACATCTGGCCTGAAGCAATTCAGTGAATGGGTTTCATCCCACCAGACGAGGCGGACTCTTCACCTCTGGATCCTGTGGATCCGCTCGGTGCGGCGTTCGTTGCTACAGCGGGCGCCCCGAGCGAGACATCCAGGACAACCAGAGGAGGTGAAATGTCAACTGTCCGTTCCGAAAAAGAAGCCGTCGTCGCAGAAGTGCGCGCCAAAATCGAAGCCTCAAGCGCAGTTCTAGTAACTGAGTACCGAGGCTTGAGCGTTACAAGCCTCGCAGCTCTTCGTATTTCTTTGCGTCAACAAGGAGTGGAGTACCGGGTGTATAAAAACACTCTTGCTCGCTTTGCTGCACGTGAAGCCAATGTCGAAGGTCTCGATGCTCTCTTGGTCGGTCCCACCGCACTCGCATTTGTCGAAGGCGATGTGGCCGCTGCTGCAAAGGCTCTGAAGGAATTCTCGAAAGCAAATCCGCTTCTCGTCATCCGTGGTGGTGCCGTGGCCAACAAGGTCGTGACCGCCAAAGAAGTCGAAATTCTTGCCGATTTGCCACCACGAGAAATCATGCTGTCGCAATTTGCGGGACTTCTCCAGTCTCCGCTTGTCAAAACAGCAGGTCTTCTTCAGGCCCTTCCACGCAATATGGCCTATGGCCTCAAGGCGCTCGTCGATCAAAAAGAAGCCTCATAGGGCCTCTTTCGCTGGAAATTTCCAGCAGTCACAACCGTTCATTTATTTACACACAACGAATCCAACAACTGGATTCATCTACAACTAAGGAGTAGGGCACATGGCTCTCAGCAAAGAAGAGATCCTCGATGGGATCGCAGCATTGACAGTTATCGAGCTCAAAGAGCTTCTCGACGCATTCGAAGAGAAGTTCGGCGTGACCGCAGCAGCACCTGTTGCCGTTGCAGCAGCTGGCGGAGCACCTGCAGCAGCAGGCGCCGCAGAAGAGAAGGATGAATTCGACGTCATCTTGACCGACGGTGGAGCACAAAAAATCCAGGTCATCAAGGTCGTTCGCGAACTCACCAGCTTGGGTCTCAAGGAAGCCAAGGACCTCGTCGATGGCGCGCCAAAGCCCATCTTGGAAAAGGCCAACAAGGACGATGCCGAGAAGGCAAAGGCCAAGCTCGTCGAAGCTGGCGCTTCCGTCGAACTCAAGTGATGTCGTGCGGCCAAGCCGCACAACTCGCAAAACCAAGACCCCGTCGCCTTGTGCGGCGGGGTTTTTGGCATTTCTGGCCTCAAAACCCCCAAATATGTCCCTAAATCATCAAAAAGTGACCAGAAATGCCCTTTTGGGACCGAATTACCCCAAAAATTCACCGAGGGTGCTTGACTCTGGGTCTCAGGGGGCGTACCTTGCCCCTCAGTCTCATAGACCCCCTTGGCGGAGGGTCTTTCTTGCCGTTGCCCTAAGTGGGAAAAGGGCGATAGCGTACTAGTTTGCCGTGTCTCACCTCTCCTGCTTTCGCATTGCCCAAAATCAGTGCATCTGTCAGGCGTGGTGGAATTCTGCACTCCCTTGTCCCGCCTGTCAGGAGTAACCGTGGCCCCACGTTCGTCGTCTCATGATCGTTATTCGTTCGCAAATCTTCAGGATCACTTAGAGCTTCCTGATCTCATTGCGGTGCAACGTGAATCGTTTGAATGGTTCATGTCTCATGGTTTGAAAGAAACCTTCGAAGACATCTCGCCCATCACCGATTATTCAGGAGATCTTCGCTTAGATCTTGAATTCGATCCCAACGATGAAGACTTGTGCCCCGGGCCAAAGTTCACCGAAGAAGAGTGTCGTGAAAAAGAGATGACGTTTGCGACGCCAGTTTTTGTGCGCGCCGTTTTCTCTAACCGTCAAACCGGTGAAATCAAGGAACAAGTTGTGTTCATGGGTGATTTCCCCAAGATGACCAACAAGGGAACATTTATCATCAACGGTACAGAGCGCGTTGTGGTGTCTCAGTTGGTACGAAGCCCTGGCGTTATTTTCGAACCAGGTGAGCGTTATCGCTTGCGTAACTTGTCAAAGCACCAGTTGGTCAAGGGCACAGTGCATCCATATCGCGGTGAGTGGCTCGAGTTCGACGTAGAGCACAAGCCAGGTAAGGACGTCACTGCAGGTACACGCGTGGCACGCAAGCGCCGCATGAGCATCTTTGTGTTGTTGCGTGCATTGGGTTACGACGAAGCCGGTGCACCTGGCTTCTTGGATCGTTTTGTCAACTACTTCGACTTCCTCGAAGGCCAGTGGGAAAAAGAGCGCAACATCAACACCACGCGCGAAGAAGCATTGCTGGAGATTTACAAGCGTGCTCGCCCAGGTGAGCCCGCAACTTTGGAATCAGCACGTGTGTATTTCGAAGGTGCTTTCTTCGAAAACCGTCGCTATGACCTCAGCCGCGTAGGCCGCTACAAGATCAACCGCAAGTTGGGCGAAGAAGTTGCGAAACTTACAGAGCTTTTCGGTCTTACTCAAGACCAGTTGGATCTTCCCACCGATGACCAAGACGTGTTGTCGAAGTGTGAAGTTCTTGCAGCAGTGTCGTACATGTTGCACCTCGTGAAGCAAGAGCCTGGTTATCGCCTCGACGACCAAGACCACTTCGCAAACCGCCGTATTCGTTCGGTAGGTGAGTTGATTCAAAACCAGGTACGCATTGGTTTGTCACTTATGGAGCGTGTTGTGCGCGAGCGCATGACCACCCAAGACGTGGAAGCAATCACACCACAGACTCTGATCAATATCCGCCCCGTTGTTGCTGCAATCAAGGAGTTCTTTGGAACTTCTCAGTTGTCGCAGTTCATGGACCAAGTCAACCCATTGTCGGGTCTGACACACCGTCGTCGTTTGTCGGCACTTGGACCTGGTGGACTTAGCCGCGAGCGCGCAGGCTTTGAAGTGCGCGACGTGCACTTTTCTCACTATGGACGTATGTGTCCGATTGAAACTCCTGAAGGTCCAAACATTGGTCTGATTGGTGCGTTGTCGTCATATGCACGCGTGAACCAATTCGGATTTATTGAAACACCGTACCTTCGCGTCAAGAACGGCAAAGTCACAAAAGAAATTGTGTACATGGCCGCTGACGAAGAAGAGAAGTACGTCGTCGCTCAGGCAAACACTCCTGTTGAAAAAGATGGTTCGTTCAAGAGCAATCGCGTTCTTGTGCGTCGCTCGCCACAGGCAGCAAGCCTTGATGACTTGCGCAAGATGTTGGAAGCAGAAAGCTTCTTTGGTTCAACAACCGACATCGCATCTGTATCGCCCGAAGAAGTGGACTTCATCGACGTGTCGCCAAAACAGATTGTGTCTGTTGCGACTGCGTTGATTCCCTTCCTTGAACACGACGACGCAAACCGTGCCTTGATGGGTGCAAACATGCAACGCCAGGCTGTTCCTTTGATTCGCGCCGAAGCACCTTATGTAGGTACCGGTGTGGAGAAGCGCGCAGCACATGACGGCGCAGACCTGATCTTGGCAAAAGATGATGGTCAAGTTGTTGAAGTCACCGGCGACACCATCGTGGTGAAGTACGCAAGTGAGTCCAAGAAGACCGAATACAAGTTGATGAAGTTTCATCGTTCTAACCAGGACACCTGCATCAACCACATCATTCGTGTGACCGAGGGTCAGTCATTCAAGAAGGGTCAATTGCTTGCAGACGGCCCATCAACTGATGACGGCGAACTTGCATTGGGCAAGAACTTGCTCGTGGCATTCATGCCATGGGAGGGCTACAACTTCGAAGACGCCATCATCTTGTCGGAGCGCATCGTGCGCGACGACGTGTTGACATCGATTCACATTCACAACTACGAAGTTGACGCACGTGACACCAAGTTGGGACCAGAAGAAATTTCTCGCGACATCCCGAACTTGTCCGATGAAATTGTGCGCGACTTGGATGACGCAGGCATTATTCGTATTGGTGCAGAAGTAAGCCCAGGAGATGTTCTTGTGGGCAAAGTAACTCCAAAGGGTGAAACAGAGTTGACACCAGAGGAGCGCCTGTTGCGCGCAATCTTTGGTGAGAAGGCTCGCGAAGTTCGCGATACTTCACTCAAGGTGCCACACGGTGAAGGCGGCAAGGTCATCGATGTCAAAGTGTTCTCACGCGACAACGGTGATGAATTGCCACCAGGTGTGAACCAATTGGTGAAGGTGTTCGTTGCACAGAAGCGCAAGATCTCCGTGGGTGACAAGTTGGCGGGACGCCACGGCAACAAGGGTGTTATCTCCAAGATTCTCCCCGTTGAAGACATGCCCTACATGGATGACGGAACTCCTGTCGACATCATCTTGAACCCATTGGGTGTTCCTAGCCGAATGAACGTGGGCCAGGTGCTCGAATCGCACCTCGGTTATGCAGCTCGTTGGGGTTGGACTGATCCAAAGTCCGGCAAGAAAGTCGGTAACGATCCGATGCGTGGCACCGAGTCAAAGACTCGTGCAGCAACAGATCCGTCCACATTCATTGCCACACCAATTTTTGATGGTGCACATTGGGACGAAGTGGAAGCCGCAGGCGACCACCCAACCATTCAGGCGATCTTTGAGAACATGAACCCAGAGACCACCGACGGCACACGCCTTATTCAAAAAGATGGAAAAGTGCGTCTGCGTAACGGTCGAACTGGTGAGTACTACGACAACCCCATCACTGTGGGTTACAAGTACATCTTGAAGCTGCACCACTTGGTGGACGACAAGATTCACGCACGTTCAACTGGTCCGTACAGCATGATCACCCAGCAACCACTTGGTGGTAAGGCACAGTTCGGTGGACAGCGCTTTGGTGAAATGGAAGTGTGGGCACTTGAGGCCTACGGTGCGGCATATTGCTTGCAAGAACTTCTCACCATTAAGTCCGACGACGTGCTCGGTCGCGTGAAGGTATACGAAGCCATTGTTAAGGGTGACAACATCCCCGAGCCAGGCATTCCAGAATCCTTCAAAGTTCTCATGAAAGAAATGCAGTCCTTGTGTCTGAACGTCGAGGTTCTCGACGATGCAGGTAAGGAAATTGAAATGCATGAATTCGACGACGAGATCTATCGCACCGCCGAAGAGCTTGGTATTGATATCAGCCGTCCAGAGCGTGGCTCTGACGATGACGACCGTGACCGCCGCCCAGCTCGCGCCTACTGACCCGACCGACACTTAAGGAAACGACACTGCCATGCTCGACGTGAATATGTTCGACCAACTCCGCATCGGACTTGCCACCGCGGATCAAATTCGCCTGTGGTCCAAAGGCGAAGTAAAGAAGCCAGAGACAATCAACTACCGCACATTGCGTCCTGAGAAGGACGGTCTTTTCTGTGAAAAGATTTTCGGACCAACCCGCGACTGGGAGTGCTACTGCGGTAAGTACAAGCGCGTTCGCTTTAAGGGAATCATCTGTGAGCGTTGTGGCGTTGAGGTCACTCGTTCAAAGGTTCGCCGTGAGCGCATGGGCCATATCGAATTGGCTGCACCAGTTGTGCACATTTGGTACCTACGCGGTACCCGTTCATGGTTGGCCTATCTCTTGGGTGGTCTTGAACCAAAAGAAGAACTCAAGGCGAAGCAACTTGAAAAAGTCATTTACTTTGCTGCGTACCTCGTCTCTACAGTGGATGAAGACAAGCGTCACGAAAAGCTTTCCGAACTCGAAGAAGACTTCATTGAAGAGTGCGACGCAATCGTTAAGGATCGCGAAAAGGCACTGAAGGCCAAGCTCAAAGAGCAAGAGACAGAACTCAAGACGATGGAGAAAGAGGGCGCGAAAGAGTCCGACGTCAAAGCTCGTCAAAAAGTTATGGACAAAGAGGAAGCTCTTCTCCGTGAGCGCTTTGATACAGAACTCGACATGGTCAAGCGCGCATGGGATGAATTCCGCGATCTTCACCCACGCAAGATCATCGAAGATGAGCGCCTGTGGCAGGAAATCAAGTTCCGCTACGACGAGTTCTTCACTGGTGGTACCGGTGCAGATGCAATAAAGATGTTGATTGATTCCATCGACTTCGACGAAGAGGAAATCAAACTGCGCGATGCAATTGAAAATGGTTTGCGCGGCAAGCCTCTTTCCGCACAGCGTAAGCAAAAGGCAATTAAGCGTCTCAAGATCGTCACCTCGTTTAACAAGCGTGATGATGCGGGCCGTCGTGCAAATAGCCCCAAGGCAATGATCCTCGATGCAGTTCCTGTTATTCCTCCCGACTTGCGCCCAATGGTGCAGTTGGAAGGTGGACGTTTCGCAACTTCAGACTTGAACGATCTCTATCGTCGCGTCATCAACCGCAACAACCGTTTGCGTCGTTTGCTCGATCTTGGTGCACCTGAGATCATCGTGAACAACGAAAAGCGCATGCTGCAAGAAGCAGTGGACGCATTGTTTGACAATGGTCGTCGTGGACGTCCAGTGACTGGCCCGGGCAACCGTCCACTCAAGTCATTGTCGGACATGTTGAAGGGTAAGCAAGGCCGTTTCCGCCAGAACCTTTTGGGTAAGCGCGTGGACTACTCCGGTCGTTCGGTCATCGTGGCCGGCCCTACTTTGCGCCTGCATCAGTGTGGTCTGCCTAAGTTGATGGCACTCGAGCTGTTCAAGCCTTTCGTGATGAAGCGCTTGGTCGATCTTGAACTCGCACAGAACATCAAGAGCGCAAAGCGCATGGTGGAGCGTCGTCGCCCACAAGTGTGGGACGTTCTCGAAGATGTCATTAAGGAACACCCAGTTCTGTTGAACCGTGCTCCAACGTTGCACCGCCTTGGTATTCAGGCGTTCGAACCAGTGCTTGTTGAAGGTAAGGCTCTACAGATTCACCCATTGGTGTGTACTGCGTTTAACGCTGACTTCGACGGTGACCAGATGGCCATTCACTTGCCATTGTCCACCGAAGCACAAGCTGAAGCACGCGTGTTGATGCTGTCGGCGAACAACATCTTGTCGCCTGCATCGGGTCGCCCCATCGTGACTCCTTCACAGGACCTCATCATTGGTGCGTTCTGGTTGACAGAAGCAGTAGAAGGCTTGAAGGGACACGGACGTGCATTCCAGCAACGTTGGGAAGTATTCCGTGCTCTCGATGAAGGTGCAATCCACTTGCACTCGATGATCAAGATGTACGACCGTGATGACAACGGCAAGCGTGTTGCATTCGATACAACACCAGGTCGTTTGTTGTTCGAAGAGACATTGCCTGGCGACTACGCACATCGTTTCGGCCACATCACTGCACCAGTGAAGAAGTCAGAGATGAGCAACGTAGTAGAGCGTTTGTCCGATCACTACGACAAGTCAGTGATTGCTGCAACTCTTGACAGCTTGAAGGCAGTTTGTTACCGCTACGCATCACAATCGGGTCTCACCGTTTCTATCGATGACGTCAAGACTCCAAAGAAGAAGCGCGAAATTCTCGACAGCTACGAAAAGCAAGCGGACAAAGTGGAGACACAGTTCCGTCGCGGAATCATCACCGATGGTGAGCGCCGTCAGCAAGAAGTAACAATCTGGACAGATGCAACCGCAGAAGTGCAAGCAGCCATGGTGGATGAGTTCAAGGCAGATCGCTTTAACCCCATTGACATGATGGTGACCTCTGGTGCTCGCGGAAACATGACCCAGATGCGACAGATTGCAGGTATGCGTGGACTGGTGTCTAACCCTCGTGGTGACATGATTCCTCGTCCTATCAAGAGCAACTTCCGTGAAGGACTTGAAACACTCGAGTACTTCATTGCAACTCCTGGTGCCCGTAAAGGATTGGTCGACACCGCACTTCGTACCGCAGACTCTGGTTACCTCACACGTCGACTCGTTGACGTTGCACAAGAGTTGATTGTTCGCGAAGACGATTGTGAAACACGTTTGGGCCTGTGGGTAGAAAACGTGAAGCCAGATGCAGGAAGTGTTCGTGGTTACCTCGAAACCAAACTGTTTGGCCGTGCGTTGTTGAACGATGTTGAACTTTCCGATGGCACCGTTCTTGCCAAGAACCTCATCGTGGGTGACGCAGAACTTGACTTGTTGCGCGACGATCCAAAAGTTGAGCGCGTACAAGTGCGTTCGGTTGTTGCATGTGATGCAGTACTTGGTGTGTGTGCACTGTGCTACGGCCGTTCACTTGCAACAGGTAAGTCCATTGAATTGGGCGAAGCAGTGGGAGTCATTGCGGCTCAATCCATTGGTGAGCCTGGTACCCAGTTGACGATGCGTACGTTCCACACTGGTGGTGTTGCAGGAAAAGACATCGCCGGCGGTTTGCCACGCGTTGTGGAATTGTTCGAAGCCCGTACTCCTAAGGGATCTGCACGTTTGGCCAAGGCCACTGGTGTGATTCGCATTGGCGAAGACGAAGGCAAGGGAATCCCCATCACCGTGATCGATGACAAGGGTGAGGAACACCTCATCTTGTTGCCATCGGGTAGCCGTCCAAAAGTCACCGATGGTCAAAATATCGATGCGGGTCAGCCCGTCACCGATGGTCCATGGGATCCAAAAGAAATCATGGAGATTCTCGGTATTCGTCAGACTCAGCAGTACCTCGTGGAAGAAGTGCAGAAGGTCTATCGCGACCAAGGTGTACAGATTCACGACAAGCACATCGAGTTGATTGTTCGCCAGATGACTCGTCGCGTAGGCGTTCAAGAGCCAGGCGATGCAGGATTCCTCCCCGGTGAGCGCGTCGATGCAAAAGTCTTCCGTGATACCAACCGTGCAATGGTGGAATCAGGAAAGCGTCCAGCCGAAGGTCGCCCAGAAATCATGGGTATCACCAAGGCATCGTTGGCAACCGATTCTTGGTTGTCGGCAGCGTCATTCCAAGAGACCACCCGCGTTCTTACAGAAGCAGCCATCGATGGTCGTGCCGACAGCCTTGTGGGCTTGAAGGAAAACATCATTATCGGCAAGCTGATTCCTGCAGGAACAGGCATGGAGCGCTACCGCTACTTCGATATCGATGCTCCTGACTATGTCCCCATGGAGTATTTCTCAAGTGATGAAGCGGACCCTGCGGCATACCTAGCTGGCCTGCAAGGCAACTTTGTGGCCGACGATAATGCTGTATTCCAAGACCTCGCCGAAGAGGATGCGGTCTTGGAGACCTTGGTCACCGTTCCTGAAGAAGAGCTTGCTCCAGAGGCAGAAGTTGTTACCCCAGAGGCTCATGTGGCCGAGGTGGAGGCAGTTTCCGTCGATGAAGTGACCTCTGAAGAAGAGCCACCAGAAACATCTGCGCTGTGAACCAGTGGCGGGTTGCCACTGGGGAACAGTCGCCCCTAGCCTTACAAGGTCTTGATGGCCTTGCCTGTGGGACGGAATTCTTTCCAACTCACGACCATCATTCATATTTCTAACAACGAGGTAAGTGCGTGCCCACAATTCAGCAGTTGATCCGTCAGGGTCGAAGCAGCAAAGTAACAAAATCGAAGACTCCGGCGTTGAAGGGTTCCCCTCAGCGTCGTGGTGTGTGCACACGCGTGTTCACAACAACACCAAAGAAGCCAAACTCGGCGTTGCGTAAAGTTGCTCGTGTTCGTTTGACCAGTGGTGTTGAAGTCACCGCATACATCCCGGGTGAAGGACACAACTTGCAAGAGCACAGCATCGTGTTGGTGCGTGGTGGTCGTGTTCGTGACCTTCCAGGTGTTCGTTACAAGATCATCCGTGGCGCACTTGACGCCGCAGGTGTAAAGAATCGCAAGCAGGCGCGCAGCCGTTACGGCGCAAAGCGCGAGAAATAAAAAGGAAGCATCATGCCGCGTAAGGGCCCAGCACAACGCCGCGAACTCAGCGCCGACCCCATCTACCGTTCACTTGTTGTCACACAGTTGATTAACAAAGTGATGTTGCATGGCAAGAAGAGCATCGCCGAAAAGATCGTGTACGACGCGATGCAACTCATTGAGAAGAAGACTGGCGAAGAGCCATTGTCGACAGTGAAGCGTGCAATCGAAAACGTGAAGCCACCATTGGAAGTACGTAGCCGTCGCGTCGGTGGCGCAACCTACCAAGTACCAGTGGAAGTAAAGCCACGTCGTGCTTCTACTTTGGCAATTCGTTGGATTGTTGACTACTCGCGTGATCGTCGCGAAAAGAGCATGTCGGAATGTCTCGCTAACGAATTGATGGATGCAGCCAATGGCTTGGGCGCTTCGATGAAGAAGCGTGACGACATGCAAAAGATGGCTGAATCCAACAAGGCATTCGCGCACTACCGCTGGTAGGGCTGCGAGAACACAACTGAGTATTTCCGAGGGCGCACCTACAGAACATCTGAGGTGCGCTCCCGTATGTACGACCGAGAAATTTTTAGAACCCCTACTCCACATACAAGGTGAACCCAATGGCCAAGCGTGAATATCCACTAGATCGCACTCGCAATATCGGAATCATGGCGCACATCGACGCCGGTAAGACAACGACCACCGAGCGCATTTTGTACTACACAGGCAAGAGCTACAAGATTGGTGAAGTGCACGAAGGTGCAGCCACCATGGACCACATGGCTCAAGAGCAAGAGCGTGGCATCACCATTACCTCTGCTGCAACAACCTGTATCTGGAACAACCACCGCATCAACATCATTGACACCCCAGGTCACGTGGACTTCACCATTGAAGTAGAGCGTTCATTGCGCGTACTCGACGGTGCTGTCACTGTGTTCGACTCGGTTGCTGGTGTGGAGCCACAAACCGAAACAGTGTGGCGCCAGGCAAACAAGTACAAAGTTCCACGTATGTGCTTCATCAACAAGATGGACCGTATTGGCGCAAACTTCTACCGCACAGTCGACATGGTGAAAGATCGTCTTCAGGCAGTTCCTGCAGTTATTCAGATTCCTGTCGGTGCCGGCGGTCCCGAGAGCAATAAGCCATTCGTTGGTCTTATTGACATTGTGAAGATGAAGGCACTGATTTGGCGCGACGAAGAGCTTGGTGCGAAGTGGGATGAAGTTGACATCCCTGAAGATCAAGTCGATGAAGCGAACGACTATCGCAACCAGCTCCTCGAAACCATCGCAACAAGCGATGACGCATTCATGGACAAGTACTTGGGCGGCGAAGAAGTCACCGAGGCAGACATCAAGCGTGCAATTCGCGCAGGAACACTTGCATTTGACTTTGTTCCCATTCTTTGTGGCTCAGCATTCAAGAACAAGGGTGTACAGCCCATGTTGGATGCAGTAGTCGATTATCTTCCAAGTCCATTGGACATTCCTGCCGCAGTAGGAACCAACGCCAAGGGTGACCAAGAGCTCACTCGTGCAGCTGACGAAAATGGTCCTTTTGCTGCACTCGCATTCAAGATTGTTGCTGACCCATTCGGCAAGTTGACCTACTTCCGCGTCTACTCGGGAAGCATCAACAAGGGCGATGAGGTGTACAACAGCACCAAGGAGCGCAAAGAGCGTCTTGGCCGCATTTTGTTGATGCATGCAAACCAACGCGAAGACCTCGATGTGGCAATGGCCGGAGACATCGTTGCAGGATTGGGATTCAAAGAAACCACAACGGGTGACACATTGTGTGACCGTGACAACTTGGTGATCTTGGAGCGTATGGAATTCCCAGAGCCAGTTATTCACGTAGCTATTGAGCCAAAGACCAAAGACGACCAAGACAAGTTGGGCAAGGCACTCAAGTCATTGTCCGATGAAGACCCCACCTTCCGTGTGCGTTCAGATGAAGAAACTGGTCAGACAGTTATTTCGGGAATGGGCGAGCTTCACTTGGAAATTCTTGTGGACCGCATGCAGCGCGAGTTCAACGTGGAAGCAACTGTAGGTAAGCCACAGGTGGCCTACCGCGAGACAATTACCAAGACTGTTGAGTCGGTGGAATACCGCCACATCAAGCAGTCCGGTGGTTCTGGTCAATTCGCCGTGGTGAAAATCACCGTGGAGCCCACAGGCCCTGGCGGCGGTTATGAGTTCGTGGACAAGATCACTGGTGGACGTGTTCCCCGTGAATACATCCAGCCAACCAACCAAGGCATCCAATCCGCCCTCGATAACGGCGTTCTTGCTGGTTACCCCACAGTGGACGTGCGCGTCAGCTTGGTGGACGGCCAGTACCACGACGTGGACTCCTCTGAAATGGCGTTCAAGATCGCAGGCCAAATGGCTTTCCGTGAAGCTGCCCGCAAGGCCGCCCCAGTCCTCCTCGAGCCCATCATGGGCGTTGAAGTGGTGACACCTGATGAGTACATGGGTGACGTGATGGGTGACTTGAGCAGCCGCCGAGGACGTATTGAGGGCATGGAAGCCCGAGGAAATACACAAGTAGTTCGTGCCCAGGTTCCGCTTTCGGAGATGTTCGGATACAGTACCGATCTCCGGTCGCGCACTCAGGGGCGTGCCACCTACACGATGCAGTTCCATTCGTACCAACAGGTACCGGAAGTCATCTCGCAGGAAATCGTGAAGCGAGTTCGTGGCGAATAGCCACGAAATTGTTTCAAGAACATTGACAACCCACTATCCCATCTACTGACAAGAGAGAGTCATGAGCAAGGCAAAGTTTGAGCGCACAAAGCCTCATGTGAATATTGGAACTATGGGTCATATTGACCATGGTAAGACGACGTTGACGGCTGCGATTTCCAAGACGTTGGGTGATCGTGGGTTGGCGGATTACACCCCGTTTGATCAGATCGATAAGGCTCCTGAGGAAAAAGCTCGTGGTATTACGATTTCGATTGCTCATATTGAGTATGAGACTGAGAATCGTCACTATGCACACGTGGACATGCCTGGTCACGCTGACTACATCAAGAACATGATTACTGGTGCAGCGCAGGTTGATGGTGCGATTTTGGTGGTTGCTGCAACTGATGGTCCGATGCCACAGACACGTGAGCACGTGTTGCTTGCACGCCAGGTGGGTGTTCCCTACATCGTTGTTGCGTTGAATAAGTCTGACATGGTTGAAGATGAAGAACTTCTTGAACTTGTGGAGATGGAAGTTCGTGAGTTGTTGAACGAGTATGAGTTCCCTGGTGATGATGCACCTGTGGTTCGTGTGTCTGCGTTGAAAGCTCTCGAAGGTGATGCTGCATGGCAGGAAAAGATCATGGAGTTGATGGCTGCATGTGATGAGTCTGTTCCTCAGCCTGTGCGCGAGTTGGACAAGCCTTTCTTGATGCCTATTGAAGACGTGTTCACTATTACTGGTCGTGGCACTGTTGTGACCGGCAAGGTGGAGCAGGGCAAGGTCAACACCGGCGACGAAATTGAAATCGTTGGTTTGCGTGACACACAAAAGACGACATGTACTGGTGTGGAAATGTTCCGCAAGCTTCTCGATGAGGGTCAAGCTGGTGACAACATTGGTGCGCTTCTTCGTGGAACAAAGAAAGAAGATGTGGAGCGCGGCCAAGTGTTGTGTGCTCCTGGTTCGATTACACCACACACCAACTTTGAAGGTCAGGTGTATGTGTTGACAAAAGAAGAAGGTGGCCGTCATAAGCCGTTCTTTAATAACTATCGTCCACAGTTTTTCTTCCGTACCACTGACGTGACTGGAACTGTGCAGTTGCCTGCTGGTACTGAGATGGTGATGCCTGGTGACAATGTGGCTATGACTGTTGAGTTGGGTAAGCCCATCGCGATGGATGAAGGTCTTCGTTTTGCTATCCGTGAGGGTGGCCGTACGGTGGGCGCAGGTCGCGTCACCAAGATCATCAAGTAACGGAATCAGTAATGGCAACTAACAGCATTCGCATCCGTCTCAAGGCATTTGACCACGAGATTATTGACAAGTCCACACGCATGATCGTGGAGACCGTCTTGCGTACCAACGCAAAAATCCGTGGACCCATTCCTTTGCCTACAGACAAGCATCGCTTCACTGTGATTCGTGGACCACACGTTGACAAAGACTCTCGCGAGCACTTCGAGATGCGCATCCACAAGCGCCTCATCGACATCGTGGAGCCCAACAACAAGACCATCGACTCTTTGCAGAGAATTGAACTTCCTGCAGGTGTAGATATCGAGATCAAGATTCAGGGTTAATTACATCCTGTTGAACAACTTGCTAAAGGGGCGGCCGAAAGGCCGCCCCTTTGCTATTTCTTAGGAAATTCTTCACTGAGATGACGTACGAATACTGTGCTCAAGTGCCCATACTTAATTCATGAGTACAGACTCCCATTGGATTAATACACCTCCCAAAGTTGCCTCTCGGCGTCCACTAGGCGCACGCCTAGCCGCTGTCGCAGTTGTGTTGACCATGGCCTTTGGTGGAGGAGTCATCGGTGGAATCATTGGTTCCTCTTTAGATGAAACCAACGGCGGACAGAATTCTCCCTTGATCACCGCGGCCCCAATTGACCCAGTTGATCTTGGCAATACCAACATTGCCCAAGCAGCCGGAGTGATTGCCCCAAGCGTGGTCACCATCAGCAGTGACTCGGGTACTGGTACGGGCATCATTGTGACTGCCGACGGTGAAGTGTTAACCAACCAGCACGTGGTGGCCGGTGCCGATGAAGTGCGCGTGCGATTGTTTGGTGCAACGTCTCCCATCATTGCCGATGTGTTGGCAGAAGATGAGAGCAACGATCTCGCGTTGTTGAAACTGCGAGATCAATCAGGCCTGACACCTGCAGTTTTCGCAGATGCAGATTCCATTGCAGTGGGCGATCCTGTTGTTGCTGTGGGATATGCACTGGCACTCGATGGTGGTCCAAGCGTCACGAGTGGAATCATCTCTGCGTTGAATCGAACTCTGCAACTTGATTCGGAGGTATTTCTTAATGCATTGATTCAAACTGATGCAGCAATTTCTTCGGGTAACTCTGGTGGGCCACTTATCAATCTCCGTGGCGAAGTTGTGGGTGTGAATACTGCAGTAGCCAACGGTGGATTCAATAGTTCTGCAAACAATATTGGCTTTGCAATTGGTGTCGCTGAAGTAACACGCGTGGCAGAAATTTTGCGCACGACTACAGCAGAAGGTGCACGCCAGCAAGGCTTTTTGGGTATCAGTTTGGGAAGTCGCACTGATGGTGGCTCTGGCGCAGTGATTGGTGAAGTTACTGCAGGCTCACCTGCAGCAGTAGCTGGTCTCAAAGTGGGCGACATTGTTCTTGAAATCAACAATCAACCCATTACAGGTGACACATCATTGGTAGCGATCATTCGTGACTCTGCTCCCGGTGAAGAAATCGAGATCATCGTCGAACGCGATGGCGTGATGCGCACCTTGACTGCAACATTGACAGCCCGCGAACGTCAATAGAAATTTTCGCGAGTTTTAGTTTCGAGAAAGTTGCACCTGCGGAAAACGCGGGTCATTGAGAACATCGCCATCGGCGAGACCATCGGCAGAAAATGGTGGTGAGGTTTTCCATGGGCGCGTGATCCATCGCGCATCGTCACCGACATATCGATAACTCACGACGCGACGTCGAAATGGATGAGTAGTTGTGCCCGGTGCTCCATGAAGCGTACGAAAGTGAAACGCAACAACATCCCCTGGTGCCGCAGCGCAACTCACAATGTCGCCCAAGGCTTCCATTTCTTCCACTGTCGGAAATGTCTCAAAACCATCGGCCTCGGCAACATAGGGCGAGTCATCCACGAAACGATTAGGAATGAAACGACGAGTGGAGAGATGGGTGCCAGAGATGCAACGCAGCGAGATCTGTTCGGGCACCACATCTAGGGGGACCCACAAGCTCACGTTGTCCATGCCTTCCACCCCGTAGTAGGGGTCGTCATGGTGCCACGGGGTAGGGGTGGTGGTGCCAGGTTCCTTGACCAAGACGTGTTCGTGAAAGAACCGAGGGCGGTCCGTCCCCATCAGCTCGCCCGCAATCTGGGGGAGAACCCCACCCAGGGCGGTCTCGGCGAACTCCGAGATGGTCTGCCAATTCACGTAATCATCAAAAAACCGACCCTGAGGAGCATCGGGGTTGGCTTGGGTGGTGTAGTCGTTGGACCATTTACTGGGGTTCACCAGGTTCTTTTCCACGCCTTGTTCAATTTTTTCAAGGGTTTCGGCCGGAATAACCCCTCGCAGGATCACAAATCCCTCTCGGTGGTATCGAGCTATTTCGTCTGGGGTGACCACGGCCATGGTCCGATGTTAGGGGGACAGCCCTGGAGAGCCAGTAATTCACAAAAGCACAAACTCTTGTAAAGGCCTCAAGCCATCCCGACAAAATCTGTCCCTAGCCCCTTTGGGGTTCGGCTTTTCCGCCGATAGTGTTTCTAGTCCATGCGATTTGGGCCTCGGCCCGATGAGCTAGATCGATAGTCGAAAACACAATCGACGTCCGTGAAGGCCGCGAAGCAGAAATGCCAAGTGGAACCACACGGCAAAACCCAGACAGGTGCTCCGTCAACAGTGATGTTGTCGGAGCATTTGCGTGAAGTAACAAAACGAGAAAAGGGTTGCCGCCATGGCACAAAAAGCGATCGTCGGCGAAAAGGTCGGCATGACACAGGTATGGGGAGATGACCAACGCGTCATCCCTGTCACTGTCCTGCGTGTCGAACCAGTACGCGTCGTCCAAGTAAAAACACAAGACCGTGACGGATACACCGCATTGCAAGTCACATACGGTCAAAAGAACGCGAGCAAGCTCAGCAAGCCAGAGCAGGGACACTTTGCGAAAGCAAATGTCGAAGCTGGTCGCCGACTTGTGGAATTGCGTCTTGATTCCGTAGACGGTTTCGAAGTCGGACAAGAGATCACTGCGGATCTTTTGGCTGCTGGAGAAAAAGTTGACGTGACTGCAGTCAGCCGAGGCAAAGGTTTCGCCGGTGGTATGAAGCGTCACAACTTCAGTGGTCAAGGAGCCAGCCACGGTAACCACAAGCACCACCGTGCGCCCGGTTCAATTGGTTCTTGCTCATTCCCTGGTCGTGTATTCAAAGGTCTGCGCATGGCAGGCCACATGGGTAACGAGCAAGTCACAACATTGAATCTCGAAGTTGTACAAGCAGATCCAGAGCGCGGAATTCTTTTGGTGAAGGGTTCAGTTCCTGGTCCTAACGGCGGCGTTGTCATTGTGCGCAATGCAGTGAAGGCGAAGTGATTTAAATGGCATCTATCGCATTAAAGAATTCATCCGGCGCAAGCGCAGGAAACGTAGACGTTGCAGATGATCTGTTTGCAGTGCAACCAAATGTTCCTGTGATGCACCAAGTTGTGAAAGCACAACTTGCAAATCGTCGTGGTGGAACATCTGCAACAAAGACACGGGCTGAAGTTGCTGGAACAGGCAAGAAGCCGTTCAACCAAAAAGGAACTGGTGGTGCACGTCAGGGTTCAACCCGCGCACCTCACTACACCGGTGGTGGTATTGCACACGGTCCACAACCACGTAAGTACACACAACGCACACCTCGCAAGATGGTGCGCCTTGCGCTCGCATCTGCATTGTCAGATCGCAACAGCGAAGGTCGCGTAGTTGTTGTCGACTCCTGGAACTTCACTGCTCCCAGCACCAAGGCTGCAATCGCTGCACTTTCTGCATTGGGTACAACCGGAAAAGTTCTCGTCGTAGTAACTCCTCAAGAAGAGAACGCAATCAAGAGCTTCCGCAACCTTGCAGAAGTGCAATTGATTCTCGTTGGCGAATTGAATGCATACGACGTGTTGTGTAACGACTGGATTGTCTTTTCTAAGGACAGTCTTCCTGGCGCAAAGGATGCGAAGTAATGAAAGATCCTCGCGACATCATCATTCAGCCAGTGGTCTCTGAAAAGAGCTACGCACTGATGGAGACCGACGTGTACACCTTCCAGGTACATGTCGATGCAACAAAGCCCGAGATTCACGATGCAATCGAAGCAATCTGGGGCGTAAAAGTGCTGAAGGTCAATACCTTGAATCGCAAGGGCAAGTACCAGCGCACTCGCAACTCCAACCGAATCGGTCAACGTCCGCATACAAAGCGGGCCATCGTCACATTGGCAGCGGGCAGCAAGATCCCGCTGTTCGAAAGCTGAGCTCATCATGGCAATTCGTAAGCGCAAGCCCACAAGTCCCGGACGTCGTTTCCAGACCGTCTCTGACTTTTCTGAAATCACAAAGTCCTCACCAGAGAAGACACTTCTCGTTTCGAAGACAAACAGTGGTGGACGTAACTCATACGGTCGCAAGACTGCTCGCCATCGCGGCGGAGCACACAAGCGTCAGTACCGCATCATCGACTTCAAGCGCATCAAAGATGGTGTGACTGCAAAGGTCGCAGCAATTGAGTACGACCCCAACCGCACATGTCGTATCGCTCTTCTTCATTACGAAGACGGCACAAAGGCATACATCTTGGCTCCTAAGGGCCTCGAAGTTGGCATGCGTGTGGAGTCTGGTCACGGTGCAGACATCAAGCCCGGCAATGCAATGCAGTTGCGTTACATGCCAGTGGGAACTGTGGTGCACAACGTAGAACTTCGTCCTGGTCAAGGCGGCAAGATTGGTCGCTCTGCAGGAATGGCCGTGCAGTTGGTCGCTAAAGATGGCGACTTCGCAACCCTTCGTCTTCCTTCCACCGAAATGCGCCGCGTCCTTTTGGATTGCCGCGCAACTGTTGGTGAAGTTGGAAACGCAGAACACGAACTTGTCAAGATCGGTAAAGCCGGTCGTAACCGTTGGAAGGGTGTACGCCCACAAACTCGCGGTGTTGCAATGAACCCTGTCGATCACCCACTCGGTGGTGGAGAAGGCAAGACATCTGGTGGACGTCCTCCAGTGTCGCCATGGGGCAAGCCCGAAGGTCGTACCCGTAATAGAAACAAGCCGTCGCAGCAACTTATTGTTCGCCGTCGTCGTGCAGGAAAGGGACGGAGGTAACACATGTCTCGCAGCCTCAAAAAAGGTCCATTTGTCGACGAGCATTTGCTCAAGAAAGTGGATGCCGCAAACGCAGCTGGCGATCGCAAAGTGATCAAGACTTGGTCACGTCGTTCGACAATTGTTCCCGACATGGTCGGTCACACCATTGCAGTACACGATGGTCGCAAGCACGTACCCGTGTATATCTCTGAGTCAATGGTCGGCCACAAGCTTGGCGAATTTTCTCCTACCCGCACATTCCGCTACCACGCGGGACAAGAAAAGAACGCGAAGAAGTAAGCCATGACCGGTCCAAAGCTCAATGAAGCAAACCGCGTTGCTGGAAGCAAGAGCGGAAGTCGCGCAAGTGCAAAGTACGTGCGCTCTTCTGCATCTAAGGCTCGCGTTGTGTTGAATCTCGTGCGTGACAAAGATGTCCGCACTGCAGATGAAAT
>CAEZWE010000021.1_pt1 | contig 22209 bp, 14 predicted proteins | sample 7264891 | NCBI WGS metagenome assembly CAEZWE01 (sample SAMEA6813872, study PRJEB35770) | uncultured Acidimicrobiaceae bacterium | biome: Freshwater; feature: Freshwater reservoir; material: water | place: Czech Republic | collected 2017-07-26 | depth 0.5m m | reverse complement strand
GGGAACGAAGGCGCACCAGGGGTGTCATTGCCTAACGGGGCAATCGATTGGTTCGTGTCGTAATCACCACTTGATGTATTCGGCGACGCAGTTGGCACTGGCGGCAGACCCACAGTTGGTGTAATTGTTGAGGTCGCTGTACGGTTCAACGAATCCTTTGCTTGATACGACACAGGTGTCGCAGTACCAGTAAAAGTGGGCAACGGATTGAATGTGACTTCACCAGTTGTGGGGTTCACCGTGTACGTACCTTGACCAGCAACAGTCAAAGTAGTCAAGGTGCAATTCGGCGAAGTCTCATTAGAGGAACACAACAACACAGAACCGGGCAACAACGGGAACGAAGGCGCACCAGGAGTGTCATTAGATATTGGTGTGTAGGTCTGATTTGTGTCGTAGCTATCACTGATCGCCTCAGGCGATGCAGTAGGAACTGGCGGTAAGCCCACCGTTGGCGTGATGGTTGCAGTGGCAGTGCGGTTGAGAATATCTGTCACTTGATACGCAACTGGAGTAGCTGTTCCAGTGAATGTCGGCAGCGGATCAAAAGTCACTGTTCCATCAGCGTTCACTGTGTAGGTGCCCTCACCAGCGACTGTCAATGTAGTCAACGTGCAATTTGGAGCAGTTTCATTCGTGCCACACAGACGCACAGACGTTGGATCCCACTGAGCGCCAGGAGTGTCATTCAGTAAAGGCGAAATTGTTTGATTGGTGTCGTATGCGCCAGATGATGCGTCATTGACGGCGTTCAGTGGTGGCGCCGTGACAGTAGGCGTAATCGTCGCGAAGTCAACTTGGCCAAGTGTGTCCTCTACTTGATACACCACTGGGGTTTGCACTGTTCCGGTAAAAGTGGGCAAGGGATTGAACGTCACTCGCCCTGTTGCAGGATCCCACGTGTATGTACCCTCCCCTGGAATCGTGACCGAAGTCTGATCACAATCATCGGGAACTTGTACGGGGTTGTTTCCACATAACTTCAACGTCGATGGCACCAAGGGGGCACTCTGATCTCCGGGAACATCGTTAGACAATGGATTAATCAGTTGGTTGGTGTCGTAATCGCCACTTGAGACGTCATTAACTGCATTGGGTGGAGGCGGCACCGTTGGGGTCAAAGTGCTTGTTGCTGTCTGGCCAGTGACATCAGTGATGCGGTAAACAACTGGAGTTTGATCTCCAGGAGCAATGGAATTCAATGCAACAAATGTTGCCACTCCAGTGGTGCGATCAATTGTCCACGTACCTTCGCCATTAATGGTCACAGTTGTTCCACAAAGATTGGTACTCGGATCGACAAGACATGGACCGTTCACTGAACCGGACTGTAGATCTGCGCCAGTTCCTAATCCTCCGCTGCCAATCACTGTTGTAAATGTTGCAGTGCCTCCTGGCAATACTGATTGCGTCTCAGGTGTCGCAATAGGTGCATTAGGCGGATCAATGGTGGGCGTAATTGTGGACGTTGCTGTGCGTCCCAAAGAATCAGTTGCCTGATATGAAACCGGTGTCGCAGTGCCCGTAAAGGTGGGTAACGGGTTAAACACCACTGTGCCATCTGAGTTCACTGTGTAGGTGCCCTGATTGGCAATCGTCAAAGTTGTCTTGTCACATGCAGGTGCGCTTTGCCCCGTACCGCATAACAAAACAGTGGATGCCAACAATGGAAAATCCACCGCACCAGCGTCGTCATTTGACAACGGTGTGTGTGTCTGATTTGTATCGTAACCCGATGTCATAACATCTGGATCGGCTGTGGGCAACGGTGGTTCACCCACGGTCGGTGAGATTGTTGAAGTAACCGCACGATTCAGAGAATCTTTTGCCTGATACGAAATGGGAGTTGCAACGCCAGTGAATGTCGGCAACGGATTGAATACGACGGCACCTGTTGTGGGGTTCACCGTGTATGTACCTTGGCCAGAAACAGTGAGCGTTGTCAAAGTGCAATTAGGTGCCGTCTCCCCTGGGCCACACAACAACACGGCTGTAGCCAACAACGGGAATGATGCAGCACCGGGGGTGTCATTCGAGAGTGGCGTGTACGTCTGGTTTGTGTCGTAGTTATCACCGATTGCTTCAGGAGAAGCTGACGGCGCAGGGGGAAGTCCCACAGTTGGCGTAATGGTCGAAGTAGCTGTGCGACCAAGGGAATCACTTGCCTGATACGACACCGGTGTCGCAGTCCCAGTAAAAGTAGGCAACGGATCAAAAGTTACCGTTCCATTTGCATTCACCGTGTAGGTACCTTGACCAGACACAGTCAATGTTGTCTTGTCACACGCAGGTGCGCTCTGGCCGGGGCCACACAACAACACCGAACCAGCCAATAACGGGAATGATGCGGCACCGGGTGTGTCATTCGACAATGGTGCATACGTCTGGTTGGTGTCGTACGCATCACTTATTGCCTCGGGAGAAGCAGTAGGCGCAGGCGGTATAGCAACCGTTGGAGTGATTGTGGAAGTGGCCGCACGATTCAAAGAATCCTTTGACTGATAGGAAACAGGTGTTGCAGTGCCCGTGAATGTGGGCAATGGATCAAAGACCACTGCACCCGTTGTGGGATTCACCGTGTAGGTACCTTGACCCGCAACAGTTAAAGAGGTCAAAGTGCAATTGGGTGCCGTCTCCCCAGTTCCGCACAACAACACGGTTGTAGCCAACAACGGGAATGATGCGGCACCAGGCGTGTCATTCGACAACGGCGTGTACGTCTGGTTTGTGTCATACGCGTCACTTATTGCCTCGGGAGAAGCAGTCGGTACTGGTGGCAGCGCAACTGTGGGAGTGATGAGAGCATCGGCGATTTCACCAAGATCATCGGCAACTTGATAACGCACTGGTGTAGAGACAGTGCCAACAAAAGTAGGAAGTGGATTGAACGTTACGGTTCCATCGCTGTTCACCGTATAGGTGCCTTCGCCCGGAACAATCACAGAAGTTTTGTCGCATCCAGGTGGAGTTTGAGCCTCATTTTCGGCAGTAGCAGGGTCATCAAGACCACAGAGACGCACAGTTGATTCATCAAAATCAGCTCCTCGCTCAGTGTCATTCAGCAAGATATCAATGACTTGATTCGTATCGTATGCACCACTCGATGTGTCATTTTCAGCTTCTGGCTGCGAGATCACCGTAGGCGTGTATGTAGAAGATGCAACCTGTTGAGAACCGTTCGCTACTTGATACGTCACCGCAGGTGCAACGCCCGCCCAATCGGTAGATGGAGTAAATGTGATAACTCCCGTGGACTGATTGACAGAATACACACCACCTACTACAGACACTGTCAGCGCGGAACAGTTTGGTGTCGTTTGATTAGCCCCACACAAAAACAATGAACTCGTCGAAAGCACGCCAAAGCCTGCTGTGTCGTTGGCGAGCACTGATTTTGATTGAGCCGTATTCACCACGTCAATAGAGGTATCTGGTGTGGCACTCGGTGCGGGCGTCACGGTGGGTGTGATTGTTGCAGTTGTGGGGCGAAGTTGGGTATCAGAGATTTGGTATTGCACAGCAGTAGCCGTGCCCACGAAGTTTGGCAATGGATCAAAAGTTACAGTGCCATTTGAATTCACTGTGTAAGTGCCTTCGTTGGGCACAGTGAGCGATGTTTTGTCACAGACAAACGGACCTGTTCCATATCCACATAACCGCAACGATGAGTTCACCGCTGGTTTTCCATCCTCAAACTGATCATTCGTCAATGGCGAGATGATCTGATTGATATCTTGACCATTGGTTGAGGCGTCATCGACTGCATCAGGAAGCGCAGAAGCCGAAATAGTGAGCGAGTAGTCCTCTACTTCACCAGAAGACACTTTGCCTGTGGCTAATGGAATTGGATCGTAACTGAGTCGAACACGAGCATAAGTTGGCCCTGGAACCAAGGTGTTGGGCACGGTCCAATTCAATGTTGCAGAGGTGGCATTGACGCCTGGGTTTGGAGCACATGCGCGTTCTGAAAAAGACATCACACTGTCACGGTTGAAGTCGATCCACCCACATAGAAATGCCGAAGCTTCCACTCCCGCCATGGTCACTGGTATTGAATATGTAGTCCCCACATCAGCACTACTGAGATCTCTAAAACTTGTGACACCATTACCTGGATGGCTTGGAATGGTTGCGCCTGCATTCACCGCATTTCCATTGGCAGTTCCGTACAGCGAGGTTAGGTTGTCTGCAGTAACTGAAGAACCCAGTGTGAGAAATCCCACCACGTGGCTTGCAACTGGGTTGTCATAGCTCAAAGGCAACCGACCAAAGTCTTCTGTCACGCTCGCCACAATGTTCCACTGGTCTTCATTGCCCCAACCCGAACCATTGGCCCAATAACTCACTGCGAATTTCACTTCAGTCACTGTTCCGTTGATTTGCAACGAACCACAGCCGGCGGGAGGACTATGTACACATCGGGTGCCCGGATTTTTATCTATCAGTCCCACATGGGTGCCGTTCAGCACTTCCATGTTTGTTCCACTCAAACGAGTAACCGTCACATTTGGTGTCACAAGATCTAACTCAGACCACGACCTTGCGCCTCCGTCATTGCCACCCCACCCAGCAAATGAAATCACTGGGTTAATCGTGGGCTCAGAGAAAGAAATCGTGATGAATCCTCTGTTTAAACATCTCGACAAAGTGGAACCTTCCGTATACAAGACACAGGACTCATCCCCTGTGCTGGTGAAGGGTTCCATGCTGGATAAACGCACGCCTGGATCTGAAATAAGGCCAGTTGCGGTGAAGTGCTCGTCGCGACCGCCGCGTTCTTGCAACGATTCAGTCACGCCCCAGATACACAGAAAATCGCCGGTGACACCCACGCTGTAGGACACACCGTTTGGCAATGTGCGCTCGCGAGTTGAATTCGAATATCGCGATCCCGCGCATGCGTTGTTATTGGAGGGAGGATTCTCCCATGACCAAACGCTATTGGTGGATTGATTGGATCCAGAAAAGGACAACGCATCGTTACCCACAAAGTCTTGAATAGCGAAGTTGCCAGTTCCCGTATTGGAAGCTGGCGCAACGTAATCCACTGCGACAACTGCGCCAGATGGAATAGACGATGCAAGGGTAAGAACAACAGTTGAACCACTCACCACTGCATTGGTGACGGTGGCGGATTCCATTCCTACAAAAACGTTGTACGCAGATGCTGGCGCGGTGGCGTTTCCCAGTGTTTCATTAAAGGAAAGTGTCACCGTGTTTCCACTCCCCACAATCGAAGTCAATGTGGGGCGAACTGTGTCAGGCCCAGCTACCGACAAGTTAGACACAGCTGTAGCGGAAAGGGTCACTACATCATTTCCTGCAGCATCTTGATTGGCAGCGTTTACTGCACTTGAATCAGGAGTAGGTGCTGTGTAGGCCACAGAAACCGACTTCCCGAACTCAATGGTGGAGCCCATGTTGAGTCGTACCGTTGTACCAGAGACCACGGTGCTGGAAACTACGAAGGGAACACCATCCACCAAGACGGTGTATGCACTTGCCGGTGCCGTAGTGGCGATTAATGCTTCGTCATACGTCATTGTGATCCACGTCCCTGTAGAGTTCACCGCGGCTGAGGTGAAGACTGGTGCACGTAAATCAGGTGCAACTGTTGAGTTATTCGTTGTCGGCAATTCATCAAACGATGCGGTATCGGTACCAGCTGCGTCCTGGATGGCAGCATTCCACGGTGTGGAATCTGGTGTGGGGGCAGCATAGGAAATCGTTACCGTCTGGTTAGAGGTAATGGGTGTTCCCGAGAGATTCAACGTGAATGAGTTACTCGGGTTTGACTGGTTCATACCCGAGATTGCCATCGGCTGACCGTTGACCAGAACAGTAAACGTCGCCAACGGTGGCTTATTGTTTGCCAGAATTTCGCTAAAGGTGACTACCAGCTGCGTACCACTGGCAGTCACCACAGCCGAGGTCATTGTGGGCGGGGTTACATCTATGGCCGAACTATTCGTCACCGAACGCGCTGATAGAGACACCGCATCATTTCCAGCGGCATCCTGAATAGCCGCGTTGTTGATGGTCGAATCTGGCGTAGGTGCGTTATATGTAACTGTGACTACTTGTGCGTTGTGCACCGCAGTAGCCAAAGTCAACACAACTGTGGAGATATTCCCTGCCGATGTTGCAGAGTTCACAGTCACTGGATTGCCATCCACCAACACGGTGTATGCACCCACAGGCGCAGTTGTGGAGCGAAGCACTTCGTTGTAATTCAATGTCAATGTTGTGCCATTGGATCCAAGTGTTGCAGAACTAAAAACAGGTGGGGTCTGGTCCACATTGGAACTATTCGTCACAGTTGTCGTAGTGAAAGATGCTGCATCATTGCCGGAGTTGTCTTGGATTGCATTGTTGGTGGTAGCAGTGCTAGATGTCGGAGCGGCATACGAGATGCTCACTGGGGCCAATCGCCCAATAGGAGAAGCCAAAGTCAGCGTCACAACACCGTTGGAACCAGTTGAAGAAACTCCCGTCACTGCAATGGGAACACCATTGTTTAAGACGGTGAAATCAGCCGGAAGCGCAGTCGTGGAACGCACAGTCTCATTGAATGTCAAAGTGACAGTGGTACCTGCAGTGCTTACTGCAGCCGAATTCAAAGTCGGCGGTGTGAGATCTAACGAAGAACTGTTAGTTACTGCACGTGCAGAGAACGATACAGCGTCATTGCCAGCGTTGTCTTGGATTGCATTGTTGTTGATGCTTGCGTCTGGCGTAGGTGCCTCATATGTAACTGTGACTACCTGAGTGTTATGCACTGCAGTTGCCAATGTGAGAATCACAGTTGATGTATTCCCTGCAGATGTGGCAGAACTTATAGTGACCGGACTGCCATTCACCAACACGGTGTATGCACTGACAGGGGCAGTAGTAGCGCGCACTGTTTCGTTGTAGGTCAATGTCAATGTTGTGCCGTTCGCAGCAAGGACTGCGGTGTTCAGAGTCGGCGGCGTCTGATCCACACTCGAACTGTTTGACACCGAGGTTGTAGTAAATGATGCAGCGTCATTGCCTGCCGTGTCTTGTATCGCGTTATTCGTAGTTGAAGTATCGGCAGATGGCGCGGCATACGAGACGCTTACCGGACGTGATTGACCAATGGGTGAGGCCAAAGTGAGCGTCACGACACTGTTGGCACCAGTAGAAGAAACTCCTGTCACTGCAATCGGAACACCATTGTTTAAGACTGTGAAATCAGATGGCGAGGCTGTCGTAGACCGAAGGGTTTCGTTGAAGGTCAATGTCACAGTGAGTCCGGTGCTAGCGACCGCAGTGGATGACAACGTAGGTGAAGTCTGATCCACTGTTGAACTATTCGTCACAGATCGATTAGTAAACGACACAGCATCGGCACCTGCGATGTCTTGAATCGCCGGATTTGCTAACCCAGGATCTGCGGTGGGGGCCGCATATGACACCAGCACTGTACGCAATGCCGCCACCACTGTGTCAAGCGTGAGCACAACATTTGCATCAGTGCCTGACGCCGAGACGTTCGTAACCCCAATTGGAGTGCCGTTTACTGTGACGGTGAAGTTGCTTGGAATTGCTGTTGTTGCCGCCACGGCTTCGTTATAGGTGAGTGTGAGGATTGTTCCCGTAGCCCCAAGTACTGCATTGCTAATCACGGGTGGAATTGCGAACGGCGTGACGGCATTTGATGCAACCGAAGCAGATGAGGGCATGTCACCATTTACAGCAGTGGACGTAAAGGTATATGAAACGCCATTAGTGAGACCGGTGATCACACAAGATCCAGATGCCCCAGTGACCGTGCATGTCTTGCTGGAGTCCTGAACCGTGGTGACAATGTAGGAAGTGGGCACTACTCCTGACCCAGCAGTAACCGAAACGCTCGCTTGCATATCTTGTGCTACTGCTGTGGGAGCTGGCGGCATGGATGGTGCTACATACACAGCGCTGTAACGACGCAGGTAACGACTCACAGGGTTGGCATCACCTCCCACAATGATGCGGCCATCCGATTGAAAAGCGATTGAGTTTCTACTCACGCCGAAATTGCCATCAAGGGCAGCATTGTTATTGAAGATGGTCTCTGCGACACCTGTAGAGGAATACCTCACTAAATTGCCGATGCCCGCCAGAATCTTGCCATCGCTTTGTACCGCTACTGCAGTGACGGTTCCTGAAATGTTTGCAAATCCAGAATCAATTTCTCCGGTGGCGAGATAGCGCCTTAGACCAAATGTGCCACCCACAAGAATCTTGCCATCTGGTTGCACTTCAATGGCATTCACAGTGGCGCCCGGGTTTGCGGCAAAACCGCTATCCACGAGGGTTCCTGCAACGTAGCGCTTCATACCAAATGCGCCGCCGACCAACACATATTCTGTTCCGCCAGCCGAGTAGACCTTCACTGCATTGACGACGCCACCAGGAGTTACCGATGCTTCCGACACACCGTTATCGCTGTAGCGAACAAGTGCATTCGATGTTGCGACGCCTGCAAAGATTTTGTTCGTGGTGGGGCTCACACTCAATGCCCGATGTGCATTGGGTTGACCAGAACCAAATGTTGTATCTCGTACTCCTGCGAGGGTGTAACGCATAAGTTGTGCCGTAGGCGATGTACCAGGCCCTCCCACAATCACATATTCAGTTCCGCCAATGTTCTGCAATGCAACTGCATCAAAGGCGCCACTACTCAAGATTGTTGTGGGCGTACCACTAGATGAATATCTCACAAAGCCCACATTGCGCGCGACGAAGATCTCACCAGTACTGGCCACCACGAGTCCCCGAGTCTCTCGGTCTGGAAGACTCGTTGGAAAAGTTGTATCTCGCATTCCTGCCTGAGTCGATGCAGATGCGATGCGCACACCCACGATCCCATCAATGGAGAAGACGAATGTCGACGTCAATAAAAGAGTTGCGGCACCCAGCGATACCAATCGCCTCAAGGCAGATTTCAGCCCCTGAACAGATGTTTTAATAGCCTCCATTATTTAAAGGAGGCTATCTATCTTCAGAAGAACTTAAAAGACCTAGGTAATGGTCACAGTATGCCACCGGCATTGAAGCGCCCTAGATCCTGGTTACCTCGAGTTCCCAGGAGGACGTCCCCTGATATGGATACCTATATATAGGTGTCCCAGCCATTCGACATCTAGATGTTGTGCGGCGTAGTACTCCCCTGCGAGATACCTCTCGCCTAGCCCCGAAAGAGCCCCAGCACTGCGTCCACCGAAATCTTGTCCCATTCGTCGAGATTCACTCGTTCAGGGTCCAGTTCGGCCATCACGCGGCTAGTGAATTGCCCCACTAACCAATATCCCGAAGCCATCACGTCAAGGTTCTTATTCACCCAGCCTTTGGCTTGAGCATCTGTGAGCACGCGTGCCAACTCCGACACGACTTCGGCGTTGATATCGACAACCGCTTGGGCAATGACCTCACTGCTTTGTGCCCTGCCCATCACACTGACGCGCGTAAGTCTCATGTCGTTGCGTGCAGGATCAAAAGAAAGGGCGAGAACTTTTCGAACTGCTTTCTCAAACTCATCTCGAGTATCGGCCAGGCTCACCGCTGCAGCAAACGGAAGAAGAACTTCGAAATAGCTTCGTCGGTACCGCACAATTTGAGCGGCCTCCACCAGGGCGGTTCGATTCTTAAAGAAGTGATACACCGATGGCTCACTCACTCCCACCATCTCGGCCACTTGTTGCAGGCGTAAACCGTCTTCTCCGGACTGATCAATGATTTCCACGGCCGCCGCAATAAGAAGTGAACGGGTGTCTTCCTTAGGCATATCGACAACATTAGAGACGCACAAGGGCAATGCATTTGAACATAAAAAGTAAGAACTATTTATTTAGTCATGCAGGAAGTTGCGTTGCGATTGCAAGAGTGAAACGACACATGCACGCACTATTGAAAATGCTCCCAAGAATGGCTGTGCCGATTGTTGACAACAAGCATTACACCGCAAATATCAACAACACAGGGGCAACTACCGCAATCAGGGCTGCGCCTCCTACGAACAACTGTGATGCACGACCACTGGAGTGAGTACCCATGATGTCGGGTGAGCGAGCCAGTATCCATACCAACACAATGAGCGGACCTGCCACGAGACCGTTAACTAGTGCACTCCAATACAGAGCTCGAACCGAGTTCACTCCTGCAAGGTTCATGAAGAGCCCCGCAATCATGGAAAATGCAATGACTCCGTAAAAAGCCTTGGCTTGGGTCAGTTTCAAACTCAGACCTTCGCGCCATCCGAAAGCTTCACTCAGGGCATACGCCGTGGATCCTGCCAGAACGGGCACTGATAACAATCCAGTTCCAATTATTCCCAAAGAGAAGAGCAACCCAGCTGAATCTCCTGCAAGTGGTCGCAACGCTTCTGCTGCCTGCTCCGCGGAAGAAATAGTGGCTGGCCCACGTGCCCCAAGCGTGGCACCTGTGGTCACCATGATGGCAAACATCACTGTGATGCCAGAAAACATTCCCATCGTGACATCACCACGCATTGCTTGCATGTGGCCCCTATCAGGAAAGCCAACCTCAAGAGCATCGCCGTTACCCCGCTCCTCCACCTCTTCTGATGTCTGCCAAAAGAAGAGATACGGAGAAATAGTCGTACCAAAGATGGCGATGATTGCACCTATGTGCTCTCGGGTGAACGACATCTGCGGCAACAACGTGTTCTTTGCAACTTCAATCCAATCCGCGTCAATAAAGAACAAAACCGCAATGTAGGAGATAACTGAAAAACTCAACCACTTCAGAACCTGCACATACTTCTGATAAGGAATGAAAACTTCGGTAAGGATAAGCACCGCAGTAAACAGAATGATCAAGACCTCAAACCGAATAGGCGTGAGTAGTTGCAGCGAGGCAGACATTGAACCCAGGTTCGCTCCGATGTTGAAGGTATTTGCAACAACTACACACAACACAGCAATCGAAAGAATCGACCGATGAAACCGCTCACGAATCAGAGCAGCAAGACCTCGACCAGTGACGAGACCCAAGCGAGCCGTTGACTCTTGAACTGCAATTGCAAAAGGAAGTGCTACCGGTGCTGCCCACAGCAAATTGAAACCAGTAGCTGCGCCTACCTGTGAATAGGTCCCAATTCCCGATGGATCATCATCGGCGATGCCAGTAACAATCCCGGGACCGAGTCTTCGAAAATAGCCGTGTGAACGCAGGCGACCACGATTGCCGTGATGCAGACGACGTTGCATATCGGGAGATTTTCTTAACCTAGTTTTGCTCTTCAACTCTTACCGTATGAAATATGTTTAATTCTCTTTTTCATCTTGAAATATCAATCTGGGAAAAAATTGCACGTGCTGCACTTGTGTATCTAATTTTGTTGTTTGCACTTCGCTTAGCGGGTAAACGCGAACTAAGCCAATTAAATGTCACGGATTTTGTTTTGCTCCTCATCTTGTCCAACGCAGTACAGAATGGAATTATCGGCCAAGATTCCACTATTTCCGGTGCATTTATCGGAGTTGGGACATTAATCACCATCAACTACGGTGCATCACTTGCAATTCAACGAAATAGCTACATACGACGAATTCTTGTGGGAACTTCTTCTGTAATCATCAAGGACGGTCAACTGGACATTCGTGCTCTCCGAAGAGAACGAATGTCTCATGAAGATATTGAGATGGCGATTGCTGAGGTAGGTGCGCGCAGTATCTCTGACGTAGAGCGATGTCTCCTGGAGCCAGATGGTCGACTTGCAATTACTTTGAAAGATGAACAATTACCTCTTCGTAAACTGCAAGCCATAAGCCTTCAACTTGACGAGTTAAAGATTGCTATCTCTAATCTGCACCGTTAGCCAGCCAAATCGCGTCGCTCAAATAATGCAACTGCGGCTACAAGGAAGAAAAAACCGATTCCACCAGCCCACAGAGTGTTCCATGGACTAGTGCCTTCGGATAGAGGTTGAGAGCCAATAGTCCATTGCATGGGGTTATACGGCATGGTTGCATCAATGAATGACACCAGTGGGCCCAATGAATACAGCACAAATGCTGCAATTGCACAAGCCATTGCGAGTCCTAATGCAATGGTGCGTTTTCCCTTCCATGCGCCTATAAAGATTGCGATACTCATCATCAGAAAACCGATGAGAAAAAGACTCAGCACTGCCGATGCATACGCATGAAGCGGAATGGAGAACTCTAGAGCACGTGATCCAATCACTAAGGCCAGAGCAAACAGGCCCAAGAGAACGCCAAGAGCCAACACTGACGCAGTAATCCGAGACACTAAGTAGCGACGTCGTGAAATGGGCAATGACAAGATGAGATCCGATGTGCCCATCTCTTCTTCTTCAGTTCCCACTCGTGCCCCCCAACTGCAGCCAAATCCCATGACAATAAATGGAACTGTGAACGACATCAGTTCAGCAGAGAGGTAACCCCGCTCCGATGTGTAATCCTCCATACGAAAGATTTGCTTAATGGCATCAGGAAAACTGTCGGTGAGTTTTGCCCAATCACTTGCCGAAGATCGAATAGTGGGATACACCCCTAACTGCACAGCCACAATTGCAACAATCCCTAGAGTCCAGCCGAGAATTCCCCTTCGATGCTGATGGAGAACACGAAAGATCAAAGTACTAACACTCATGGCTGTTACCAGTCTTCGTCAGAAATATCTCTTCAAGAGAAGGCTCTTGCGAAAAGACACTCTCAACATTGTTTTCCACGGCCACAGCCAAGAGAGGTGATTCGCTTCCTACCACGGTGCATGTCACCGCACATATTGCACCGCTTGTCTCGATCATGAGATGTTCAACGCCGGTAACACCTTTGAATAAGTCTTCGGTAACTGGATGGGAAAACTCCATGCGCAAAGTGCGTGAGATTCGAGATTTCAATGTGTTGACATCGTCATCGATGACAACACGACCATTCATCAAGATCACCACTCGGTCCGCAAGCTCATCTACTTCGTGCATCACATGCGAGGAGAGAACAACGGCAACGCCCTTGTCGCGTTCTTCTCTTACGATGTCCTCAAAGACCCGTTGATTCATCGGGTCAAGACCAGAGGTGGGCTCATCAAGAATCAATAGATCCGGCGAATGCATGAGCGCCTGCACCACACCCACCTTCTGCTTGTTTCCCTTGGACAACCCGCCGATAACGGCATGCGGGGACAACTCCAGGCGTTCCATCAGTTCCTGCATTCGGGGGCGGCAATCTGCCCGGCGCATGTGAGACAGGAATCCGAGAAACCCCTCCACCGTCATCTGGGGGTACAGACCCAAAGTCCCCGGGAGATACCCCACTCGTGACCGATACTCCACTCCACCTTTGATGATGGGGACTCCAAAGACTTCAATCGAACCTCGAGTGGGCCGGATGAGGCCCATCACCATCCGCATGACCGTGGTCTTTCCCGACCCGTTCGGCCCCAAAAGGCCCATAATTTGCCCTGGAAACACCAGAAAACTGGCCTCGGATACCCCCATGGCCTTGCCGTAACTCTTGGCGACGTGCTGGACCGATACTGCGGGGTCAGAAAAAGACACCATATAAAAGGTGAGGCTATAAACCCATCTTGGCTACGGGTCCTTTCTCCTACCGAAAGTGAGATGCATACCTCATTGGCCACCCCGGACAGCCTTAGGGCGATTGGAGAAAAACCACTAACCTTCTAGAACTTGGTTTCCACAGGGGTGGAGCGCACAACGCATGAGGCTAGGAAACAGAATTCAATGAGACGTGTGAAAAAGGGCGAGTTGATTCTTGGCGCGATAGCTGGACTGACATTGATGTTCATGGGGTCATCCCCTGCGCAGGCCGCTGAAACAAACGAGACAAACATCATCGTCACCGTGATCGAGGAAAAACTTACCGACGGTGAAATTGAGAGAATTCCTGTGGAAGGCGTCACAGTTACTGCCACAGGAGCTTCCGGAGTAGTCACAGGCATCACCGGCGACGATGGAGTGATTTCTCTTGCAGTCATCAGAACTGGTGAATACAAAGTTGCTATCGATGTTGCATCGTTGCCCGATGGCATTACGCCGCAATCAAATCGCCCGACTGAATTAACCATCAACTTTGACACGGGCGCCACCATTGGATCTGGCGAACGAAAAGTATCGCTGTTTGTGGGTGACGACAGAGTAAGCGGTTCAGGCCGTTGGGAACAACTGCCGCAAACTCTTGTAAACGGAATCAAACTGAGTTTGATCATCGCAATGTGTGCTGTGGGACTGTCCCTTATTTATGGCACCACTGGACTTACCAACTTTGCCCATGGCGAAATTGTCACCATTGGTGCTCTAGCCGCATTCTGGTTGAACAAATACGGTTTTGGTCTTCATCTTCTTCTTGCGGCTCCATTCGGAATTGCTGCATCCGCCCTTGCCTCCGGGCTATTTGAGCGGCAAGTGTGGCGACCATTGCGTCGCCGTGGCACAAGCCTGACTTCGATGATGATCATCTCTATTGGTGTGGCCATCTCGGTGCGCTACATCTACTTGTTCTTCTTTGGTGGACGTAACCGTCGCTACAACGAGTTTGTCGGGACGCCAGAGATTGACTTTGGACCTTTTGGCATTACGCCGCGAGACCTTGGCATCATGATCATTTCTGCTGTGACTGCAATTGGCCTGGCGCTTTTCTTATCGAGAGCCAAACTCGGCAAAGCCATTCGCGCGGTATCAGATAACCCCGACCTTGCTTCTGCAACCGGAATCAACACCGATCGCATCATCTTGGTTGTGTGGCTCATTGGCGGCTCATTGGCTGGCATGGGCGGATTGATGTTGGGAGCCAGCACAGGTGTGCAATGGGACATGGGTAACATCATCTTGTTATTGATGTTTGCGGCAATCACGGTGGGCGGTTTAGGGAACCCCTACGGAGCATTGCTTGGATCTTTTGTGGTGGGAATGTTCACAGAATTGTGGACCTGGATTTTCCCGAATGTTGTGGAACTGAAAACACTCGGAGCTCTTTTGGCCTTGGTGCTCGTTCTTCTTGTTCGCCCACAAGGACTTCTCGGACGTAAGGAGCGCATCGGATGAGTTGGGATCTCATACTTTCAAACTCGTTGTATACCGCAGTCAGCGCGAACGCTATTGCCTACATGTTGGTGGCCCTTGGCCTTAACGTGCACTTTGGATACACCGGTTTGTTGAACTTTGGTCAAGCAGGCTTTGCCGCTATCGGTGCGTATTCGTTGAGTATTCCCATTAGCCGTTACGACTGGCCGTGGCCATTTGCTTTGGCATTGTTATTGGTTTCATCCATTCTTTTGGCACTTCTCCTGGGTATTCCCACATTGCGCCTTCGCGCGGATTATCTGGCAATTGTCACCATTGCTATTGCCGAAATCATTCGATTGTTCTTGAACTCTGTGCGCTTCACATGGCTCACTGGCGGCAACGATGGCTTGCAGGGATTCACGCGTTGGATGGAAAATCTCAATCCTTTCCCAGAAAATGGTGTCACTCTCTGGGCGCAAAAAGTTGACGGCTATCGCTTGTGGCTCATGTTGAGTGGATGGGTTCTTCTCACCATCGTTGCAACTGGGGTGTACTTGTTGATGCGCAGCCCTTGGGGCCGCGTGTTAAAGAGCATTCGTGAAGATGAAGATGCTGCACGCAGCCTCGGGAAGAACGTATTTGCCTACAAAATGCAAAGCCTGATGCTGGGTGGATTCATTGGATCACTCGGCGGTATGTGGCTGGTACTCGATAAGCAATCCTCACAACCACAGGACTTCTCCACCACATTCACGTTCTTTGCCTACACCATCATCATCTTGGGTGGTGTGGCTCGTGCAAAGGGCCCCATCATCGGCACAATGATCTTCTTGTTCCTCATTCAGTTCGTGGATATCACCTTGCAACAGGCAACAAGAACCACACCTACCGACCCCACACCATTGCTTCCCACTTGGCTAGTAGATCAGAACAACTTCTCGCAGGTGAGATTCATTGTGGCCGGTCTTGTACTCGCCATCTTGGTGGTAGTTCGCCCGCAAGGAATCTTTGGTGACAAGAGAGAGCAGGCCTTCGATGTCCGCTAATGCAGTGAATTACGAACCCGTTCCGGGATCAGCAAAAGACGATGCCATTCTCGTGGTGGATTCAGTACGTCGCGCTTTCGGCGGTCTAGTGGCCGTAGATGTGGCACACGTTGAAGTGCCACGCAACAAGATCACCGCACTCATCGGACCTAACGGTGCAGGCAAGACCACTTTCTTCAACCTGCTCACCGGCTTTGATACTCCTGATACGGGAGACTGTGTCTTCAATGGCAACTCCATGAATGGCATCCCTGCCCACAAGGTTGCACGCAGCGGAATGATTCGCACATTCCAGCTCACCAAAGCGCTCTCGCGTATGTCAGTGATTGAGAACATGCGCCTTGGAGCCGCGGATCAAAAAGGTGAGAGTTTCTGGCGCGGCGTTTTTTCACCGCTGTGGCGCACACAAGAAGCTGCAATTACCACCAAGGCAGAAGAGCTCTTGGCTCGCTTCAACTTGGCGCACATGCGCGATGAACTCGCCGGCGGACTCTCTGGTGGCCAACGCAAGCTTTTGGAGATGGCCCGTGCACTTATGGCAGAACCAGAAATGGTGATGTTGGATGAACCCATGGCTGGTGTAAACCCTGCATTGAAGCAAAGCTTGCTGGAACACATCAAGGCACTTCGCACAGAAGGACGCACGGTGCTATTCGTGGAACACGACATGGACATGGTGCGTGAGATCAGCGACTGGGTCATCGTGATGGCAGAAGGTCGCATCATCGCAGAGGGAACACCCGACGACATTGGGTCCAACCAAGCAGTGGTGGACGCATACCTCGGAACACACCACGACGTTGACTTGGGAGGTCCACAATGAGTGCAAATGTCATTGACGTAGAAAACGTGGTGGCGGGCTACACACCCGAAGTAAACATTTTGAATGGTTGCAACCTCACGGTTGCGCCAGGTGAGTTCGTGGGCATCATCGGACCAAACGGTGCGGGCAAGTCCACCTTGCTTAAGGCAGTTCTTGGCCTGGTCAATATTCGTTCTGGACAAGTGCTTCTCAATGGTGACGAGATCACTGGCAAGAAGCCCTATGAGTTGGTGGCACGTGGTGTGGGCTTTGTCCCACAAACCAACAACGTGTTCCCCAGCCTTACGGTGCGCGAGAACTTAGAGATGGGCTGCTTTTTGCGCTCTGAACTTCTTGATGAACGACTTGCCTACGCAGTAGAACTCTTCCCTCGCCTTGGAGAGCGGCTCGATCAGCGATGTGGATCGCTCTCTGGTGGTGAACGACAGATGGTGGCCATGGGTCGCGCACTCATGTTGAAGCCCACTGTGTTGTTGCTCGATGAGCCCTCTGCGGGTTTGTCTCCTGCGCTCCAGGATCAAGTGTTCATTCAGTGCAAGGCCATCAACGCAACTGGTGTTGCCATCTTGATGGTGGAACAAAATGCCAACCGTTGTTTGCAAGTAGTTGATCGTGGTTACGTGTTAGATCAAGGCCAGAACGCCTACACAGGCTCTGGACGCGAATTGCTCAAAGACCCCAAGGTCATCGAGCTCTACCTCGGCACACTCGCCAAACAGCACTAGTCAATTTCGTTCGCTGAGCGTTGCGCCCGAACAACTTGATACAGGAAAAAAAAGAAGGGCCCCGGGCATGTGCCCGGGGCCCTTCCTAGTTTTTATGGATTACTTTCCAGCAGTGAAGTTTTCACCGAGGGCGTTACCCATGTTGCCGTCACAGCCATAGACCTTGACGTCTTGAGGACCAACACCCTTTTCCACCATGGTGGCAAGGATCTTTGATGTCTCGTCGAATCCGATGATTGCGATTGCATCAGGGCCAGCAGCCTTGATTGCATCTACTTCAGCATCGAATGCAGTTGCCTTCTCGTCGTAAATCTTTTCGATAACAACTTCGACGCCAGCGGCTTCGAGGCTCTTCTTCAAGTCCTCTGCGAGGCCTGTTCCGTAAGCGTCATTACGTGCGATGATTGCCACTTTCGAAGCACCATCGGAAGCAATAACGTCTGCGAGAACTGCACCCTGGAGGATGTCAGAAGGAGCTGCACGGAAGTACAGACCCTTGTCATCGTATGTAGACAAACGCTTTGATGTGTTTGCAGGTGAGAACTGAACAACTCCAGCTGCTGTGATCTTGTCGATCACAGTCAATGACACACCAGATGATGCTGCACCGATGATTGCGTCAACGTTCTGCGAAAGCTGAGCGTCAACTGTCTTCGAAGCAGTGTCTGTGGTGGTGTCACCAGAGTCACCCTTGATTCCCACTACGTCCTTACCCAAGGCTCCACCTGCAGCATTGATGTCTGCAATTGCGAGGTCAAAACCTGCAAATTCGGGTGGTCCGAGGAATGCGAGTGAGCCGGTCTGCGGAAGGATTGAACCAATCTTCAGCTCGCCATCTCCTGCGCGTGTTCCCACGACGGGTACTTGGTCGACGTCGGCATCAGCTGGTGCTGCTGCCTCAACAAATGTGGTCTTTGAGTCATCGATGCGGTTGTCCTCACCGAAAACTTGTACGCCGTACGAAGCCTGTGTTGGCTCTCCGTTACCGGAGAACTCGAGTGGGCCAGAAACACCGTCATAGTCGATGTCTGTGCCAGCCTTGACGAGTTCCAAACAGCCTGCATAGTCGGTGCACTTTTCGCCACCGCGTGTTACGCCATTGATTTCGCTTGCGAATTCAATGCCGTCTGTCTTTGCAACTTCAACAGCAAGTGCGATAACTACGACAGCGTCGTATGTCTCTGCTGCGTAGCTGTAGTCCTCAAGTGCAGGATCAATCTCTAGGAGACGGCCCTTGAACTCATCAGACAACGCCACAAGCGGAAGGGTTCCCTTCATGCCTGCAAGCTCGCCACCAGATGCTGGTGCCTCGCCACTGTCGTCGCTGCCGCCACATGCCGCAGCAACAAGGCTGAGGCTGACGGCGAGTGCCGCAATGCGGCGCCCTGTTAATTTCTGCATGTATTTCTCCCCGCAGATTGGAATTTAGGCCCGGTTGGACCCAATTTGGATAAGTGCTCAAGCATAGGCAGGCAATGAGTAGGTATACAACAACCCCGAACCTCAATAATTCGGATGAAATAAGGCGATACCCAGTAGTAGAACCAGGCCAGAGGGCTCTGGCTAGGCCAAGCGGCGGAATAGACCGTCCAAGATGTAGCCAATGCAGCCAATGAGCAAAACATTGCCTCCGAGGGCTGCATAATCCAGCTGGTCACGGGCGTTTAACACGGCAAATCCAAGCCCGGAGTCGACCCCCAACATCTCTGCGGGAACCAGAACCACCCATGCCACACCCAAGGCGAGCCGAAGGGCCGTGAGCACATGGGCCCTCACCCCAGGCACCACGACAGACCGAATGACCTCTCGAGGCTGTGCCCCCAGTGAGCGGGCCACATCCCGCCAACCTGGATCGAGAGCCTTCACCCCTGCCGCTGACCCCAAAGCCATGGGCCACACTGCGGTGATTGCAATGAGAAACACCACCGGAGCAGTTCCCACACCGAAGGCAACAATCACCATCGGTGCCCATGCCAATGGCGAGATCATTCGCAAGAAGTTCACTATGGGTGTACTTGCTTCCTCAACTCTTTTGAAAGTGCCCAGCAGAATTCCCAGCGGCACGCCCACCACCACCGCAATCAACAGCCCCAACAACAATCGAGTGAGTGAAGTTTGGATATTGCTCCAACCCGTTGACGAACTCAACGTGTCGATGAGCGATGGCACCGCATCAAACGGTCCGATCTGCGAGAGAACGGGGTTAGTGGACCAGATAGTGGCAGTCAACAACCACCACAGCCCCACCGCACACACCACCGTTGCAGCACGCAGAAGCGAACGTTGCAACATTATGGAGCGATTGTCTCAACGCGTTCAAAGGACGCCAACTTGAATTTTCCAAGTCCGCCATTTTTTTCAATGGCGCTCTTTGCTAATCCTTCTGCGACCAATTCCTGATGCGCTTTTGCATCGTCGATGTTCGCTAAGAAAGCAGTGTCTCCCACAATGCGAGTCTCGCGCAATGCGGCAACCAATTCTGTGGTGTAGGACGGGAATGCATATGGCTGGAAACCAATGCGATCAGAATTCCAGTCCGAATTCTGGATAGCTCCATTTTGCAGATACTCATCTGTGCCGTAGTGCGTGAGTGCGCGCTCGATGGCAGGCAATGGCTGTGGCAAGTACTTACCATCAGAGAGTTGTTGTGCTGCAGTCTTTCGATCCTGGGCAATAGCTAGTTGTGATGCGGCCAGAGCATTAACGAGACCCTGTGCTGCTTGTGGCTTATTGGTCACGAAATCTTCAGACACGACGGTCACGCAGCATGCATGATCACGCCACACATCGCCGGTAAAGCGCAAGACTTTTCCAGCTCCAGTTGTTTCTGCCAAAGCATTAAATGGGTCAGCCACGATAAATCCGGCAATGGACTTTGACGCAAGTGCCGGCACCATGTCAGATGGGGGAAGCACTACCAATTTCGTTGTGCGATCGGCTGCCGAAGGATCTCCTTCAAGAATGGGCTCGAGATTGTTCGCACGAAGAATCTTTTGCAACACCACGTTGTGGATACTCCACCAGAATGGAATCGCCACTGTTTGTCCTGCAAGATCTTCTACTGAGTTAATGGATTCAGCAACTGTGAGCGCAGAACCATTGGTGTGATTCCATGCAACAACCTTGAGAGGAATCTCTGCACCAAAACGCAACTGCATCGCCAATGGCATCAACATGTGCACAACGTCGAGTGAATTAGCTTGGAACGCTTCCACGAGATCTGCCCATGAGCGGAACAGTGTGGGTGACGAAGGCGTGAATCCTTCTGACTTCAATGAACCATTTGCATGCGCTACGAGAAGTGGTGATGCATCGGTGATGGGCAAGTACCCAATACGAAGATCGCCAAAGTTCAATGTTGCGGGATCAACTGTGGTGGCAGGCGATGAACCAGAATCACCGCATGCAGCCAAGATGGAGCTTCCTGTGGCAACAGCTAAACCTGCTGTGCCTGCAATTTTGAGAAAGTTACGACGGTTAGGGAGTGTGGACATGATGTTCCTTTGCAGTATTGAGTTAGTGAGATTTTTGGTTACGCGGTGAGAGTGGAAGCGACATCAAAAAAACATCGTTCAATCTCTTCACGGACCGCACTTTGTGGAATGTGATCGCGATGACGAACATCAGACGACCACACTGGCAAATCCCCGGAATCATCGGTGAGAAGTGCGATTCTGTCGGCGACATACAACGCCTCCGACAAATCATGAGTGACTAGCACCACGGTGGGTGCGAGATCGGCGCGATGTTCAACTAACCATTCTTGAAGAGATGATCGAGTGGCGACATCGAGCGCAGAGAAGGGTTCATCGAGAAGCAGAACATCAGGCCGGCTAGTAACGGCACGTGCAATTCCTACACGTTGCTGTTGTCCACCAGAGAGTTCATGAGGCTTGCGAAGTGCGTATTCCTCAATATCGAGAGATGCCAAGACCTCTCGCGCGATTGCACGACGTGCTGATTTCTTTTTCGTATACGCGGGATGAGAGCGATAGCTCAGGCTCAATGCCACGTTGTCGAGTGCAGTCAGCCAAGGAAACAAACGCGGCGACTGAAACACCGTTGCAGTGCGTAGTTCGCCATGTGCGCCCTGGGCGCGCTGAATCTCGCCATGTGTATAAGGAATGAGTCCACCGATTGCATTGATCAGCGTGCTTTTGCCCGTGCCGCTTTTTCCTACAAGTGCAAGAATTTCGCCTTGATGAATTGACAGCGAGATTTCACGAAGGACCTGCACAGCGGGGTTACCCAGTGCGACCGAGAGATTATTTACTTGGATTGCTGGAGTTCCCATTGCAACTGCGCTTCTGTGGGTGATTGAACTGGAAGAAAAAGGCCCTCGCGTACACGGCGGGAGGTCTGACTGGCTGCTTCGAAACTGCGGCCGCCACATACTGCAAGCTCCAACTGTGTTGCCGATACTGCAATATGTCCGGCTTCAAGTCGAAGACGTACTGGATTCAATGGCACTTCGCCATCACGCTGGCCCAACCAGATGGTCAGAGCTTCAAGTCGGTGGCACAAGCGAGCGAGTTCGTCACGCTGCGAGGAAACCCTCTCGCCCAATGATTGAGCAACGCCACGCAACTCACGAATTGC
>CAEZWE010000020.1_pt1 | contig 22545 bp, 24 predicted proteins | sample 7264891 | NCBI WGS metagenome assembly CAEZWE01 (sample SAMEA6813872, study PRJEB35770) | uncultured Acidimicrobiaceae bacterium | biome: Freshwater; feature: Freshwater reservoir; material: water | place: Czech Republic | collected 2017-07-26 | depth 0.5m m | reverse complement strand
TATCAGCGACGGTCGAGGGCGACTCGTTACTCTCGGGCGAAGACTCAGCAGTTAAAGGCATGGCCTTTTCCGGACGCATAGGTGGTGAGGGTTCCGTATCCACCTCTCCGAATCCTCCAGTGAGATCCTTTTGCACGGCCTTGAACTCAGCAATCGGCTCTTTGAATGTTTCAGTCAACTCTTTCTCAAGTCCCCTCGCGGCGCGTCGGATATCGCCGTAAATGCGAGCAACCGTTCGAATGACTCCAGGTAGACGTTCGGGACCAAGAACAACTAGTCCAGCCACAAGCAAGAAGACGATCTCGCTGCCAGAGAGGTTGAACACAGTCCCATCCTAGTTGTGCCCTCTATCCTTCGGGCGTGGCTCAACAGCAGATTCCCGCACTCCTAGAACATCCCATTGCTTTTGCGCACCGCGGTGCTCGTGCCCATGCTCCTGAAAATACCCTCGAAGCATTTCAATTAGCGATTCGTCTCGGGGCAAACGGACTAGAGACCGACGCATGGATAACCAAAGACCACGAAGTTGTTCTGGACCACGACGGCACAGTGCGAGTGCGGGGTTTTCGACGACCCATGGCTGAACTCAATCGCTCTCAACTCCCTAGCCACATACCCACATTGGCTGAGTTGTGGCAATCATGTGGGATGTCGCATGACCTCAGCGTGGACATCAAAGATGATGCAGCCACCGATGTGCTCGTACGTGTCGCACAAGAATCACGATTTGATCTTCGAAAACTTTGGGTGTGTCACCATCGGCATGACGAGGTTCTTTCTATTCGTAAACGACACGAAGAGATTCGAGTCGTGGACTCCACCAGATTGAATCGACTGAAGAATGGATTGGAAATGCGTTCTTCTGAGAATGCTCAAGCGGGAGTCGATGCAATCAACATGCATTTCACAGATTGGACCGGAGGATCGGTCACTTTGGCACATCGATTTGGGGTGCTCGCATTCGGATGGGATATTCAATTTGCTCATCAACTAGAGAACTCGCTCAAGATGGGGCTCGATGCGGTGTATAGCGACCATGTAGACCGCATGGTGGACACATACCGCGATTACTACGGTAGAACTCCTCAGACAATCACAAGCTGAGGAACATCTAGAGCCAGCGCAAGCTGCCCAGTGGCCACACCACCGCGAATGCACGCCCTATGACAAGTTTCTTGGGGATGGGCCCGAAGCTGCGACTATCAAACGACTCGGCACGATTGTCGCCCATCACAAAAAGTTGATCATCAGGAACAGTGAGAGACGGCATGTCGACAACGCGACACCGAGAGTTCAAATCCTCTCCCTCGACTGTGGCACCTAAGTAGGGTTCCTCCACTACAACACCGTTCACCCATACTTCGCATTTCTTAATTTGAATGCTGTCGCCGCCAACTGCAATGACCCTCTTGATGAGATCATCATGTTCCACTACCCCACCAGAGGTTGTGACACGATCGAACACAATGACGTCTCCGTGATTGATGTCGTGAAGTCGGTAACTCAATTTGTTGACAAGCACGCGATCGTCCTGAAACAACGAAGTTTCCATAGATGGACCGCTGATGTAGAACTGCTGCAAAACAAAGACCCGCACCAACATTGCAGCGCCCAAGGCAATGACAATGACAAAAATCCAATCTCGAAAGATCTTTGAGGCTGAAGGTGACTCTTCCTCGAGGTCTAGGAGTTCATCTTCATGCATGCTTCAAAACTAGTTCCTAGGAACTCAGAATTGGTTACATGGCATCAATCAACTGGTCCACGCGTTCATCCTGATACTTAAAAGGATCGTTGCATACCACCGTGCGCTGGGATTGGTCGTTGATCTTCAGATGTACCCAATCCACGGTGTATTCACGCTGTTTTTCTTTCGCTGCGGTTATAAATCGACCTCGTAGATGGGCGCGAGTCGTGCGAGGGGCGCTGTGTGTAGCGAGATCTACATCCTCTTTAGAGACAAATGTGCGCATGATGCCGTTGTTCTCCAAGGAGAAAAAGAGACCTCGATGTGGATTGATGTCGTGATATTGAAGATCAATCATCTGTGCCTCTGGGCTAGAAAGTGTCTTTCCGTGACGGTCTTCGTAGCGACGCAAAAGATGCAACTTGGCCACCCAATCCAGCCGATCACTCAATGCCATGGGATTGTGTTCGAGAAGTTGTAGTGATTCCTCCCACATGGAGAGTGCCTGATTTTCTTCATCGCCGAAGCCATGCTCATCTCGATAGTCGAGGGCACGACTCAAAAGATATTTCTGAATATCCAGCGCACTCATCTCTTTGCCGTTCGCTAGTCGTATCGGGTGACGGCACGTGATATCGCTGGAAACTTCGCGAATCGCCCTAATAGGGTTTTCCAATGTGAGGTCGCGGAGAGTAAACCCCGGCGTCTCGAGCATCTTGAGTACGCATGCAGCAGAGCCCACCTTGAGGAAGGTGGCATATTGCGACATGTTTGAATCCCCCACAATCACATGAAGGCGTCGATACATCTCGGCATCAGCATGGGGTTCATCACGGGTGTTGATGATGGGGCGAGAACGGGTTGTGGCTGAGGAAACATCTTCCCAAATGTGTTCAGCGCGTTGAGAGAGAGAAAATGATTGACCTCGTGATGTGGAAAGTATTTTTCCTGCTCCAGCGAAAATCTGTCGAGTAACAAGAAACGGAATGAATACATCCAAATAATCATTTGACTCTTCAGCGCGAGCGACAAGAAAGTTTTCATGACAGCCGTAACTATTGCCGGCTGAGTCTGTGTTGTTCTTAAAGATGGAGATGTTTCCCCTAATTCCTTCATCGCGCAGTCTTGCTTCTGCGTTGACCACTAGATCGTAAATGATCTGGTCACCTGCTCTGTCATAACGCACGACATCCCATATGGAGTCACATTCCGGTGAAGCAAATTCGGGATGAGAGCCCACATCCAGATACAGGCGGCCACCATTTTCTAGAAATACATTGGAACTGCGTCCCCACGCGACCACACTGCGAAACAAGTATCGGGCGGTTTCATCAGGAGTCAACCGCCTTTGACCCCGGAGAGTACATGTGATGCCGTATTCGGTCTCTAATCCGAATATTCGACGATCCATGTTGTTTAGCCCTTCAACAGTCTTTCGACCTCTTCATCAGGGATTCTTGCAAAGCAGCGCCGTTCATCGCCGCGTCGCAACACTGCTACTTCTAGATCGTCGCAGCGAAGAGTTCTATCTGGGCCAGACAGTGCACTTGTAGCCAAGGACATTGCAGTCGAGAGATCTGCGTTTGGATTCACATTGGACTGTAGGCGTGATGCAATTGCATCAGTATCACCACCAAGAATGCAAGAGGCTGTCTCATCAATGACTGTGCCGTCATAGGTGATGTGAAAGAGTCGATCCTGGGTTGCGTCATAACCCACTTCGGCAATAAGTATTTCCACCTCGAGCGGTTTTGACTCGTGTGTGAATGCTTGTCCCATGATCTGTGCATATTGATTTGCCAAACCGCGCCCTTGTACATCACGGCGTGAGAATTGATAACCCGTGAGGTCAGCGGCTCGCACGCCGGCTTGGCGAAGCTGGTCAAATTCGTTGTATTTCCCCACACCGGCGAATGCAATGCGATCGTAAATCTCAGAAATCTTTCGCAAGTTACTCGACGGGTTTTCCGCTACCAAGACGATGCCTTCTTGATACTGAAGGGCAATCAAAGCCCGACCGCGCGCGATTCCTTTACGAGCGAAGTCAGCCTTCTCTTTCATCATCTGTTCTGGTGGAACATAAAAAGGCATACTCATCGCGCACGCACCTCTTGAGCTAGCCGTTCAAATATCTCACCAAGAGAGTCGTCACTGGACTTCACCCAGCCGTCGGCTGTGATGGTGGCGATAATCGGGTACACGCCCCTCAGTACGTCGGGTCCGCCTGTTGCTGCATCTGCTTCTGCGGCTTCCCAAAGGGAACGGCAGGCCAATTCAATTGCCTCAGCAGCACTCATCTCGCGCTTCCATCCCACCTTCACCACGGTTCCCGCATGCATACCGCCGCTACCAATCGTGACAAATTCTCGTTCTTCGTATCTGCCGCCGGTTGCGTCGTAGGCCCAGATGCGACCTTCTTGATTGTCGGTATCGAAACCGGCAAAAAGTGGCATCACAATCATGCCTTGCATTGCTGCAGGAAGATTGTTCCTCACCATCATGGACAATTGGTTTGCCTTACCTTCGAGCGAAAGAGGCCTACCTTCCATTTTTTCGTAGTGCTCTAACTGAAGAGCGAAAAGTTTGATCATGTCCATTGCGGGGCCAGCAGCACCAGAGATGGCCACTGCACTATGGCGATCGGTTTGAACAACCTTTTCCATGTCGCGATGGCTGATCCAGTTGCCAGAGGTCGCACGACGATCGCCCGCCACGACAACTCCTGAGTTGAATTTCAGAGCAACACATGTGGTCGCATGTGGTACACCAAGAGATTCACTCCATGTTTCAGGAAAAGTGGATAAACCCGCACGCTTCACAAGTTCTACAAAATTTGCACCAGGATCTTGTTGGGGTGAAAAAAAAGGCATTGTCATCTTTTACTCCCCTCCCTTTTGGACGTAATTCTTGACAAACTCTTCAGCATTTTGTTCGAGAACTTCATCAATCTGATCCAAGATTCCATCTAGGGCATCCACAAGGTCTGAGGCGCTTTGTGGCTCATCTAATTCCACAACTGACTCGGCCTGAACTTCTTTCGAGGACGACTTCGACTGGCGAATGCTTTCACTCATGGCTCATACAGTACCGACTAGACACACGGACGGCTCACCAGCCCGGGTCGTCAATAACTTGCTCCACATCATCACCTAGGCGTCGAAGCAAGTCTGAAACTGACGTGCATTCATCGAACAGACGTCCCACATGCCTTTGAGTTCCCTTCAAGGGATCCATCATTGGGATTCGCTGTAGAGTCGGCTCGCCCACATCAAAGACCACGCTGTCCCAGTTGGCCGAAGAGACTGACTGCGGCCAAGTGCTGATGCACTTACCTCGGAAAAATGCACGAGTGTCAACCGGAGGCTCACTCATTGCGTGGGTGACATCATCAGGATTACACATTGTTTGACATTTGAGTTTTGAGAACAAGCCACGTGTCGCATCCATCTCGTGATATTGCAAATCGATTGCTCTCAGTCGAGGATGGTCGATTGAGAGATCATCACGCACGCGCATGGCCTCAATGATTCGCCGTTTTGCTATCCAATCAATGATGTCAGCGAGTGACTCGGGATTGGTACTGAGTTTGGAGAGGACATCACCCCACAGCGCAATGACCTCCTGGGAATCGCCACCGAGTGGATCTGTATCCAAATCCTCCACATATTTCGATGCTTGTTGCAATAACTCGACTTGTATCTCGAGTGCGGTTTTGTAGGAACCATCACCCATGTGAAGTTGATGCTGCAGACTTGGGTCGTGACTTACTCTTCGAATTTCGGTGACAGGGTCGTGAATGACGAGAGAATCGGGAAACACTCCATCTTCGATCATGCTCAACACAATGGCGGTGCTGCCTAATTTCAAAAATGTTGCGACCTCTGACATGTTCGCATCGCCCACAATCACATGCAGTCGTCGCCATTGCGCGGGATCACAGTGTGGTTCATCACGTGTATTCACTATCGGTCGACGCACGGTTGTCTCGAGCCCCACAGGTTCTTCGAAAAAATCGGCGCGCTGTGAGATCTGATACGCCACTCTTGGTTCACCTTCGCGGGGCTGTTCAACTCCTACTTTGCCCGCACCAGTGAAAATCTGTCGGGTGACGAAATGTGTGGTGATAAAAGTAGATAACGCACCAAAAGGTGTGTCGCGTGATACGAGGTAATTCTCATGGCATCCATAACTATTTCCTTTGCCGTCAGAATTGTTCTTGTACAGACGCATCTCCACGCCCGAGGGCAGACGGGAATTCGCACGTGACAATGAGTGACGAATGATTTCCTCTGATGCGCGGTCATACAGCACGACGTCACGGATACGACGACACTCAGGTGTAGATATTTCGGGATGTGCATGATCTACGTAAAAGCGCGAGCCGTTGGATAGAACTGAGTTCGCCATCAGCATTTCAACTTCAGGATATTCAGCGGCTGGATTCCAACCGGATCGCGCATCCATGTCAGGTCTTTCATGGGCGAAGTCCCATGCGCGGAGAGACAGGCCGTCATCTGTGTACGCATTAACCAATAGTGACGATGCGGTCATGGGGGTCATCTCCATGCCCGTGACGAGAATTCCGTACTCGGTTTCGATGCCGCAAATTTTCTCGGTGGCCATATGAGATGTCGTCTACAGGTATTGACCAGAGACCGTGCGCTCAATGGCCTTTGCACCACGTGTTGCATCGGATGTGGATTGAGTGGCATTGATAGTGCGGATAAACACAATCCGTTCGCCCTTCTTGCCCGAAATCCGCGCCCAGTCATCGGGATTTGTGGTGTTGGGAAGATCGTCATTCTCGGAGAACTCATCGCGCACTGCCTGCATGAGATCACTGGTAGTTAGCCCTCGAGAACCTCCTGCAATCACGCGTTTGATGGCGCTTTTCTTTGCACGTCGCACAATGTTTTCTATCATGGCTCCGCTAGCAAAATCCTTGTAGTACAGAACTTCCTTATCGCCATTTTGATAAGTGACTTCTAAAAACTCATTCTCGGGTGTGACAGCGAACATGTTTTGCACCACTTGGTCCACCATGTTGGTGATTGCAGCTGCTGCAGAACCTTGAGCAAGGCCAATCTCATGTGCGTCAATGGGAATATCGTTGTCGACGTACATCGACATGATGTGGCGTGCGCCGTCTTCATTTGGTCGTTCAATCTTGATTTTCACGTCGAGCCGACCGGGTCGAAGAATGGCTGGATCAATCAGATCTTCGCGGTTGGTTGCTCCAATCACGATGACATTGCTGAGTTGTTCGACGCCATCTAGTTCAGCAAGAAGTTGCGGAACAATCGTGGACTCCATGTCAGATGAAATCCCCGTTCCTCGCGCCCGAAACATTGAGTCCATTTCGTCAAAGAAGACAATGACAGGCCAACCCTCTGCACTCTTTTCGCGCGCGCGTTGAAAAACCAAACGAATGTGACGTTCTGTCTCGCCCACATATTTGTTGAGAAGCTCAGGGCCTTTGATGTTAAAGAAATACGAACGGCTCTTATCTGCTCCGGCCGTTACTGCAACCTTTTTGGCCAAACTGTTGGCCACTGCCTTGGCGATGAGAGTCTTTCCACATCCAGGCGGACCGTAGAGAAGGATGCCTTTTGGAGCTTGGAGTCGATATTCGCCGAACAACTCTTGATGTAGGAATGGCAACTCCACTGCATCAGCGATGAGTTCAATCTGAGTATCCAGGCCACCGATGTTTTCATAGGAGACATCGGGTACTTCTTCCAGAAGTAAATCTTCGACCTCGGGTTGGGCCAGTCTTTCAAGAAGCAATAAAGAGCGATGATCTAACCGGTAGATATCTCCAGGTCGTATCAGAGTTCCACGAAGTGTGTCACTGAGTTCCACCACTTTGTCTTCATCGCCGCGCACTGACACCACCACGCGAAAACCGTCATCAAGGACATCTTTGACAGTGACGACTTCGCCCACAGATTCGCTGCGCCGCACCAACACAATATTGAAGTTGTCATTGAGTAGAACTTCGGCTCCCCGCTGGAGTTCATCTGGGTTAATGCTGGGTAGTGCATTGACCCGCAATTTTCTTCCGTTGGCCAGGACATCAAAAGTGTGGTCATCGTTAAAGTCCAGCAAGACGCCATAACCTGACGGAGGTGCGGACAACAAGGAGACTTGGTCGCGCAGCTGCTCTACGTCGTCTTTCATGGTGCGCAAGGCTGTCGCAAGACGATCTCGCTGTGTCTCGCTACGTGAGAGTTGGTCGGTGACTGTGAGAAGTTTGGCCTCCAGCGACCTGGTGTGGTCCGGCATGGCTGCCACGCGCAGGCGCAACTGTTCCACTTCGTCTCTCAGGGCAAGAATCTCGGGCTCGTCCACGACTGCACACTATTGCTCTTGGGGACTAAGTGCCACAGTGGGTCAGGTGGCACATGTCCCGAAATTATGGTTCTCACGCGATGGGGCGTGTAGAGTCATTTGTGCCTGACAAGGCACCGTAAACAATGTCGGCCCCGACCGACAACATTATGAAGGGGTTTCCCAATATGAAGGTGTGGATTGACCAAGACCTGTGTACTGGCGATGGACTTTGCGAAGAAATCGCACCAGATGTTTTCACGCTTCTTGATGACGGCCTTGCCTACGTAAAAGAAGGCGACAAGATTTTCGCAACCGCGAAAGGCAATCCACAAGGTGCCGAAGGTCTTGCCAACTTTCCTGACAACCGCATCGATGCTGTTGTTGAATCAGCCGAGGAGTGCCCCGGCGAATGCATCTTTATTGAGCCCTAAGTCTTAGGAGCCAATAAATCTGCCGACGGTGAGAAATGCCGTGTGTGCAACCATTCTGTGATCAGGTCTTACAGCCATGCCTTCTATATGCCATGTGCGGTGAAGGACTTCTAGTGTGCGCTGATCAGCCCAGCCTTTTCCGAGTGCTTCTCTTACCTGCACCGCTTGTGTAATGGAAGGCGTATAGGCCACCAATAAGCCACCTGCGACAATGAATGATTCAGCCAGCGGCACCACGCGCCACGGTTCGGGCAGGTCCAACATGACTCTGTCGTACTCTCCCTCCGGTACGTCGCTGTAGGCATCCCCTAACTGGACGTCATATTTCTCCAGAGCGCTCTCGCCGAGAAATGATCGGACATTGTTCACTGCACGATTAAGAAAATCCTCACGTAACTCACATCCTCGAATGTGTGCGCCCCAACGCAACATCGCCATGGAAAGAGCACCAGACCCGATGCCAGTCTCATAGACGCGCACTCCTGGGTGGATATCGCCAATCATGCACATAGTGGCTAAATCTTTGGGATAGATAACTTGAGCGCCGCGAGGCATCTCAATGACAAAATCCTCGAGGGTGGGACGCAACACTGTGTAGCGCATCCCTTTTGTTGTTTCCACTACTTGTCCAGGTTGAATTCCGATGACTGAAGTGTGTGGAACAAATCCTGAGTGGCTATGGAATTCACCCTCAATGTTGAGAGTAACGAGATAACGGCGACCCTTTGAGTCAATAAAGAGGACCTTTTCGCCTTCTGCAAATGTGCCACTCATGACAGACGCGCCTCTTTGTTATCCATGGAGATCACAAGATTTTCGCCCTTGCGCAAACGCACCACTTGGGTTGACCCCTGACGACGTCTCCAGACCCATCGCACAATGGCAAGAATCCACAATGCCCAACGCACATAGACATTTTTCGCGCCAAAACGTTGAAGAATGCGAAGGCACATCTTGGCCACTAGTCCGAACACGAATTAGAACCTTCTAAATTCAACACGTGAGCCACGTCGGCGTCCGCCGCGTCGCCCTACAAGGTAGGCCAGAAGTACCACGACAGAAAGAGCAATTGAACCAATTGCAACAATGCTCTGTTTCTTATCGGCTGCACGACCGCTGATGTCAGCTTGAAGAACGCGAATCTTGTTTTCGATGTCTTGCTTTGAAATCTTGGGTTCTGTCGGCACGTTAACTCTCCTTGGTGAGACTACGTTGTTGAATTCTGCTCAGCGAAAGCGCAACCAAAGCAGATACGACGATAAAGGTGATGAAGTAGTGCACGAAGGACCATGACGCTGACAAAGTGTCACCGCCGAGATATTGACTCAGACGTAAAATGGCGAGAGCAAAAAAGACAAGTGCGAGTCCAAGACTGAGAGAGGCCAGAGTCCCTACAGCTACCCAGCGAGCTGCACCTCGAATTGGGTCAAGTGTTTCTTGCTTGGCGTACTGCTTGACAGAGTCAACGAGATCAGTCACATGATCTGGAGCACTGCGGCGCTGGGAAGACTCATAAAAAGGCATGGGAGATAAGCCTAGAGCCCTTCTCCGTGGTTATCCACAGGTCAGTTTCTCTGCTGAAAGGCCACCACCTCGGCAACATGTTCAATGGTGTTCTTGAGAAGGGAGATCCTCTTGAGGATGGTGTTGGGTGCTAAGAGGTCATACCGGTCAAGAGTGCCACATGGCACCAAGGACGCAATTGTCCAGAACGCGCGATTCACCTCTGCAATCGATATTCCTGGCCCCCACCAACGACCGGCTGCAATGGTGGTGAGTTGAGAATTAGCGACCATCGTGTTGTCGGATTCAGGAGTGTTGGCCCCCAGCATCACGTGAAGAGTTCTAATCCTTTGTGCCAGAAGTGAGATAGACGATGCCGCTTCGTGTACTTGATCCTGGGAGGTATCAATGTCGTTCATGAATTCATACTCGGCACTGGGATATGAGAAGTCATCCAGCCATCGAATGATTTTGACGCGTTCCAGGGCCCGCGCTTCAACCACTACACCCACATCCGACTCGAAAACATTTTCTACCTTGATCTGAACGCCATGGGAGAAGCGGCGGTCTCCCCCGCCCACTTCGCTTCCTTGTTCGATCAATACAGAGATGAACATGAAGTGCGCATCACTTATGTCATTCATCAGATCGAGATATCGATTCTCGAATACCCGTAGGACCACCTTCTCGCCCGGCAGATACGCAACCCCTAAGGGAAAAACACCAGACGAAAAAGGCATAAGGGTTTCTTCTATGGAGTGAGTTGTTCGGGGCGAGGAGTTGCACGGGCTCTATTGAGTGCTTCGCCGAGTGCATTCCAAATCGGACGATATGAAGACTGATTGTCGATGCCCGATGCATTCATGACCAGGGAGAACTTGACGTCTTCTTCAGAATCAAGTGGAAGGTAACCCACTAATGCTTTCACGCCTGTAAGCGTTCCTGTCTTGGCAACGAGACGATCTTCCACGGCCGAATCATTGAAGGAAGTTTTCAATGTTCCTGTTTGTCCTGCAATAGCCAGCAAGGAGGGAAAAGTTTCCTTATTGCGATCGAGAATGCCCATGAAGAAATCACAGGTAGCCGAGTTTGCGCTTGACAAACCAGAACCATCTACGACGGTGGGCACCGCAGTCCCCCATGCTTTAACTGTCTCGTTAATCACTTCCAATCCCGCAGATGTAGAGCCGGTCCCCTTTTTGACGAAGCCCAATTCCTTCACGAGAAGTTCGGCTGTGTTGTTATCGCTATTCACGAGCATCTCTTGAAGCACTGCGGTTAATGGTGCAGATGTGATGGAGGCAATCTTTGTGGCACTTGTGGGCACTGTTGTACCTCTTTGTGGGTTCGAAGATACTGAAATACCACGCTGGCCAAGCAAGATGGCGAGTTCTTGACCAGCACCCAGTCCCGGATCATCAGGTTTTAGTGACTCGCCCGTAATGACAACATCATTAAACATCAACGCCCCAAGTGGCCCAGCCTCAACACCATGAAAAGATGAAGGCCACTGATCAACGAATCGCTGCTGGTCGTATCGAGAATCAATCACGACAATGGAGCCAGAAATCTGTCGTACACCTGCATTAGCAATACTTCCCACCAGTGTGTCTAGTGAAGTTCCGTTAATAGTGGGATATCTCTCCAGTGCTGTGTAATTGGTTGTGACAAGTAAAGGGTCGCCACCTCCAAGTACGTAGAGATTTTGGGTAACTCCCGTCGGTGAGATGGGATCTGCAAATACCTGTGTGTCAAATGTGTATTCCGCACCAAGTACTTCGAGTGCCACTGCAGCGGTGGTGATCTTGCTGGCAGATGCGGGAATGAGTGACACGTCACCGCGGACTGACGACAGTGTGGTTCCAAGCCAATCAACTCGTAGACATGCACCCGATGGGAGACGACCAGCTACTGATGTGAGCGCTCGTCGCACAGTGCCCACTCTTGATGTTGTCGACAAAGTTGCCGGCGTGCGTCGCGCATTTAAAACGGAAAAACTAGAAGATGTCACCTCGCTCGGTGCTGCTTGGGCAACACTGCGACGCGATAACGCATCAACATAGAAATACGCACCAGTCAGAATTAGGGCGCCAAGCACTCCAACTATGAGTACAAACCTCACAGGGTCTGCAGAGCGTCGACCTCTTTGAGAGCCTCTCTTATTTTGTGGCAACACCGGTGTGTACTGCATATCGATAGAGGTGTCCCAATGCTGTTACGGCTCGATTTCCGCTTGCGTAGCACAAACGTCCAGAGGCTCGAACCGCCTCCACGCCAGCATTCTGCGGATCTGCCACTGCGAGTTCTGTTGCAACAAGAATGGGTTTTCCTGTTGCAAGTGACAACTCATGGGCAGCTTGGGCAAATCGTGCATCTTGGCGTTCGTGATACTCCACAATTCTTTCCAAGCCATTATCTGGATAGAACCGACCCTCGCGCATCAAGCGTGCTTGGTTGGCTTGAATACCAATTCCCAGATAGATGACGGCATCAACATCGCGATGTTGAGCAATCATTTCCATGACTTCTGGAATTGTGTCGCGCGTCTCCCCGCCTGCACAGTCCACTGGATTGTTTCGACTCCATCGCGGTGGAAGTTTGGTGTCAATCATTGCTTGTAGATCCGCTGGTAGTTGCATCAGCTGCAATTGTCCATCTCGAGCCAATGCATCACTCGTCACCACACCCCAGCCACCAGCTGTCGTCAAGATGATCACATTGGGTCCCTTGGGTAATGGTTGCGTGGCAAATGTGGCAGCCGCTTCAAAAGCTTCCTCCACAGTGGCAGCTCGTGAGATGCCATGTGCTCGACAGGCGCCATCAAAGATTGCATCGTTTGCAGCAAGTGCTCCTGTGTGGCTCGCGGCCGCACGTGCACCGTTTTCGGTGGCGCCACCTTTCACCAATACAACTGGTTTCTGTTTTGCTACTTGACCGAGTCGGGTCATCAATCCGAGACCATCGGTAATGCCTTCCACGTAGGCCAATGACACCTTGGTTTGTGTGTCGGTGCCATACCACTCAATGAGATCGGCCACGGAAAGAGCAGCTGCGTTACCGGCGGACACTGCCCTACTGATTCCCACTCCAGATTGGCGTGCATAGTTCATAAAGCTTGAAACAAAGTTTCCGCTTTGGCTCGCCACACCAATAGCTCCGGCAGGTGGATACGGCGCAACAATCTGTGCACACAAGTTGACAGGGGTGGACACAACACCTTGACCGTTGGGTCCCGCGAGGAGAATTCCTAATTCATCTGCAAGTGCAATCAATTCTTCTTCGAGCTTCTTGCCCTCTTCGCCAGCTTCGCCATAGCCCGCTGAAGTAAGGAATGCAGCCTTGATGCCTTTACGGGCACAAGCCCGAAGTAGATCGGGATTTGCAGATGCTGGAGTGCATACAAATACAAGGTCGATCTCATTTGCGGGCAAGGAATCAATATCGGCGACAGTTTGAATTCCGAGAACTTGTTCACCTTGCAAGTTGGTGCCAAAGACACCTCCGGCATATCCGCTGGCGAGAATGTTGTGCAGTGAGACGAATCCAAACTTTCCAGGGTGTGTGGATGCACCAGTGACGAGTACGCCTTTGGGTTCAAAAAGTGCCATGAATTGTTCATGTGAATAGCCGGGCCGTGTTGATGTAGACGCTGAGATGGAACGCTCACCCATCTCGACTAATGCATCAACTGCGACTATGTCTCCATTGGTGCGCACAATCAATGGATTGATATCTACGGATGCAATGTCGGGTCGAGTTTCTGCAACTTTTGAGAGTCCTGTTAGGCATTGCACAACCTGGTCAAGATTGACCGCACTCTCTCCTCGAAACTCGGAGAAGATTCCTTGCATCGAAAGACTTGACACCATCTCACGTGCAATGGAATCCGAAATAGGTGTTGGTCGAAAAGCGACATCCTTGATGACTTCGGCCATAATGCCGCCGATTCCCAACATGACGGTGGGACCAAATTGTGGGTCCACTAAAAAGCCCGCAATTAACTCTCGGGATCCTGAAATCATCGGGGCAACTAGTAGATGAACTTCACCATCTTCGGGTCGCGCGGCGGCCAGCAACTCGGTCGCTGCCTGTTCCACACCTGCAGCATCGTTGAGCCGAAGACGCACCAATCCGCGTTCTGTTTTATGTGCAATGGCGTCTCCACCAAGCTTGACCACCACAGGAAATCCCAATGAGGTTGCAGCCTCTACTGCTTGCGATGGAGTGTCCACCTTATGTTCTGGGGCAAATGGAATACCAAAGGGGGCAAGCAATTCCTTAGACGCTGATTCGGACAAGGTTGAAGATGATGTATTGGCCACAGATATACCGTAGTCAGCCCACACGGGTTGGGCCCATGTTCACTATGTTTTGAGGTTAAAGACCCCTCTAAGCGGTGTGTCGGACGAGGTGGTGCGCAATCTCGCCTGCCAATTCGCCAATTACAAGATGTCCAGCGGGAAGTTCAATGAGTGTTGACTTAGGCACTGTGGCAGCGATGTGCCGAGAATGACTCACATCCACCCATCGATCTTCGATTGCACCCATAACAAGACACGGTGCAGAAATGAGTGTCAACGAATCTTCGATATCAACGCGGATATCCAAATCCAAATGTGCATCGCTGCCGGGCTGAATCATGCTTGCTGCCATAGGGATGACTTGTTCAATCATGGGCTCCATAAGTTCAAGTGCAGCCACTGTGTATCCATCTACAAGCGCGTATCGCATGAAAACATCTGGCCCAATTGCAATGAGTCGACGCCAGAGATCAAATGTTGCTCTCATGCGTGCATCGCTTCGCGACCAGCCACACAGTGAAGAGACAGTAAGCACCTCGCGGGAATGAAGAGCTGCACAACGCAATGCAGCCACTGCTCCAAGTGAGTAACCACCCACGTGAAAGGTGTCAAACCCCAAACTCTTCATGAGAGCATCAGCATCGTTGACGATATTGTCCAACTCAATGGGCTGCGTCGGCATATCCGATTCGCCTGAACCTGGAAACTCACACACCACCCATGTGCGAGGTTCTTGCGCCGACTGAATGACCTGGTCCCAAGCGTTTGCTGCCTGTGTAGTCCCATGGAAAAGCAACACAGGAGCCCCGGATCCTGACATCTGGTATCCGGTAGTTCGCCCGTTATGTGTGAAGGTGGCCATAACGAGAAGTTAGACCACGGCGTCGCGTGATGCCTTAGCGCACGAGCGCAGAGCGGAAAAAAGCGATGACGTGCTCAGTATGTGCACGAATGTTCTCAGGGGTCAAAGCTTCGTCGTCAAGAAGACCATTCACAAACGGTGAGTCAGAAAAATACGTGAGCACTGCTCCATATCCGGTAATCAAAAGATGTCGTGCGTCATGGGTGGCAAAAACACCTTTATTCATTTCGCCTTGCAGATACTCAGCAGCACGATCAAAAAATGGACGCAGAACACCTGATAAGTCAATGCCTAGATGCACGCCACCATCAAGTGCTTCTCGACGCATGATGCGCACATAATCCGGAGTGTCGGCGAAGAGGTCTAGACATGCGCGGAGCACGAGTTCGGCTTTATCCCATCCCTGTGCTGACGAGTTCACTGCGATATCGAGCCGTTCGAGCCACTCAGAAAGTAGACGCTCAAAGACGTCTCCGTAGAGCGCTTCCTTGCTGGGAAAATGATGCAGCAGACTGGGACGACGAATTCCTACTCCTGCTGCGATGTCATTCAGTGACGTGCCGTCGTAGCCCTTTTGGGCAAAGCACAGCAAGGCCTCATCGAGGATCTGGTCCCGGGTAGACCGCTGATTGGCGGTTGGGGCGTCATAAGTCACTAGAAAAACATACCGTCCCTGCTACCTACCTACCAGTAGGTAGCAGTCTAAGGTGGGCCTATGACATTCATCCTGAACACTGTGTTGCCTGCCCTAGTCATTGCTGCGGTTGTCACAACATTGGCCAACACAGCAACCACTGTGTACCTCCATAGAGGACTCAGCCATAAAGCAATGGTGATACATCCTGCAGTGGCGTGGGTGTTTCGCTTGATCGTGTGGCTGACCACTGGAATCAAGCCAAAAGAATGGGTAGCTGTGCACAGGAAGCATCACGCCTACACAGATGTTGACGGAGATCCACATTCTCCAGTTCTTTTGGGCTGGAAGAAAGTACAAAAAGACAACGTCGCGTTGTATCGAATGGCGCTTAAGGATTCATCAATTGTCGACAAATACGCAAAAGATCTTCCTGATGACGCATGGGACAAGTACATGTTTGGTCACCACAAGACAGGACTTGGGCTCGGAATTGCAATTCTGATTATCGCTTTCGGTCCGGTCACCGGACTTCTCGCAGCATTTATTCATGCAAACGTTTACCTCGCAGTGAATGCAGGAGTGAACGCCCTTGGGCACCATTTTGGAAAACGGCCTTACAACAACGAGGCCACCAATCTGCAATGGCTTGCCTTCTTGACGATGGGTGAAGGCCTACATAACAACCACCATGCGGCTCCCTCTTCTGCGCGGTTGTCGCATAAGCGCAGTCAGATTGATCCGGGCTGGTGGGTCATCACCACTTTGCAGAAGGTGCGTTTGATCTCTTTGCGTTTTGAAGATGTCCGTCTCACACCGGCGGCCAAAGCATCGGTGTCTACCTCGGGCGACTAATTTGTACCAGTAATGGAAGTCTTGACCACTCAAAATTTTTTCGATGGTCACACACTCCATGGTCCATCAGCGCTCTCCTTGAACGATGGTCACATATCGAAAATTGAGAGCTACCTAGGTGCACCCGAATTTCATCTTCTTTCACCTGGGTTTCTTGATCTCCAGATGAATGGCTTTGATGCCGTTGATATCTCAGATGCCACGGTCGAACAACTCATAGATCTTGACAACCAGTTGTTGGCCTTAGGAACCACCCACTGGCTAGCCACTGTGATTACTGCGCCACTTGATCGTTTGGAGCAGCGTGTCCGATTTTTGGATGACGTATGTCGATCTGGTCGAGTTCCTGGTTTAGTTGGCATCCACATTGAAGGACCTTTCCTCGGGCGTGCTCCAGGTGCGCACAACACAGAGTGGATTGTTCCCATTGACATGGAATGGCTGCACAGACTCCCCGATTCCGTAAGACTCATCACGATTGCCCCCGAACAAGAACAGGCAATCGCGGCGACTTCGTTCCTTGTTGGACGCGGAATTGCCGTCTCCATGGGGCATACGCGACCTTCGGCAACCGAGATGGAGCTCATGATTGTTGCCGGCGCCAACATGGTGACACACCTCTATAACGGAATGAGTGGCGTGCATCATCGAGAGACTGGAATGGCGCTTCGTGCCTTGGTGGATCCGAGGATCTCCACTGGGTTGATTGCCGATTTGGCTCACGTGTCTCCTGATGCCGTAAGGCTTGCCTTTGCTGCAAAAGGTGGCGATGGCGTGTGTCTCGTATCAGACACCGTGGCCTGGAACACTGAGCGTGCAAAGCGTCGCGGAATTCAGATTGTGAATGGTTCTCCACAGCTTGTCGATGGGACGTTGGCGGGTTCGTCTACATCGCTGTCGCAATGCGTTCAGCGTTCGGTACATGTGGCTGGTGTCGGTCTTGAAGATGCATTGAAGGCAGCAACTGCCACTCCATCCCGGGTGCTCCAACGTCCTGAGTACTCCCGTGTGGCCGAGGGTGATACTGCAAATTTGGTGGCGATGAATGACGCTCTTTGCGTCACGGGAGCCTGGCGCGCATTAGTGTCGCATCGTGCCTAGCAAACTGACTTCCGAACAAGATCAACTCTCCATCTCGCTCATCCGAGGCTTCGCCATGGATGCTCCGCTCTATGCAAAAAGTGGTCATCAAGGCACAGCAATGTCATTGGCTCCCCTTGCCCACGTTATGTACAGCCGCATATTGCGCCATAATCCCACTGATCCCACATGGATGAATCGTGATCGCTTCATTCTGTCCAATGGACATGCTTCGATTCTTCAGTACTCCTTGTTGTTTCTTGGCGGTTGGGGTTTGACCCTTGAGGACATTAAACAATTTCGACAATGGGATTCTCTAACACCTGGTCACCCTGAAGTAGGACACACTGCTGGCGTAGAAGTAACAACTGGACCACTTGGTCAAGGGTTTGCAAATGCAGTGGGCATGGCAATCGCCGAAGAACATCTGCGCAGTACCCATGGAGCTGATGCCATCGATCACCATACATTTGTGATTGTGGGCGACGGATGCCTCATGGAGGGAGTAAGCCATGAGGCTGCGTCGCTTGCGGGACACTTAGGACTTGATCATCTTGTGTGCATCTTCGATGACAACAAGATCACCATTGATGGTTCAACAGATATGACCTGTTCCGACGATGTGCCCATGCGTTTTCGTTCTTATGGCTGGAATGTGATTGAAGCCGGCGCCATTGCAGAGGATTGTGATGCGTTGGAGAAGGTTCTCACTGAGGCTCGTTCACATAGAGGCGCTCCAACGCTTGTGGTGCTCAGTACACACATCGGTTTTCCCTCACCTGATTTCACAGACGCTCACGAAGCACATGGAAACCCATTTAATGCTGATCATGTGGCCCGTACGAAAGAAGTTATGGGAATCCCCAATGAAGCATTTTGGGCGCCTGATGATCTCGTTGCCGCGTACCGTCAGCACATGAGTGTGCGTGGACAAGAAGCACAATCCACATGGACAGGGAATCTGGCAGATGAACGCCTGTCAACGCTCATGCGAACACATGCTTTGGCTCAACAGTCCGAAGTATCTGCATCTTTGCCCTTATTCGAACAAGGTGCCAGCATTGCAACGCGACAGGCCTTTCAGAAGGTGTTGGAAGCAACGGATACAACATTGCCACATGTCATTGCCGGTGCTGCCGACTTGACAGGCAATACGGGCGCAAAGCTTCCGGGTCAAAAGGGTTTCAGCGAGAGTCATCGTCAGGGTCGACAAGTGTTTTATGGAATTCGTGAACATGCAATGGGATCAGCACTTGTCGGTATGGCTTTGCATGGCGGAGTAATTCCAGTAGGTGGAACATTCTTCGTTTTTGCCGACTACATGCGACCCGCTATCCGTCTTGCGGCTCTCTCGCGCGCTCGATGCGTTTTTGTGTTTAGTCATGACTCGGTAGGTGTCGGAGAAGACGGCCCCACGCACCAACCTGTAGAGCATCTCGCTTCGCTGCGGTCTATCCCTGGATTACAAGTAATTCGACCAGCAGACGCAAACGAGACCTCGCAGGCGTGGTTGGCTGCAGTGACACACGACGGACCAACGGCGCTCATCTTGTCGCGTCAGAACCTCCCAGTAGTTACAGATGGTGCCGCCGTTGCTCATGGTGCTGCATTCGTGACAACCGTGAACAACCCGGTCGCCACCATTGTTGCTACTGGAAGTGAGGTGCATGTCGCTGTAGAAGCCGCTCAACTCTTGAATAAGGACTCGATTTCAGTCAATGTGATTTCTATGCCCTCGGTGGATCGTTTCTCTGCGCTGTCGGCAGCACAGCAGAATGCGTTAGTTCCTACATCTATTCCAAGTATCAGTCTTGAAGCTGGTTCAACATTTGGTTGGTCCTCCATCACTACACATCACATTGGTATTGATCGTTTTGGAGCGAGTGCACCGGGCTCTGTAGTGATGGAAAAGTTAGGCATATCGGCACAGAACGTGGTTGCACGAGTAAAAGAAGTCCTGGCTGTATGAGTTTGCGTCTTGTAGATCTGTATAACTCCGCAGGCCAGAGCGCCTGGTTAGACAATCTTCAACGCAGCTATGTCACCTCTGGATATCTAAAGGAACTGATCGACCAAGGCGTTCGAGGTCTTACTTCCAATCCCACAATCTTTCAGAAAGCAATTCAAAGTTCTTCTGATTATGACGAGCAGTTTTTTGCTGAACTTGGGAGGGGTCTTAGTACCTCGGATGCCTATTGGAAAATGGTGATTGCAGACATCATTGGAGCTGCGGAACTTTTTCACCCTGTGTACGAACAATCTCACAAGGTTGATGGTTACGTAAGTGTCGAGGTGGACCCACGACTTGCACGAGATACCCAAGGAACCATTGCGGCCGCGCGTCAACTTCGCGCATCAATTAATCGTCCCAATGTGATGATCAAGATTCCCGCAACAACAGAGGGTCTGCCTGCCATCACCCAGATGGTCGCTGAAGGTTGCCCCGTGAACGTCACGCTCATCTTTAGTCTCGAGCGTTACGACGAGGTCATTGAGGCGTTTCTTGCAGGGTTGGAACAACGCAGCAAGGATGGTCTTTCACTAGAAGGCGTACATAGTGTTGCCAGTTTCTTCATCAGCCGGGTTGATTCTGAAATTGACACACGGCTTTCGCAGAGTTCTCACCCATCAGCCCAGGATTTGATGGGTACTTCTGCCATCAACCAAGCACGCCTCGCCTATCAGTTGTTTACGGATCGGTTCTCTGGATCGCGTTGGGAAACTTTGAAAGCACGTGGCGCAGAATTTCAAAGGCCATTGTGGGCTTCTACATCGACGAAGAACCCGAGCTATACCGACACGATGTATATCGATGAACTCATTGGGCCACATACGGTGAACACCATTCCCGAAGCCACTATGCACGCTTTCATCGATCACGGAAGTGTGTCCACGACCATCAACAAGGATGTGTCTGTATCGCGTCAACAGTGGAGTCTGTTGTCTGAGTGCGGCGTTGACGTTCAAGAGGTTGCGCTCAAATTGGAACGCGACGGTCTTGATTCCTTCGTACAGAGCTTTGAGGACCTAATGGAGTCACTTCGCCAGAAGTCGAAAGCGTGATACGTGTCTGTTGAAGATGAGATTGCGGCCCAGGTCGACATACTGCTGACATCCGTCGCTCAATCTGGTCGCACTGAAGTAGATAAAAGGCAAATTCTTCGTCTCATTACTGCTGCTTCGAGTCTCGTGGGTGGTGAATCATCCTCGTTGGACATCAAAATCGCCAGTATGGCCCTGCGGGAGATGACCAAGGCGTTCGAGATGTTTGCGCCGTACCGCGAGACCAAGAAGGTCACCATTTTTGGTTCTGCTCGCATCACTCCAGATAATCCGATTTATGGACTTACTGTGAGTACGGCCAAGGCGCTAGCCGAAGCGGGCTACATGGTGGTGACAGGGGCTGGCCCCGGCCTTATGGAAGCAGGCATGTTAGGTGCCGGCCGTGAGAATTCCATCGGAGTCTCGATTCGTTTGCCTTTTGAATCCAGTGCAAACTCTGTGATTGCCGGTGATGAAAAATACGTCAGCATGCGTTATTTCTTCACGAGAAAGCTGATGTTGGTGAAAGAGTCGCACGCATTTTTATGTATGCCAGGTGGTTTTGGAACACTTGATGAGACCTTTGAACTCTTGACTCTGGCACAGACCGCCAAATCTGTACCAGTACCCATTGTCTTTCAGGAAGTACCCGGCGATCCATTCTGGACACCCTTAATGAACACAATGGAGCCATTGCTCACTAATCATGGCTTAATCTCGCCTTCGGATATCTCGCTGTATCGCATCACGGACAACATCGAGAGCGCAGTTGCAGAGATTACGGATTTCTATGCGAACTACCATTCCATTCGATTTGTGAAAGATCGTCTGTACATCAGAATGAAGCGGGGTATCCCAGCATCAGATTTTGCTTTGTTGGCAAAGGAGTTTTCACACTTATCCGTGGACGGACATTTCGATCAACCAGGACCCACTGACGAGGAAATCAAAGATCATGACAATGTGGAGCTCTTCCGTATTTCCTTTTTCTATGCCGCGAAGGGCTTTGCAGATCTGCGACCTTTGATTGACGCAATTAATCGTTATTAGGGGCAGATTTGCCTAGGTGCAATAGTGCTTTCTCTACCGCTCGACGAGCTTGAGTGACATTCTTTTCTTCGGCTGGCCGACTGGTCTGTCCCTCTTGAATGGCCTGAGTCAAGATATTCATCGACATCTCTCCAAGTTCTTCAGCAATAGCTTCCAATCGCATGATGATGTCAGATGTATCCCCCATGACAAATGTGATTCCTCTCATAGCCGCCCTGTGAAAATAGGTCAGCATGACCTAGATGGCGTAGCGTATACGACGTGTTGCGTGAAGAAGAGCCAAGAGAGTGGATCAGTTTTGAGGATCCTGATGAATTGAGAACATGGATGATTGATGCCACGTTCTTCCGTTCGAGTTACAAGTGCATTTATGGTCAGGGTTGCCAGGGTGTCCATGACGATCCGACACCAGAACTCATGCAAGGTTGTTGTTCATTTGGCGCTCACTTTCTCGACGATGATGATCTCAAGAGCGTCAAGAAATATGTCAAGCGGTTGAAATCACGTCACTGGAAGAACAAAGCCAAAGCTGAAGCAAAAGGCTGGACGATCACTGAGAAGGATGGATCCACCAAAACTCGCGTCGTAGATGGCGCGTGTATCTTTCACAATCCGCCAGGATTTGAAGGCGGAACAGGTTGTGCATTCCATATCGCCGCCGTTGAAGCTGGTGAGCGACATATGGATTGGAAACCTGATGTGTGTTGGCAAGTTCCGCTTCGCCTAGAAGACCATGTCGAAGACGGTGGATACGTAGTGTCCACTAT
>CAEZWE010000019.1_pt1 | contig 23356 bp, 15 predicted proteins | sample 7264891 | NCBI WGS metagenome assembly CAEZWE01 (sample SAMEA6813872, study PRJEB35770) | uncultured Acidimicrobiaceae bacterium | biome: Freshwater; feature: Freshwater reservoir; material: water | place: Czech Republic | collected 2017-07-26 | depth 0.5m m | reverse complement strand
GCGCCCGACGACCCGATATTTCCTGCAGCACCGCCGCCGTTTCCGCCAGTACCTGCAACTCCAGTTCCACCATCAGCGCCGCCACCGCCACCACCGGCGAAGAACACTGATCCGCCCACCACATGTCCCACACCGAGAGACGATGCATTCGCAGTTGTTAACAAAGAGCTTGTTAAACCCACACCGCCGTTACCGGCACGATTGTCGTTGCCATTGTCTCCATTTAGACCCACACCGCCAGCACCGCCGCCACCGCCGCCGCACCATCCGCCCGACACGCCAAAACAGGTATTGTCCCTTGCGCCACGACCGCCTTGATTACCTTGACCGGGAGTACCGGCAAAGCCGTCGAAGGTGCTGTTGGCACCACCACCAGAACCACCGGTTGACCCTGCTACACCATCACCCGCACCGCGTCCACCACCAATGGCTGTCGCTAATGCAGAACCATTCCGTGCCAGCACAGAATCTGCACCATTTGTTTGGTTAATCGCTGGCGTCGTTGTGGTGATCTGACCGACGCCACCACCACCAACGGAGACTCTCATGATGTCGTTAGGGGCAACAGTGACGTTTGTTGCAGTCAAGTGTCCACCTGCACCACCTCCACCAGCGTGACGTGTTCCACCACCACCACCACCGGCAACCACTAAGTAGTCAATTCGTGTAACCCCCGTGGGAATGGTGTAGCCACCGGCTGCCACCAAATACGAACGTGGGAACGCAACCACTTGTCGACCACCATTGATTGCAGTACGGATTACTCGATTCCATGTCGGCCCACTCACTCCAGTGAGATTTGTTGCAGTCGAAGCACCGGTCACGCGGTTATTCAATGTGGTGCCGGAGCCTTCGTTGAAATCGTAATACAACACAAGCCCTGTTGCGTTTGCTGGACCCCACGTGTTCATATCGGTTTGTGCTTGTGCTTCGCTTTCACGCGTGGTGTTATAGATACGCACTTCATCGATGGAACCCAAAAAACGCGCTTGGTTTCCTCCATCACGCGCTCCAATAGTGAAGTCATCGGCGCTGTCATTACTCGTCGTCGGCACATCAGTAGTACTCACCACTTGATACACCTGACGGCCATTCAGGTACATCGTGAGCCTGCTAGCGCCACGAGCTATCGCGAACGACACATGTTGCCATTGGTTAAGAATGGGTATCACACCCGTAAAACGCCAGGACCAAGTCCTGCCAAAGTTATTCACTGCATATTGAAATGTTCCGTTTTGAATCGCAAATATGTAGTTGTTTTCTTTGGTAAGAAATACGCAATTGCTTGATGCACATAAAGATGTAGGCCGTATCCACGCAGACACTGTCATGTTGCCAAACGCATCAAATGTTGCATTGTCGGACGCCCTGAAATAGTTCGAACCGTTAAACGTTGCAAACGTGTCATCAAGTCCCGCAGTTGATGCCTTCGCTACGCGTTGTTCCACCGATGGTGCGACAACAACAAGGGTTGCCAAAAGAAGGCCGGTGGCGGCCGAGGCAGTACGACGAAGAAGAGAGGTGGCGGTGGACATTGGCGGAAAACACCCCTAAATAGAGGTACCAAAAGTCTAGAGGTAATCGGACTGTCCGTATAGGGGCTATTCCAGGAGTCACCTGGCTCTAAGACCCCTATAAAATAAGGGTTTGCTGGATGTCCGAGGGGCCCGCTTTCTCCACGGCCAAGGGTCAATTATCCAAATTGGTGCGCCCGGAGGGACTCGAACCCCCAACCCTTTGATCCGAAGTCAAATGCTCTATCCGTTGAGCTACGGACGCAGTACTCACAGGATATCTCACGAATTCCGCGAACTAGGGTGCCCACACATGGGCTTGCTAGAGAACAAAGTTGCGGTAGTTACTGGTGCAGGAAGTGGGCTTGGTCGCGAATACGCATATGCACTCGCCCACCACGGTGCCAGCGTTGTGGTGAATGATTATGACGCCAATGTTCTTGGCGAACACACAGGTAGCGGATCAGCCGATGTTGTTGTGCAAGAAATCATTGCACGCGGTGGTCGCGCAGTTGCCAACACTGCAAGTGTTGCCAATTGGAATGGCGCTGCCACCATCATCGATGATGCAATCACACATTTTGGGCGCCTCGACATTGTGGTGAACAATGCAGGCAACAATCGCCCCTCATCACTTGTTGCTCTCACAGAACAAGATGTGGACAGTCACCTTGATGTGCATTTGAAAGGCACATTGGCAGTGAGTCATTTTGCTGCTGCCTATTGGGACACCGTTGGCGCAGATGCACATCGTGCAATCATCAACACCACTTCTGCAGTAGGACTACATCCAGCAGCCGGTGGTGGTGTGTATGGCGCTGTGAAATCTGCAATTGCTGCACTCACGGTGAGCCATGCACAAGAACTTGCACGACTTGGTGTGCACGTCAATGCATTGGCTCCGGCTGCACGTACTCGCATGGTGCAAGAAGCTCCATCGGTTCTTGCACTCATGCCCACAACTGAGGGCTTTGATCGTCACGCGCCAGAACATGTTGCACCACTTGTTGCATATCTTGCTAGTTCACTGAACAAGTTCACAGGTCGCATCTTTGCCATTGAAGGGCCCGATGTTGCGATCTATCAACCCTTCACAGTGGAACATGACTGGAGCACACGTGGCGCGTGGACTCCGCAAGATCTTGCCGAGGCATTCAGCAATGTGGAACAACGTGTACGTACAAGAGCATTTTTCCCAGGTGGAGTCACCAACTACAGCGAACCACCTGGCCGCACATTGCGTGGAATCAATCAGTTGCAGAACGAGAACTAAACGTCATTCTCTTCACCATGTAGGATTCACGGAGTTTTCCACTTACGAAGGACCCCATGAAGATACGTCGTTCATTTCTTCTCACAGCCTCACTTGTTGCTGCGCTGTGTGTATCCACTGCAAGCCCTGCAGCCGCCTCTGCCGGCACCGTCACAAGCACAGTCGTCACTCCACCAGCCGTAGTCAGTGGCAGCTCGCTTGCCACTGCATTCAACGATGGCGCCGGTGGCTCCTATCAGGTGTATAGCTCTGGCCAAACACGCAACCTGATTCGTGTTCTTTCCACTGGCGTAGTGGATACTGCCTTCAACGCAGGCGCCGCAGTACCAATTGGTATCCCTGCCAGTCTCGCTAACTCTGGAACGATACGTCTAAATGCAACCACTCATGCGGGTACTGGAAAATGGTGGACCGTCGCATCAGATCAAATGCCCTCGAGTAGCAGTGGCGCCGGCATCACCATCACCTCAGGCAACGTACAAGGTGTGGTGTCGGTAACAAAAAACATTGATAGTGCAACAGTTATTTCAAAATGCGCTGAACATGTTTCTGGGGCCAGCACATTTCAAACACCATCTCTGCTGCCCCGACGCAATGGCGGTGTTTGGCTCCTTGTCACTTGCGGTACTTCCTTAGAAGTCAATTTTGCACAAGTGTTATCACCTCTTACCGAAGCAGGTGAATTTGATACAGCATCTCGCACGGTGTCCACTCGAGCAGCACATGGGTCGACTGCATCGTGCAATCTTTTGTCGACACTCGTTGCCGACCCCACATCAAAGGCGCCTGCACCTGAGGTATGGATGATTCGACCCGAGCACAACTACCAAGAGAGTTCCCAATGTGTTACGGGTACTTTTGGCCAGAATGCAAGTGCCCGTATAACTGGAGTCGCGGGAGCCTACGTTGCTCTGGCATCGCTGGCTGTGTCGCCAGATGGAACAGTTACTCGCACACAACTCGCCACAAGTCCCGCTCTACAACCAGGTGGCATGCGCATTGATCCAGGAGGCCGTCCTGTGGCTTTGGCCGCTGAGATCACCGACAGAACAAAAATCAAAGCATTTCGTATCAAGGCTGATGGATCTCTTGACACCAGTGTGGGAACAAATGGATTTCGTGATCTTGATGCTGGTGCATTGCCCGCGGGTGCAACAGCGCTTAATACATCCATCACTGGCATTGTCACCACTGCTGATCGCACATACTTTGCCATCGCGTTGTCCGACGGTGAAGTAAGTGGTTATGCGTCAAACAGCACAACTCTTCGTGTGCATGGATTTCGCATGGGATTGGCTTCAATGACCGACGGCTGGGCAACTGGATTTGGTACCAACGGAATCGGTTCTCGAGTCACGACCACACTTCCCGAGAACTGGTTTGCTCTTGGTCGAGTTGTTGCCACAGGTTCAACAGTAAATGCTCAGGGAGAACCACAGAACCTCACACTTAGTCAAACATCAACAAGCTTGAACATTTGGGGTGCCATTGCCGGTGCTACGGGTGGTGGTGAAGGTGGAACTGGTCTCGGTGGATTTACTCGCGATACTGGCGGTGCGCCATCAGCAGGAAATAACGGTTCGGCTACAGGCCGTATTGATACCAAGGTGTACACACGGTTGCCTTCCACGGTGCAGCTCAATACTGCATTTACAGTTTTGTCGCCCACGCAGGCCACAACACAGACACTCACATCAAATACGGGCAACACCTGTGCTGTGTCGGGAAGCCACGTTGTTGCCATCGCCACTGGGCGCTGCAATGTCACAGTGACGCGTAAGAGAGACAAGAAGGTGCTGCGCACACTTCGCACAACCGTGAACAAGGAAATCTCGACCCTTGGCAGTGAGGTCACTGCCAGTAATCCGATTACCTTCTCTATTGCGAGTGCACGGCTCTCAAGTGCTGCGCGCACACAAATTGCAGAGATTGCGACAAGTGCAGCAAATGCCAAGGCCATAGTCGTAGTTGGTCATGCGGCAGCCCTCACAGAGAGCCGCTTCAACTTCGCTATCTCGCGCAAACGAGCTGACGCAGTACGACGCGCATTACGACGTGCCAACGTTGCAGCACCTGTAACAGCAACTGCACGTGGAACCTCGCAACAGATTTCTCGTAAGAAAACAGAGGCCGCACAAGCGCAAAATCGCCGTGTGGTTGTGTATCTCATTCCGTAGTTTTCACCACAGCGATTACATAGAAAATCCCCTCGCAATCGCGAGGGGATTTTTTCGTTGACCAACACTTATCTAATACGCCATCAAGGAATGAGCACTAAAAACTCTCCATATTTTAAAAGAAAAATTCTATTCCTGTGGTAGAAGATTTGGTATGAAAATCATCAAATCCCGTGCCGTCGTTATGGGAAAACTTCTGATCGCAAGCGGGCTCATCATGTCTGTAGTGGCAGCTTCCCCCGTTTCTGCCAGTGTTACCTCACCATCACCTGTGGATACATCGAATGCAATTCGATGGAATGCCGACGGCTCGCCAATCGGCGACATCGTCTACGAGTTCATTGACGCAGACGATCGAACCAAGAGAATTGAGGCTCCATTCCCGTTGAACTTCTATGGCACACGTTTCCCTTCATTGTGCCTGTCCACCAATGGCCTCGTGTACCCCATTGCTTCAGTGACAACAAGTTGTTCAGCAAGCTATGACAAAAGCCTTGAATACTTGGCATTGAACAATCAATCAGGGCTTATTGCAGCGCTCGCACTCGACTTAGATCTTGGGGAAGAAATTCACAACCCTCAAAGAGAAAGCACCGAAGAACTCCAGATTGCAAGTGTGAACGCGGCGGGCAACGTCGTCACCGTCACAACAACCGAGGCTCACGGATACCGCATTGGTGAATTGATCCGAGCATCAACAAACCCCGACTTTGGAGCAGGAGGGTTTGCGGGCAATCGTGTACAAACTATTCCGTCTCCCACAACGTTTACTCTCGAAAATTCCCAAAGCCTTGCCGATGGCACGTACGCACCTAGCGCAGGTGATCGGGCTGTGGTTTTTCGGGAAGTGATCTTTGAGAGAGTGGAGGAGCTTTCACTCTCGGGCACCACACTTACTGTCAAAACAAGTGGAGATTCAGATTTCGGAATCGGGGGTAAATTCACTTTCACTAAAACAGGTATCCCGGCGCTCGATAACGGAAAATTTGTCGTTGCATCGCGCGTTGATCGCCAAAATTTTACCGTCACCGTTCCAGCCAGCGTCACCGATGTGGATTCCACACAAGCAGGCGACCAGACCACAATGCTTTTTAATAGCAATAATCCTCGGGCCCTCGAGCGCGACGAAGTGGGTGCAATCCAACAGGTGTACTTCGGTACCACCACCGTTGACGGACGCGATGCCTACTCATTGACGTGGTACCGCACCGGAACCAACGACACCTCTACTAACGGAATCAATGGCGGGCGATTTCCGGCGGTCAATCCGGAAACACTTTCCATCACTCTCCAATTGTTAATTATCAAACGGTCCACTGGCTCAGATGCTGCAGGATGGGATTTTGATTACGAAGTAAATATCGGACACGCAACTGATGCATCTGATGGATACCAATCCACAAGCCCCGGGAGTGGTTGCGGTTCGAGTACATTGGCAGACCTTGCACTGTGCCGATGGGGTATCGGTACCGCAAGGTATTACCTTGGCCCAGATATCAGTTCTTTCTCACATGATGGAACTGTGTTGACGGTAAACACTGCCACGCCACACGGTCTCACGGTCGGCAAATATGTGCGACCTGTTGACTTATGCAATAGCAATTCAAACTGCTTTGACGGGGTGTCCAAAGTTGTGAGCGTTGTAGATGCCGACACCGTCACAATAAATTTTTCAGGTTCCTCATTTGCGGAAGAAGCGGCACCCGCAAACGCGAAACTTGGATACAGCGAGTCATCAGAACTTTTCCCGAACACCAGTGTTCTTGATCTCCGCGATGCGGGTGGTTCGACCGCCCTCGTGCGCAACAGCTTGAACAGCAATGTGTTGGGTCGCTACACCTTTGGCATGGTCAATGGACAAGTCACCGGCTTCCTCGTACCAACCATGGGTGCAGGAGTCAGCGGCACGCCCCCAGCAGCACCCGCGGCACCCGCAACTACAGTTGCACCTGTTACAACGACACCTACTGCTGCTGAACAACAACTAGTAACAACAAAGCGACTTCCTGCAACAGGCAACGCCGTCAACAGTCTGTTGTTGATGTCACTCGCAATGATGCTTACCGGCGGATTGCTTCTGCGTCGCACACGCGAGATGTAGATACACATTCCGTAGTTTTCACCACAGCGATTACATAAAGAAGTCCCCTTGCGATTGTGGGGGGACTTCTTTATTTCTCTGTCTTAGCGTCGTAGTTGTCGCACCCCGAAGGCGGCCAGCAACAACGCCACGAGGGCAATAAACAGCCACACGAGTGGGTTACTTCCCGATGAATCGTCCGAAGACTCGTCCCCTGGCGTACTCACCACGGTGGTATCCGATGATTCACCCTCGCTTGGTTTCACAGTTGTGTCGGTGGGTTGCGAAATATTTGTAGGTGCAACTACAACTCCTTCGTCGTTCACACGCACGATGAGTTTTGAATGTTGTACCACTTCGCCTTGTGAACCAGTGACTCGAACATTCACTTGAGTCGCATCGGCAGGAATCACAAAGTTGGTGGAATCGCTCTGTGTAATCTCAACAAATTTCGGTGCATCATCAGCACTAGGAGTAACAACTTGAACCTCAACTTTTGTCACCGTCAACTCGGGCAACTGTGATTCAACGCTCTCTACAAACTCATCGCGATTTATCTCGGTTGGTACTTCTTCTTCAGGCAAATTGATAATCGGATTATCAAGAACACTTATCGATATAGACACTTCTCTCTCCTTATCTGGAAGAACAGACGGAGGAGGTGCTGCTGCAGGTTCTCTCACTGGAATATCTACAGTGATGGCACCCGCATCGGCAGTTTGAGCTGGTTGGGTTGAGTTTGTATAGGAGCCAACTGACACTCGTGCTTGTGTTCCACGAAAATAGGGCGGAATAGAGATCGACACAAGTGTTAGATTTCTGTCCAACAACAATTCATTCGATGCCGACGACCAATCAATCTTCAAATAGTTGTATTGCGGCTCTAACCCATCTCGTGGAACATCAAATGAGACGTTCATCTCGTCACCATTAAATGTCACTCTCACATTTGTCGGCGCTTTTAACACTTGTGGTGGCAACGATGCAGTTGTCGAGGTCACTGCAACAGAAGTTGTAGTGGGCAGCGGTGTTGTCGTCATCGGTGGCAATGTTGATGTAGTCGTAGGTGCTGCTACCTCAGCAACGGGAGTTGAAGAAAACGCACGAATAGGCACGAACGTCCATGTCGATGATTGAAACATGGAAGGGAACTCCAAACCTCTAGAAGTTTTTCTCGCCGTGATTAGGCGGTTTGGATCCCCAGTTGATGGTGTCGATGTCCAGTATCTTTCGCGTGGGAGTGACCGAACATTTGAGTTGATGAGTTCTCGCATCTCATTTTGGTTCGGCACGTACCAACCGTTTTCTAAATCCTTGTTGTACTCAGCCAAAATATCCATCACACAAAAGTTGCATCTGTAATCCTTTACCCTTGCCCATGCACTTTTTCCGCTTCCTAATTCATTGTTAGGAAGCGGCCAAGGTGCAGTTGCACTGAAGTCTCCAGGATGAAACACTCCCGCCATTTCCCCATTCAGGAATGGATAGTTCGAAATCTTCAAGTAAGGAGGTAGCGAGTCACCCCAATTCAGAGGCGCAGCTTCCAAATAGCGACCCCATTCGCGATCAAAGCCTCCGTCATAAAACACCACTCCACCGCCGGGGCCCGTATCGCCCACTTTGCACTGGCCACCTTCGGCACATGTGCGCGTATCAAGGGCGGCATTGCGGGTGCGCTCTGAACCGCTGTCACCTCCGCAACCAGATAACGCCACTAAAGACGTGAGAAGTGTGGCCAATACGAATGTTGTGCGACGTTGCGAAAGAAACATGGAATCCCCCAAGAATGAATCTTTGTTCAACTATAGGCGGGTGTCGCGTTAGCCACACGCACGCAGCGAAAAACTCTCAGGCCCACCCAGCAGTGAGCATCTAGCGACGTAGTTGTCGAACTCCGAAGGCGGCAAGCAGCAAAGCTACAAGCGCGATCAATAACCACACAATTGGGTTAGTCCCCGACGAATCATCCGAAGACACTTCCCCTGGCGTACTCACCACAGTGGTTTGAGGTGATTCAGCCTCTTCGACAGTGGTTGATGTTGCAGGAACCGTGGTTGTTGTCGTAGGTGCAACTTCAGTGACATCTTCCGTCCATACCAACTCTGATTGCGGCACCGTGACCGATGGTGCTGGGTTTGTCACAATTTCAGAAAGTGGTGGCGCAACGGCATTGTTGTTGGATTGAGACTCCACCGATGGCGGAAGTGTGTCGGCTGCTTGTTGCAACACTGTCTCAATGTTTTGTCGTGCAGGTACTGCATACCCAGCAGCAATCATTGCGCATCCACCCCAAGTAGATATGTGCAATTCTTCGATGAGATCAATCATCGCCATTTGATCCAAAAGTCGCCTTGCGCTCACACGCTCAACAGCAGTTCTTGTTACATCGTCCCTCAGCGCCTGTACACGCGAAAACATCTGCGTTGACCAGGTGTCAAGTTCAGCAGCCTCAAAATCCACAGTGACGCCACTAGGTGCCTCACATGTATTTGTCACAATTTGTTTCCAATATCTCAGCAAAGCAAACGATGTCGCTAAGGCGACATCATCTGTGCTGCTTGCAATTTCAGTTGCAGCTACAGGTGTGAACCCTTCGTTGACTCCATCAATAAACAGGTTGAACCCATTAACACCAGGCTCACAAATGTTTGCCTCGGAAAAATGTTGCGAAGTAAAAGTCCGTAACTTGTTTAATACAACATATAACGACCTATTACGCAGAACTTTGGCGTTGATCTGCGCCTGCGCAAATCCATGACTTGTTAAGTTGATGTTGGCCATCTGTGCATGAGCAATTGTGGAGTGACACGTTGCCAGTTTCACCATGGCCCACTTCTGTGCGAGCTCATCGATGTAGGCGACATACTGACCAATTCCCCCAGGAAGATCAAAAGGGCCTTTTTGATAGACGGTCCATGTCTGTGGAGTGGGCATGTCGTAGCTCACCTTTGGATACACCGTTCCAAGCAGAGGGCTATTTGCCCCCACGGCATCCTCTTCTGGTGTTGCTAAAGACACGCGATAAATATGTACACCTGAGTGATAGATCGGGTCGTCGCCAAGTACGGCACCCACTGTCTTCACAATGAACTGCGTTGCCGGGCCGTTTACTACTGATCCCACAGGCACAGAAATTTCTGCTCCGCCTTGCACTGGCTGATCATTGATTGCACCCGCCACACCGTCGGGTGTAACTATCGAATACAACTCTGCATCGTCACACAAAGTGAAACGAACCTCTGTAGTTGCTTCGGTGGCTGTATCAGTAAGCAACTGCGCACATGAGTATGGCAACACTGACGATGCAGGCAAAGCCGCATTACGCGTACGTTCTGCAGAGTCCGTGCCACCACAAGAAACAATCACTACCCCGGCAATCAAAATGGAGACGATTCGAAGGAGGTTTTTCATACACAACTCTCTAGAGAAACAAAATGGCGCGCTCGGCAGGACTTGAACCTACAACCTTCTGATCCGTAGTCAGATGCTCTATCCATTAAGCTACGAGCGCAAGGAAACCAAGGCTATCGGGTCAATTCCTTAGCTACTACCGCCCACTTCATGTGAGCAATGGCCACTTATTCCCAGGGCCCCCACCCATTTGACCTTCTATATAGGGCCAAGGCCGCCTCGGCATTTACGCGGGCATCAAGTAATTGCTCCGGTGCGGTCACACCCATCTCCCCCAGCCATTTGTTGTGGGAATACCAGTTCAACTGAAACAGCCCCACACAGCACCAGTTGTAAGCCGCTGCATTCAAACGGCTCTCGCGCTTGGCGATTGCCAAGGCACGTGTGTGCAAACGCTCGGGGAAAATCTCACGAATAATCGCCGTGGATTTTCTTGCTGAGTAAATCTTTGCGGGCGGCGGCAAGACCAAACCAGTAGATGCTTGCGTTGCCGACTTTGCAGACTTCGGCAAACACAACACATCGCCTACAAAAATCTTTGTCTTGGTGGTTGCAGAATTCACCGCTAACAACTCTTTCAGTGCCACCTTTTTCTTTTGTGCGATGCGACTCCACGAATCATTACGCACGGTCTTGTAGGTCACGCCACATGTTGCATCACTTGCGGCCCCGGTACCGGTTCCTACTTTGGCACCCGCAGGAAGACACACAGTTTTGCCCACCAGCAATTTTGTTGATGTTTTGGCCTTGTTGGCTTTCAACACTGCAGATAACGATGTCCCTGCCTTTTGCGAGATGGTCCACCACGAATCTCCACGCACCACTGTGTAGGAAATTGCACATTGTGTTTGTGCGCCGCGTGATTCAACTGAATGTGCAGAGGCAACGGGAGTGACCGAAGCCAAAACCCCGATCACAGCAACTGCACTTCCCATGAGCACACGACGTGTTTTTTGCGACACATTCATGACCTGTTTTGTCTACAAGAGATACATCTGCGAAACACCGCACACCTTGTCTCGCCCAATACAGACAAGGGAAAAAATTTGTACGTGACTGTAAAAATCAGTCACAAATGTCCCTTTCGGGTTGCCCAAAAAGAGCCTGGCGGAGAGGGTGGGATTTGAACCCACGGTCCGCTTTAAGACGGACAACGCCTTAGCAGGGCGCCCCATTCGGCCACTCTGGCACCTCTCCTGGGAGAGGTCGAGTGTACTGGCGGAACGGAAGGGATTCGAACCCCCGGGGCTTTTGGCCCTCCCGCTTTCAAGGCGGGTGCATTTGTCCGCTCTGCCACCGTTCCGTTGACCACGCTATCTGCGGGGAGCCGAAAAGAGAAAACCTGGACCCAAAGCCCTAGCGGCGAATGTTGGAGCGCAGGTCGTTGATCCAGTCGTCGGCTTGTTGCCAGCGAGCATCGGCGTGTTCGCGCGCACTATGGGCCTGCTGCCCAGCTGCTGGATATGAGCCCAAGAATTTCACGCCACCTTGTTTGGTGTGCAGATCACGCAATGCATCGGCCATCAGTTCATCTTCAATATGGCCGTCGGCATACATGATGAAGCAGTAATCACCCAACCCACCTTCTTTAGTGGGGCGCGAAGACAGCAACGACAAGTTGATGCGCCGTGCAGCGAACTCTTGCAGAATCGAAATCAAACTTCCAGGTTCATCTGCGCGTTGAAACACCACAATGCCTGTTTTGTCGTGGCCAGTAGATGCCGGAATTCCTTCGCGCGCCACCAATACAAATCGTGTTTGGTTTCCTGCATGATCTGCAATGTCGCGTGCAAGAACTTCAAGACCGTAGAGCTCTGCAGCATTTGCGGGTGCAAGAGCAGCCACTGTTGTGTCACCACCTGCAATGCGTTCACCTGCAGTGCGTGCAGCATCGGCGGTGGAGTTTGCTGCATGCACTTCAGCTGTTCCCATGTTGTTGCGCAACCATGCACTGCATTGTGCAGTCGCAACAGGAATCGAGAGCACCGTAGTAATGCTGGTAAGTGTTGCATCTGCTGCTGCTAACAGACAGTGTTCAATGTCCAACACAACTTCGCGTTGAATCAACAATTCATAATCAAAAATCAAAGCATCTTGTGTGAAGTTCACAGTGCCTTCAATGGAGTTCTCAATAGGAACGAAACCCGCATCTACTTCGCCGGCGGCAACTGCATCCAACACATCGGGCACAGAACGAAATGGCACCAATTCAGCGGTGCTCAAATCGGGCTGAGACACAAGGGCCTGCTCGGTGAAAGTGCCAAACGGCCCTAAGAACCCAATGCGTTGTGGTGTGTACGTCACGAACGGCAAGGTTACGCCCAATAGGTGGCCAACCTGTGCCTATTTAAAGGAGTGCTACTTCAGGGCTTCGGCCACAATCTCACTGAGTGCGACTGGCTCCACCACACCAGAGAAACGTGCACGCAGATTGCCGTCGGCATCCACAATGGCCATAAATGGATATGCGCTGAGCCCATAGGCCAAAGCTGCAGTTTGTTGTTCACTATCGGCCATCACTTCAAAGGGCCATTTCTTTTCTGAGATCCAATCAGATGGTGGCCAGTTGGGTGCATCGTTGCGTGAACCAGTGGTAACTCCCACTACGCGAAGGTCTGCGGGAATCAGTCCCGCTTCGCGCCATTCGATCAACTTCGGAATTTCATCGTTGCAATGTGGACACCAATGCGCAAGAAACACCATCAACGTGTTTCCGCGACTGTCTGCGGTGTTGATGTTCACTGAGTTACCGCGGAAATCAAAACCACTCAAGCCAGGAGCAGGTGTACCAATGGCAGGGTCAGCATCTTGAGTGAGCTCAGGCAACGCTGTGCCGGTTACCTCTACATTTTGAAATTGGCCCGTAATGACCGTCGCTTGATCATCAGAGGGCGCAGGTGCACTTGAGCCACTGCTCATACCGATTGCAATTGCTGCTGCTGCTGCCACACACACTGCCAACACTGCGAATGCTTTACGAAGATTGCTCGTACGCGTCTCGTGTTGAATCGTTTTCTTTTTGCGTTGTGCTTGAGCCACGGGGTTGCCTCTTTCCTGCTGTTTCTATTCTTCCCCACTGGCGGGGGTATTTACCATCACGAGCGACATTGCAATCACAAAAATAAATGCACATCCCGCCATGAACGCCAAGGTCACAAATCCCAATTCACGAAACCACACCGTGGTGCATGGAACATCCACACTGCACACCGATGATTTCATCTCAGGAAACCACTCCAACAGGTAGTGATAGATCGACACCGCTAATCCCGCCAATGACAACGCAATCCAATACGGACCAAGCTTTTTGTCTCCGCGCACTAATGCCACCCAGGACATGATCGCAATTGGGTAGATGCCAATGCGTTGATACCAACACAGCTCGCACGGGGCAAAGTTAGCTACTTCACTGAAATACAAACTGCCCAACATGGTGCCAGTCGCTACTGCGCTGATGGCCCACAGTGCAATGTCATCCATTGCACGCACCCACGAATCAGCCCATGCCATACGTGAGGCCAACGCCACCCCAGCAAGCGTCACTACACCGGTGGCCAGTACCGCCACTGCAAGCACCGCAGAAAAGATCTGGACGGCTTCGGTGTTCATCCTTCCATTCTTGCTTCTCTTTCGGGCCATACCTCATCTACTGCTGTGCGTCATTTTCAGGCGCGGAGTGGCAGGATAAATAGGTGACCTCCACAGCGCCCACAAGCTCTCTGCCATTAGGCCCGCGCGCTTTGGGGGATATGCGTACTCGCCGTCGCAAGAACCGTATTCAAGATCTTGAATGGTTCGATGCCCTCTATCGGGTGTACTTGGCTGCCTTTGTGGGTGGTGGCGTCATCATGTTTTTGTCGGGTCTCATTGGTGACCAACCTCTGCAAGGCCAAGAAATTCTCGACGTCACCACACATACTCCACATGTGGTGGGGCTCGTCGCTGCTGTCGTGGTGTTACTGGGCTTACGCAGTGGTGCGCACGGTGGACCCATTGCCATTGAAGAAGCAGAAGTACGACATGTGTTGATGGCCCCCGTTGCTCGTAGCACTGCATTGCGCAATCCCGCAGTGCAACGTCTGCGCACATTTGTATTCGTAGGCGCCATCGCGGGTGGTGTTGCAAATCAATTACTCGAGCGTCGCATTGTGGATGCAAGTGCGCCAATGATTGTGTTCATCATCTGGGGTGCAATTGCTGGCGGCATTATCGGAGCATTGTTTGTCGTGAGTGCATTACTTGCACACAGTTTCGGATTCTCACAATCAATAGCCACGGGTGTTGGCGTGTTGCTTGTTGCGTTGCAGGCAATGGTGCTTTTTGCAGATGTGAACGCCCCTGGCCCATTTGATTTTGTGGGCAGTGTGTCTATGTGGTGGCTACGTGTGCACTACTGGGATCTCATTGGCATTCTTGTTGTTGTTGCGCTCATTGTTGTTGCCATTGTCCGGGTCGGGTCACTGTCATTAGAAGCCCTTGCACGACGTAGTGCATTGGTGTCTCAGATGAAGTTCGCAGTGACCTTGCAAGATCTGCGCACAGTGGTGTTGTTGCGTCGTCAACTCAGCCAAGAACACATGCGCACACGACCGTGGCTACGTCTCCCCCGCGCTATGGGTGGCGATGTTGTGGTTATTCGTGGACTGCGTTCGTTCTTGCGTTTTCCACTTCGTCGTCTACTACGCATGGCAACCCTCAGTGGAGTAGCCGGCTATTGCTTCGTTGTTGCATGGAACGGCACCACGCCCGCATTAGTTGCAGCTGGATTGTTGTTATTCATTGTCGGACTTGATGTGGTGGAGCCATTGTCACAAGAAATTGATCAACCCGATCGCACCGATTCTTTCCCACGCGAACGAGGACTGTTGCTCACAAAACATCTCATCGTGCCCGCACTCACTGCGTTGCCTTTCGTGAAGATTGGCGTGATTGCAGCATTCATTGCGCGTCCAGAAATCTCCACTTTGGGTTATGGCACATTGCTAGGACTCGCAGCCGGCGCAGGAGCCGTTGCGGGTGCTGCGTTGAATTCAGTCTCTGGTGCGCCCGACCCCGCGGGGTCTGCAACTGCAGGTCTTGCGTTGCCACCAGAGATGAGCGGCATGGGAACTGTGATTCGTGGCGCGTTTCCCCCTGCCATCACTGTTGTTGCATGTTTGCCGTTGTTGGCTGCACGTGAAAGTGCCGCAAACGGTGATGAATTGTTAAACGCACTTCGTGCAGTCGGTGCAGTTGCACTGGTGATTTTTTTGGTCGGTGGCTGGATTCGTCAACGCGATGCCATTCGCACGTGGTATCGCACTGCATCTCAACAAGCAAACGACGCAAAAAAGAAACCGTCAACATCTTCAACTACTCCATCACAAGGATCTACTCATGAGTCGTGAACGCCGCAACAAACCAGAACCTGTGCAGACTCACGCACTTGAAGTAGATGACGTCGCCAAGAACTACGGCGATGCACCAGCATTGAATCCGCTCTCACTCACAGTGGAACATGGTGAGCGCATCGCACTCATTGGCCACAACGGTTCAGGCAAAACCACTCTCATGCGTATTGCGGCCGGGTTGCTGGAGCCCAGCCAAGGCAGCGTGAAGATTGCAGGTCACGGAGCCGGTTCACTTTACGCCCGTGCAGCATTAAGTTTCATTGCCGACAATCCCACTTTCTATGACGACTTGTCTCTATGGGAACACCTCGAATACATCGCACGACTTCACGGTGTAGATGATTGGGAACAAACCGCAGCAGATCTGTTGGGTCACTTGGGTTTGTATGAACGCGCCGATGACATGCCCAATCGTTTCTCGCGCGGCCTCAAACAAAAGTCTGCAATCGCTTTGGGCTTTATTCGACCCTTTGAGGTGCTGTGTGTGGATGAGCCATTTGTGGGACTCGACGCATCTGGAAAAGAAGCCCTTCTTGACTTGCTGGCTGACGCCAGTGAGAACGGCGCCACTGTGGTGGTTGCCACACACGAGTTGTCCTTTGTACATACGGTGTCCCGTGTGGTGGCCCTGCGCGATGGCGCGTTGGTCTATGACGGCACAACCCAAGGTATTGATGTCGACCGTTTGGTGCGCACGGAGGATCCTGCGGGTGAGCATGACGGTGAAGCCCACTAGGCTTTCCCCATGTTCACCTACGACGTTGTCTCTGAATCTGTTCGCAACCCACACGAATTAGCAGCCGAACTCACCCGCCGCTCACGCGAAGGCTGGGAAGTTGTGCAAATCACCTATGACGGTGCTGCATGGTTTCACGCCTTCATTCGTCACTCGGGCAGCGTCGGGGTGGCACCCCATCCAGGCATGAAGCCCGAAGAGATGCAAACAGTTGCAGGCCCACTGGGCGATGCTGCACCACAATCATCACCTGCCGCATCGGCACCATCTGCCACTGCATCAGTGGGCGCGCCATCAGTGCCCGCCAACTGGTATCCAGATCCTTCCAAGCGTTACGAATTGCGTTACTGGAATGGGACAGCCTGGACCGAGCATGTTGCCTCGGGCGGTGTGCAATCGGTTGATCCACCACGGGCTTAATTGATGCAAGCCATCTCCATTGGGCATGCAGGCATTCTTGTCCGCACGCGTGGTGTCTCCATTGTGTGTGACCCATGGTTTGTGCCTGCATTTTTCGGATCGTGGTTTGTCTTTCCACGAAATGATCAGTTGTCCGATGAGTTGATGCACGAGATCTGCAACCCAGATTTTCTTTATGTCTCACATCTTCACGGCGATCATTTTGATGCATCGTTCTTGTCCGAGCGCATGAACAAAAACACGACTGTATTGTTGCCCGATTACCCCACACGTGAGTTGGAACGTGAATTCAACAAGTTGGGTTTCAAAAAGTTTGAACGCACCATTAACGCCACTGAACGCGAGATTGCACCAGGTGTAAAAATTGCAATTCACATTGAGTCCTCCATTACAGATGGCCCCGGTGGTGACAGCGCACTAGTGGTCTCCGATGGTGAAGCGCGTTTGGTGAATCAGAATGATTGCCGCACACAAGACTTAGACGAGCTCGCCAAGTACGGTCATGTTGATCTGCACTGGTTGCAGTTCTCTGGCGCTATTTGGTATCCGATGGTCTATGAAATGGACGCAGCTGAGAAAGCACAACTTGCGCGCGACAAAGTAGAGAGCCAATTCTCCCGTGCATTGCGTTATGTAGAAGCGTTGAATGCCACAACGGTTGTGCCGTCGGCTGGGCCACCATGTTTTCTCGACGAAGAGTTATTTCATCTCAACGTCATCGACGGCACAGAGACCAGCATCTTTCCCGATCAATCACAATTCCAACGTCGCCTCTCCGATGAGGGCCGGCTCAATGCCGCCACCACAATTCCGGGCACCATGTTCACGGTCCTTGGTGGTGCAGTCACTGTGGAACAACCCATGTCGGGCGAAGAGATCACTCGCATCTTTGCCGACAAAGAAAACTATTTGCGCACCTATCAAGCCGATTGGGCCACGTGGTTGCGTGATCTTCGTGCAAGTTGGGCATCACCTGAAACCGACATCATCGCCACATTAAAACTGTGGTGGGAACCATTGATGGCCATGGCGACATCGGTGCGTCAAGGCATTGGCGGCAACTGTCTCATCAACGCGGGCGACTTAGCTATTTTTGTGAACTTCTTTGATGGCAATGTGGAGCAACACGCCGGTCAGCCCTATGCGTATCGTTTTGATATCGCACGCGATCTTGTGGAACATGTGGTCACAACGCGCGCAGTGGACTGGAGCAATTCGTTGTTCTTGTCGTGTCGTTTCACTGCATGGCGCGAGGGCGCCTATAACGAATACCTCTATAACTTTTTGAAGTCGCTGTCGGTGGAGCGTATGAATCGCACCGAAGCAGAAGCGAAACAAAAACTCAGTGGCGCACCGAGTGATGAATCAGACATTGAGATTGGTGACTATGTGGTGCAGCGACGTTGCCCACATCGCAATGCAGACCTCTCGGTGTTTGGCGAGATTGATGGCAACAACTTGGTGTGCACCTTGCACGGCTGGAAGTTCGATTTAGAGACGGGTCAGTGTCGTAACGCTGCCGAGAAAGCTATTCGCGTCCGCAAACGCACCTAAATTCTCGTACACTTACTCACGACGAAATCAGGCAGGGAAACCTGTATCACACCTCTGAAGAGAGAAAGACGGCACTTCGGTGTCGTCTTTTTCTTTTTCCTCACTGCACCACACCGTACACACATCCTCGACGGTGCCTTGATGGTGTAACGGCAGCACACTGATTTCGTCATTTCAGAGGTGCCGGTTCGATTCCGGCTTAGGGCTCCCCCGAAAACAAAAGATGAACTCGTACATAGCGACGTTCTTACCAACAGTGACGACGTTGGAACACATCAAGTAGTCAGAGCCGGTGGGAATTCCCGCCGGCTCTGTTGTGTATACACTTACCCGTGACGAGATTGACGCAGATGTTTCTATCTACGAATACCTTCAATTGGGAATTGGACGGCACTTCGGTGTCGTCCTTTTCTTTGTGTCGTACACTTCACAATGACGAAACTGACATAACTCAAAAGAGTTGTGAAACCTTCAGGTGGAATTGGGCGGCGCTTCGGTGTCGCCTTTTTCTTTTGCCCATCGGGCTCAGTACATGCGTGCGCCATCAATGGGCAAGGGCAACTCACACCACACAGTGAGTGAATACTTCACCCCACTACGCAAGGGCTTGCTTTCGTGTGGGTGTGTCACCAAACTTGGCCACACCACTATGTCTCCTACTGGCACTGCAGCATTAGAAAACTCTTGGCGTGGGAAAACTAACTCTGCGCCTTCATAGTCATCATTCAATTTGATACTGGCGCTCACTTGGGCAATGTCGTGGTGCATACGCAACTCTTCTTGTTCGCCCATTGCATAACGAATCACAAACACATCACGCAAGCCGTGGTAATCCACATATGGCCACCATTGGCGAATAGCGGGCCACATGCGCGCACCAATGTCTTGTTCCACCGCTTCAAACAATCGCGGTGAGATAGCTGCAAGCGAGACCTCACAGCCAGGTACGGGATCATCATCGTGTTGATGAAAGCCACCTGCGGCTTCTGCGGCACGAATCACCGTGGAACAAAACTCAGGAGTCCAAAAGGGCATCTGCACAATCTCTGGCGCCACCATCGCTGCATCACCTTCACGGCGTGCGCCTTCATAACCCAATATGGCTTCAAGATTTCCCATGTATCTATGGTGTCACTAATGGGGTACACAACTGTGACTTCTCCGCCACTGCTCACGCCCATTTCTCGTACACTTATCGGTGACGAGCTCAACCAGGGAAACCTGTGATACACCGCTGAGTAGGAATGGGACGGCACTTCGGTGTCGTCCTTTTTCTTTTCCCCAAAACACCTCACCGCACACACATCCTCGACGGTGCCCTGATGGTGTAACGGCAGCATGCTGAGCTCGTCAACTCAGCGGTGCCGGTTCGATTCCGGCTTGGGGCTCCCCCGAAAACAAAAGATGAACTCGTACATAGCGACGTTCTTACCAACAGTGACGACGTTGGAACACATCAAGTAGTCAGAGCCGGTGGGAAATTCCCGCCGGCTCTGTTGTGTATACACTTACCAACGACAAGATCAGGCAGGGAAACCTGTAACACGCCTCTGAATGGAAATTGGACGGCACTTCGGTGTCGTCCTTTTTCTTTCTCCTAGAAGCCCTACAACCCGCGACCACTTCTCACGCGTGACTCCACGGTGCCACCCATGGCTCACGCGGCACTGCATTCCAATCAACAACATCGCCGTGTTGACCCGCACTTGCCCACAACGTCTCGCGCACTTCATCTGGACTCACACCCATATCAGCAAGCTCCGCCAAGGTGACTGCACCGTGGCGTTTTGCAAGTCGTTCACCATCTGGGCCCACCACTAACGGCACATGCCCATAGCGAGGCGTCGCAACACCTAACAGTTGTTGCAGATACACCTGAGTCGCAGTGATAGACAACAGATCATCGCCGCGCACAACTTCTGTGATGCCTTGGGCCGCGTCATCCACTACCACCGCAATGTTGTAGGCCGGCACACCATCGTTGCGTTGCAACACCACATCATCGGCGGCGCCGCTTTGGGCACCCCATACATAATCCTCGAATGCAGCCATGGCTCCATCGGCACGTAACCGCACAGCCCCAGGGCGCACCTCACGTTTCGCGGCACGCTCGCCCGCAGTTAACTCACGACATGTGCCCGGGTACAGCACCTGTGCCCCATGGGGCGCGGCAACAGCTTTTGCAATTTCGCGACGTGTACAGAAACATTCATAGGTCAGCCCACGCGCAGTCAACGTTGCAATGGCATCGCGATACAGATCAAATCTTTCGCTTTGACACACCGGCACCTCACAAGAAGTGATTCCCATCAACAACAAGTCATCGAGTTGCTCGGTGGCATGGGTGCGCGAGGCATTGTGTTGGTCAAGGTCTTCGAAGCGCACAATGAACTGCGCACCATGGGTGTAAGCCGAACCCCACGCAAGCAGTGCCGTGCGCAAGTTGCCCACGTGAAGTGGGCCCGTAGGCGAAGGCGCAAAACGACCGAAATTGGACACAAAAGCCACCTCTCTGACACCTTGATGTTGAAAAAAGAGTAGTCAGATACAAGGAGCTAGCAATGCATCATCGCCTCGAGCATTCTTCAATACAAAGAAAAATCAAAAATCAATGACGTGTTCTGAATTGAAGTTCTACTCGATTTCTATCGGACAGTCACCGTAACGGACATTCCTCGAACGGGATCTACATATTCATAAAGATCGTAATCAAAGGTGCTCTCGTAGTCATTCCAGTCGTACACGCCACAAATGACAACTCCGCTTCCTACGCTCACAGAAACTTCGCCGTAAGCAAAATTTCCTCGACTTGTGGGATCATCACCCTCTGAGTCTGAACATTCAATGCCAAGCCATCTACTGCCACTTATGTCACCATCATTTCTTGCTGCTGCAGTAATGGCAATGGCGTCAGCATTTCTCACGCAGAAAAGCTTGTATTCAGATAGTGGTATTGAGTAGGAGGAATTATTCTCACGCGTCAACGCCACGTCAAGAGACGAGCCCGTATTAATAAATGGAGTGTTAGTTTCCCGGCACCGTGCCACATCTTCGTCGATTATGGCCGTTGCCGATGCGCGATATTGGACGCCCGTAAAGAACATGGCAGCTGGATCGAACGCTGTGGCGCTCGGAAAGTAGATATACCGATCTGACACTTGAATCTTGTTCTCGGGTTTTTCGTTCTTCTGGATGTACGACACAATCCGATCGCCATCTTTCTCTGAATAGAACATCTGACCATCGGCAAGAACGATTAGTTGCGAGATACGCCCTTCGGCCACACGCTGACGGGCCTCGCCGTCTGCAAGCTTCTGTCTATACACATCTGTATAGCCATTGGATTCCTCTGAGTAGTAGATGTATCCATCTACTACTAACGACGATCCATACACCGCGATGGACTCTGCAGATGTGGCCAATGTGATGGCCTTATTGCCGCTGTCGTCTGCCGGGCCATTCTTTACATAAACCAGATCGTATTTCTCGTTTGTCGTATAAATCTTTGCGACAATGCCATCAGCTTGGAACAACAACGAGCCTTCGTCAAAGCTTCCTGATGAACGAGACGCAAAAGAATTGTCAAAGGATCCAAAAATCAACTCTCTGTTCGTCAACAAGGCCACTCGTTGTTCATTGTCGCTGGCGTAATCCAACAATTCTTCGATTCCTGAAACCACCGTCTGTGATGTTGCCTTAGCCACATCCCAAAGGTTCAAGTCGTATTTGCCATCTTCCGCATTTGCTCGAGAAAGCAACAACACCTCAGAGCTATCGGGGCTCACCCATCCCATTGCTGCGTAAGGAGACGTCAGCACTTTCACTGTTCCGCTTCCGTCAGCAAAACTCAGTATTCCGATGTCGAGAGTTTCATCTTCATTTTCGTTCTCAATGGCCACTAGGTAACTGGAGGCATCAATTGGTTCATCCAATACTGTTACCTGCTCACCTGTTTTGGCCGCAAACATTCGTTTGCCATCAGAAGTTGAATAGACCTCAAAACCGCCACCATCGGCATTGGAAGTTCCACTTATCATTCGTCCAGACTTGTGGAGTTTGATATCGCCTCCCATTGCAAGTGTGAAACGGTTGATCGACTCTCCTTTGATGTTCACTTCGGTAAGCACCGTGTCCTTTGACGAAGTATCGATCGTGAAAATCTTTCCACCTTGAATTTGACATTCCCCAGATGCAATACGAGTCGACTGCTTCCCCGTGGGAATCGCAAAACAATTTGACTCATCGTTCACCAGTAAGGTCTTGGCATCTGCTACGTAGATCACCTTGTCGATGTCTTCTCCACGATAGACACTCATGGATGTGAGAGCTTTTTTGTCAATCTCCAAGATTTCATCTTCATTCCAAACGAAATATGAGTCTGAAGATGGCACTACCAAAACGTCTTGAGAAGCTAACGACGAAAGGGACTCTAGATAGGTGATGGTCTTTACTGATTCTCCAAGTCTTGTCGAGACCACTACTTGGTCGTCCTTGAGTGAGGCAAAATAGATTTCACTGTCCTCGTCGGTGGCAAAATACACGTAATCAAGAGCTGTTGAATTTCCAGATCCACGACCGAACACCAAGAATCCCAACACGAGCACTATGACCAGAGCGAGAACTCCAATTTTCAATGTTCGCCCTGACAATTTTGATGTGCTTGCTGAAGTGCTATTGCTTACAGAATTTACTTCCGGTGCAGGAGGAGGCAATGTTTCCGAAGCGGTTGCACTCACATCTGGTGATACCGATTCCGACTGTGAAGTGTCATTTCCTTGGCTTGACGGAGTTGGTTGACCCG
>CAEZWE010000018.1_pt1 | contig 23589 bp, 12 predicted proteins | sample 7264891 | NCBI WGS metagenome assembly CAEZWE01 (sample SAMEA6813872, study PRJEB35770) | uncultured Acidimicrobiaceae bacterium | biome: Freshwater; feature: Freshwater reservoir; material: water | place: Czech Republic | collected 2017-07-26 | depth 0.5m m | reverse complement strand
ACGAGACTGCACCTAATTGCACATTGACTACTTTGACTGTTGCTGGTGAGGGCACCTACACAGTGAATGCGGATGGAACCGTGACTTTTGATCCATTGCCCACGTTTACTGGCACCGCGACTCCTGTTCCGTATCAAGCAAAGGATTCTTTGAACCGCACGGTCACGTCCACAATTACGCCGACTGTGGGTCTGCCGCCAGTGCCAACTGCGTCGCCGAATACATCAAGTGGTGATTACGACACGAACCAAACGATTGCCCCGTTAGGCAATGACACCCCTGGTGCGCCTTCGTTCCCATTGTTGGCAGGATCTGTGTTGCTGTGTGGTACCAACGAGACTGCACCTAATTGCACATTGACTACTTTGACTGTTGCTGGTGAGGGCACCTACACAGTGAATGCGGATGGAACCGTGACTTTTGATCCATTGCCCACGTTTACGGGTACGGCAACGCCCGTGTCGTATCAAGCAAAGGATTCTTTGAATCGCACGGTGACGTCCACAATTACGCCGACTGTGGGTCTGCCGCCGGTTCCGACTGCATCGCCGAATACATCAAGTGGTGATTACGACACGAATCAAACTATTGCCCCGTTGGGCAATGACACCCCTGGTGCGCCTTCGTTCCCATTGTTGGCAGGATCTGTGTTGCTGTGTGGTACCAACGAGACTGCACCTAATTGCACGTTGACATCTTTGACTGTTCCAGGCGAGGGCACCTACACGGTAAATGCTGATGGCACGGTCACTTTTGATCCGTTGCCCACGTTTACGGGTACGGCAACGCCCGTGTCGTATCAAGCAAAGGATTCTTTGAACCGCGCAGTGACGTCCACAATCACACCGACTGTGGGATTGCCACCTATACCGACTGCATCTCCCGAGGCAATTACTGATGCTTATGACACGAACCAGACATATACGCCAGTCTCCAATGACACTGCTGGTGCACCTTCATTCCCGTTATTAGCAACGACAGTGTTGTTGTGTGACGCTAACCAGACTGCTCCTGCGTGTGACAAGACAACTGTGACCGTTCCAAATCAAGGTACGTACACAGTAAACCCGACAACTGGGGCTGTGGTGTTTGATCCGTTGCCCACCTTTACGGGCACTGCAACACCAGTGTCGTATCAAGTGAGTGATTCGCTCGGTCGCGCAGCTACATCCACAATTACTCCAACTGTTACCGCACCGCCTATCACAGCAGTTGATGACACCTCATCTGGGGCCTATGACACCAACCAGACAATCTCGCCATTGCTCAATGACACTCCTGGCGCTGAATGGGTGCCCACGTCATTGCGTTTGTGCGATACAAATCAGATTGCACCAAATTGTTCGCTGACTACATTGACTGTGCCAGGCGAAGGTACCTACACAGTGAATGCAAATGGCACGGTCACCTTCGATCCGTTGCCCACATTCACCGGCACTGCAACTCCAGTTGTGTATCAAGCAACTGATGTTCTTGGCCGCACCGCAACAGCGGACATCACGGCGACCGTCGGCTTGCCACCTGTGCCGACTGCATCACCGAATACATCTAGTGGTGATTACGACACGAACCAAACAATTGCGCCGTTGGGCAACGACACACCCGGTGCACCTTCGTTCCCATTGTTGCCTGGTTCTGTGTTGTTGTGTGGTGCCAATGAGACCTCACCGAATTGCACCTTGACAACATTGACTGTGCCAGGCGAGGGCACCTACACGGTGAATGCTGATGGCACGGTCACTTTTGATCCGTTGCCTACATTTACGGGCACTGCAACACCGGTTCCGTATCAAGCAAAAGATTCGTTGAACCGCGCAGTGACTTCCACAATCACGCCGACTGTGGGCTTGCCGCCGGTGCCTACTGCCTCCCCTGAAGCGATAAGTGACAACTACGACACCAATCAGACCTATACGCCGTTGTCAAATGACACCCCAGGTGCAGCATCGTTCCCGCTATTGGCGAACACTGTGTTGTTGTGTGGAACGGGGCAAACTGCTCCTGCGTGTGACAAGACAACATTGACTGTTGCTGGCCAAGGTACTTACACAGTGAACTCCGATGGCACTGTGCTGTTTGATCCGTTGCCCACATTCACTGGTACTGCCACACCAGTGTCATATCAAGGAAGTGATTCTCTTGGTCGCACAGCAACTTCCACAATCACCCCAACTGTGGGCTTGCCACCGGTGCCGACTGCATCACCCGAGGCGAATAGTGATGCCTATGACACGAATCAGACCTATACGCCGGTCTCCAACGACACTGCTGGTGCATCTTCGTTCCCATTGTTGGTGACGACTGTGTTGTTGTGTGGCACGGGGCAAACCGCTCCTGCGTGTGACAAGACAACTGTGACCGTTCCAAATCAAGGTACATACACAGTGAACCCGACAACAGGAGCTGTGGTGTTTGATCCGCTGCCGACCTTTGTGGGAACAGCAACACCAGTGTCGTATCAGGTGAAGGATTCTTTGAACCGTGCGGCCACTTCAACGATTACGCCTACGGTTATCGCGCCACCAATCACAGCAGTAGACGACACATCGTCTGATGCATATGACACTAACCAAACAATTTCACCACTGGTGAATGACACTCCTGGTGCGCAATGGGTGCCCACGTCGGTGCGTTTGTGTGACACGGGGGAGACTGCGCCGAATTGCACGTTGACTTCGTTGACTGTGCCGAATGAAGGCACGTACACGGTGAACTCAAATGGGACAGTCACGTTCAACCCTGAGCCCACATTTACTGGTACCGCAACTCCAATTGCGTATCAAGCAACAGACATTCTTGGCCGTACTGCTACAGCTGACATAACGCCAACGGTTGGTTTGCCGCCGGTGCCGACTGCATCACCTGAAGCAATCACCGATGCGTATGACACAAACCAGACATACACACCATTATCTAATGACACACCTGGTGCACCTTCGTTCCCGTTGTTGGCATCAACAGTGTTGTTGTGTGGCACGGGGCAGACTGCTCCTGCGTGCGACAAGACCACTGTGACCGTTCCAAATCAAGGCACCTACACAGTGAATCCATCAACGGGTGAAGTGGTGTTCGATCCGCTGCCGACGTTCACTGGCACCGCGACGCCAGTTGCGTACCAAGCCAAGGATTCATTGAATCGCACTGTGACTTCCACAATTACGCCAACTGTGGGCGCACCACCAGTGCCGACTGCATCACCTGAGGCAATCAGCGATGCCTATGACACAATTCAAACCTATTCACCGGTCTCCAATGACACGCCTGGTGCGTCTTCGTTCCCATTGCTGGTGACAACTGTATTGTTGTGTGGAACTGGGCAAACTGCTCCTGCGTGTGACAAGACCACACTGACGGTTACAGGTCAAGGTACCTACACAGTGAACCCAACAACGGGTGCGGTCACGTTTGATCCGTTGCCGACGTTTACTGGTACCGCGACACCTATTTCGTATCAGGCTAAGGATTCTTTGAATCGCGCTGTCACCTCAACAATTTCACCGACTGTGGGCTTGCCTCCTGTTCCGACTGCATCACCTGAGGCAATCACGGATGCGTACGATACGAATCAGACCTATACGCCATTGTCAAATGACACGCCTGGTGCGCCTTCGTTCCCATTGTTGGCATCAACAGTGTTGTTGTGTGCTACAAACCAGACCGCACCAAATTGCACGATGACATCGCTGACAACTCCTAATGAAGGTACCTACACGGTGAACCCCACAACGGGTGCCGTGGTCTTTGATCCGTTGCCCACATTCACTGGCACTGCAACACCTATTTCGTATCAGGCAAAAGATTCTTTGAACCGCTCGGTGACGTCCACAATCACCCCAACCGTTACCGCGCCACCGATCACCGCAATAGATGATGTATCCCGCAACGCATTTGACACGAATCAGATAATTAGTCCGCTGATCAATGACGTGCCAAGTGCACCGTGGAACCCTGCATCCGTCCGACTTTGTGACACGGGAGAGACTGCGCCAAGTTGCACGCTGACTTCTTTGACAGTGCCGAATGAAGGCATGTACACGGTGAACTCAGACGGCACGGTCACGTTCAACCCTGAGCCCACATTCACTGGTACCGCAACTCCAATTGCGTATCAAGCAACGGACGTTCTTGGCCGTACTGCAACAGCAGATATCACCCCTACCGTTGACCCACCTGCGCGCCCAACTGCATCACCTGAGACAAAGTTGCTACTCCCAGGAGCAACGGCAGTGTTTACCCGTGTTGTGGGAATGAGCGCATTGGCCACAGGTGCTGGGCTGCAGATCGGTGGTACCAACGGCCCGTGTCTTGTTGATCCATCCAGTAACACTTGTGGCACCACTGTGACGATTCAAGATGAAGGTACCTGGACGATTGATCAGACAACTGGTGTTGCATCATTTGTTGCGTTGACCACAATTTCTGTGGGAACCAAAACTCCTGTGGTGTACAAGGTAACGGACATACTTGGCCAGACCGCCACAAGTACATTGACACCAATCATTCCTCCACCACCGTCGGCACAAGACGATGCGATAACGACTAACTACGACGTCACGCAGACGTATACACCCTTTACGAACGACACGTTCTCATCGGTTGCGCCTGTGGTGGCAAGTTCGTTGAGACTGTGTGCATCTGTCTCGGATACCAATACGTGCACTGCAACAACTCTCGTCGTTCCAGACGAAGGCACATTCACAGTCAATAGCAACGGCACAGTCACATTTGATCCTCTTCCTACATTTGTGGGAACAGCAACTCCTGTGCGTTATCAAGCAAATGACATTGCTGGTCAAACTGTGACTGCAACATTGAATCCAACGGTATTACCACCGCCATTGCCTAGTGCAAGCATTGACACAGCATCAGCACGTGAGGGTCGCACTATTACCTTTACGCCTTGGTTAAACGATTCACCTGGTCCGGTTTCTGCATTGGGTGGAGAGTCATTATCTTTCGTGCCAACATCATTGAGACTGTGTCCACTAGGAACAGTTGCCAAGGCAGGTGTGATTGTTGTGCCCACGGCTATTCCGGTCTGTACTTTGACAAAGCTCACTACCAAGGATGGAACCTATACGGTCAATACAAAGACTGGAAAAGTTACCTTTGTGCACCGAAGAGGGTTTGCAGGCACAGCGATAGAGCCAGTGATGTATCAACTTGCCAACACTTGGAAGGGACCATTTGGCGCTGCGTACACCACGTCGCAACTGATCCCCACGATTGTTCCTTCACGTATTCCCGCAGCATCAGTAGGTGATTGGGTATGGCGTGACATGAAAGGTGATGGACTCCAAAATCGAAAAGACTGGGGTATCTCGGGTGTCTTGGTGAGTCTGCGCACTATGGATGGTCGAGAAGTGACGGATCTTTTTGGTAACACTGTCAAGCCAAAGCGCACAGACAAAGACGGCAAGTACCGTTTCGATGACCTGCCTGCAGGACAGTACGTCGTGAAGGTGCGCTATCCCAAAGGTCTGTTTCCCACTACTGCAGATCGACCTGGTCGTTCACGTAACTCTTCAACAACACAAGCTGTATCGCGTTATCTCGAATTAGGACAACATGACGGCACGCTTGATTTTGGAATGGTGGGCCGCAAGCCCGCACTGCCAACTACGAAATAGTTATCTGGTGAAGAAGTTGAGCTAATCGCTCGGGCGATCCTTCGAGTGCATCAAGTTCTTCGCGGGATACAACAATCTCGAGGGAGCTAGATGTTCGGGCCAATACGACGGGAAACTTTCCCTGTGCAGCTCCCAAAACTTCTGCAGGGGCATCGTTCCGATGAAAGGTGACAAAAGGAACGGACAATTCGCTTGCGCATTGTGTCCACTGCTTCTTTGGGGTGAACAATCCATGGGTGATGTCGCATAACGAGCAATGGCTGCGTCCTAGTCGTGCCCCAATCCAATAGGAGATCTCTCCCCGAAGTGTGGAATCAGCGTCGTAGATGCCGATCAATTCGACAATGGGGTTATCCATGATTTCGTCATTGTAGGGAGGGCCTGCGACAAGCGGGGGGTGATTTTGCCAAGAGCGAACATGAGGCCATGAGGCGCCCTAATTCCTTTACGGGCTTGAGAAATATATTAAATAGGTAGTTTTTTTTGTTGCTTAATTTTGATAGACAACACTTATGAATTATCGCTCTCGGCTGTTCGTTGTGCTTTCCTTGGTCTTTGCCTCCTTGGTCATTGGAACCCCGAAAGTGTCGGCCACCACTCAGATTTTCTATGAGTCATTCACGAATGGATGGACACCAGGTACTCAGTGGACTTTTGCGTCCCCCACTACGTACCAGCCACGAATTTTTGATGAACCAACACAGACTCCTCGGTACGCATTGCGTCTTACTTCGACTGCCACAAAGGTGTCGGGAGGGTTGATCTTTAATCGACCAATTCCAATTAGCGCGGGTCTTGATGTCTCGTTCACATTTTCCCAGTGGGGAGGAACGGGTGCAGATGGATTGAGTTTCTTTTTGCAGAAGGGAACTGAAACATCATCTGCATTGCCTGCTGGAGGCACGCTGGGTTACAGCGCTGACCGAAACCAAACTCCAAATCTCAATGGTCTTCGAAATGGTTTGATTGGTATTGGCCTCGATATGTTCGGTAACTACAGCAGTCCAAATTTTGATGGAACTGGCTGTCCGAGTATTGCGAACCGACCCACAACCAATCCAAATGCATTGGTGATTCGTGGCCCGGGGCACTTGATGGCTGGCTATTGCATTATCGGCTCGCTGAAGAACACCACGACAAACTGGGCAAGTGGCACCTCTAGTCGCTCTGGTCGAGCCAAAGCTATTCGTATTGTGGTGGATCCCAACACAGCATCGACGCCCAAGATAAATGTGTGGATTTGTGCAGCAAACACCACATGCTCCATTGCGGGAACACCAAATCTTTCAGTGAACGCGCCAGCGGCCTTGTTAAACGAGCCAACAGTGCGATTTGGTTTTGCGGCAGCAACAGGCGGAGTGACGAATAGACATGAAGTATGGGACCTCACGGTGAGATCTCAAAATGTGTTTCCTCCCGTGGTGATCACCACTCAAACACTTCCCAATGGCGGAATCGGGACTGCGTATTCTGCTTCTGTCGCAGCCAATGGTATTGCTCCGTACACATTTGCTGTTGCAAGCGGAACACTTCCGCCAGGTCTGAGTCTGAATGCACTCACTGGTGAGATAACTGGAACACCGACAACAGCAGGTACATACAACTTCACGATTGAGACCACTGATAGTCGCGTGGTGGGAGAAACCGGCCGTACGGCAACGCAGCCGTATACGGTCACAATTGGCGGAGCCCTGTGTACCGTCACTTACGACGAGGCTGGTGGTAGCGCAGTTGCTAACACAGACTTCTTGCAACCTGGAACTGTGACGTTGCCTGCTGCACCAACACGTGCTGGGTATTCATTCCTCGGCTGGTTCACTGCAGCAACTGGTGGAAGCCCATTGACATCGCCGCATACACCTTCTGGCTGCAATGTTGAATTGATTGCGCGATGGGCACTTCTCTACAACGTGACGTACGAAGAGCGCGGTGGCACGGCTGTCGCCGATGCAACATTTATTTCTGGTGGCACGGTGACGCTGCCTCCTGCTCCCACTCGAGCAGGCTTCACGTTTACCGGTTGGTTCACAGCGCCCGATGGCGGAACTCAATATGGTTCAACAGCGACACCGCCAAATGGTGACGTGACTATCTACGCACAGTGGCTGCCCTACACAGTGACGTATGAAGAACGTGGCGGAACCAGCGTGAGTGACACAACATTCAACTGTCCGACGACTTGTGACACCATCACACTTCCTCCTGCACCGACGCGAGCAGGATATGTTTTCGAAGGCTGGTACACAGAGCCAACAGGTGGTACGAGGTACGGAGCAACCTATGTTCCCACAGCAAAAGATCAAGTGATCTATGCGCAGTGGACACCATACGAAGTGTCATTCAATACTCAAGGTGGAACGTCGGTCGCAGGATACATCATTGGTTCGAATGCCACCATCACACTTCCACCAGCTCCAACGCGAGCAGGATTCACATTCAACGGTTGGTATACAACACCAACAGGTGGTTCTCCAGTGGGCTCTACCTATGGTCCCCACACGGGAGATCTCGAGTTCTATGCTCAATGGTCACCCGTTCTGCACAACGTCACCTATCAAGAGTATGGAGGCACAGCCGTTCCTGATGCGACATTCGTTTCAGGTGGCACGGTGACTCTTCCAGCTGATCCGACGCGTGCTGGTTACACATTCGATGGTTGGTTCACCGCACAAACAGGTGGCACGATGTACAACACCACATTCTCACCGCCGGATGGGAATCTGGTGGTGCACGCACAGTGGACCCAAAATCCGTTCACGGTGACGTATGAGGAGCACGGCGGGACAACAGTCTCTGACTCAGAATTCGTTTCTGGCGGCACGATCACACTTCCTTCTAGGCCGACTCGTGCTGGCTATACGTTCGATGGTTGGTTCACTGCGCAAACGGGTGGAACCAAGTACGGCTCCACTTCCTCACCGCCGGACGGCAACCTGGTGGTGCACGCACAATGGACCCAGGTTTCGGCAAACACGGTATTTACGGTGACGTATGAGGAGCATGGAGGCACCACGGTGTCTAATGCGACATTCGTTTCTGGTGGGACGGTCACTCTTCCTGCTGCACCCACTCGTGCTGGATATACCTTCGACGGTTGGTTCACTGAGCAAACGGATGGAACAAGGTTCAACTCAACATTCTCTCCAGCGGACGAAAATGTAGTGGTGCACGCACAGTGGACTCAGATTCCATTCACGGTCTCATTCGAGGAGCACGGCGGCACTGCAGTGCCTGACTCAACTTTCGTTTCTGGTGGCACACTGGCTCTTCCTGCTGAACCAACTCGTGCTGGTTACACCTTTAATGGTTGGTTCACTGCGCAAACCGGTGGAACAAAGTACGGTTCAATTGCCTCACCGCCGGATGGCAATCTGGTGGTGCACGCACAATGGACTGCAGTAGCAGTTGTATCGGGGCCATCATCCGCACCAACGACTACGGTTCCGCTCCCGCCAGCAACAGTAAGCGCAGCTGAGATTGTTGCTCCCACAAAAGTGGTGACACCGAGAAAATCGTTGCCGCAAACGGGAACAAATATGGAAACATTTGTGTCCGCAGCACTCTTACTGCTTCTCCTTGGAGTCATCACGATGAATTCGGGTCGCTTGAGGACTCGCAAGATTCGTTAAGCGGTGTTATCGAGACATGGATTCAGCGCGACGGGCAATGTTGCGTAGTTGTTTGCGCAACATGATGCCATCGCCAGGGCCAAGAACATAGCGGGATAACAAAGTGCCCAAGGGCAGGTCAATACGTGCGCGTACTCGGGTGACGAGTCGTGTGCCTACGGGATGTTCATGCAACTCATAGGCGAGTGAGAAGGAGATTCTTTTCGCAATCCGTCCTTGTCCGCGTAGTGACATCACAAACGTATGCGGTGCATTGACGAGGTTGGCATGAAAATCAATCAGCCCACCTGGCACAGAATCACCGCTGTTTATTCCTTGCCATTCCGGATGAATCGACGTCGCACTTCGGCGACCAAGATTGTCAATGATGTCGTAGCTGTACCAACCGGCTTTGCCGTAGCCCATTTGTCTGATCCATGGAAATACTTGTGCAGGCGGAGCAGAAATTGTGATGGCACGAGTGGCAACAAGTTGGGCCTCACCACAGATATGGTCCCCATTCATTGGGGCGAGGTGTTCTTCGGGGAGTGCGGTACAAGATATTCGAGGCATGACGGCTAAGTCTTTACTTCGGTGGATTCTTCGCGAGTAATTCGAGTTGACGTCGCCATACGAGAATTGCATGTGTGAAACTTGTGTTGTCGTCGGCCCCAATGAGATGTCCGAATGCTGCAGTACCTAAACCAATTGCAGAACCCTGCATCGTGATGGCGGCCGCAGTGCTGTCATCAAGACCTACATGGGTAATCATGCGCTGAGTAAATGCATGCATGAGAGCATTAAGTTCTGGCCGCACCTCATTGACATCCACGCCTTCTAGATCAAGCCAGAACAACAGTCGAACCGCAAACTGCACGTTGGGATCTAACGGGTTAATAGCAACCGAGTCGGGAGGCTGTTGTTCCAGCGATGCATGCATTGATGCAAAGAGCTCCTTGACAACACGGAGATAAAGACCATTTTGGGAACCAAACCAACTGTGAATAAATCCTTGGTTCACATCCGCACGAGTGGCAATGTCGCGGACTCCGACAGAAGAAAACGGACTCTCTCGCAAGAGTTCAGTGGCGGCGGCGATAAAGCGTTGCTCGCCTTCGGTGCGGCTAATGGGGCTCCGTCGTACTGGCCTTTTCTTTGCCTTCTTTGTAGAAGCGTGTTGAACAGCCATATATAAGGAGTCTAGGTAACGCACATGCTGAACAGCCGAAATCGACACACATTGTGTGTTCGTGTAGGGTAACGACCATGACGTCACTGACTGAACGAGAATCTGCTGCCAAATACACGGGCTCGTTTGCCTGGCCCACGGTGTTGTTGTTTGCGGCACTTGTATCTGGATACAGCACCATCGTGGTGAGTGGAGTACGCGGTGTTCTTCCAATGTGGGTATGCACGCTGATCAATGGAATTTTTGCATACGGTTTTTACACCATTCATCATGAGTCCAACCACAAGAACATCAGTGGTCGATACTCGCAGTTCCGTTGGATTGATCATCTCTTAGGAAACATTGCAGCAATTCCATTGCATCTCAACTTTGTTGCCTATGCGCCGTCTCATCTTCAACATCACGCACACACCAATGACCCAGATCGTGATCCGGATTTCTTTATGGCAGGCCCAGGAAAAGCTATATTCCCACGTTGGATTGTGAGCACTATTTTCAAAACCCTGTTGTCTATTCCTGGAGTGAACAAGATCTTGCCTTCGATTCTGCCCGAGCCACTGTCCACAACTGCGCGAGAGTTCACCACAAAAAGAAAAGGTCTGATGTACTACAACCAAGCATGTCTTGGGGTCTTGGTGTTGTCATTTGTTGCAGGTGTTGGAAGCGAAGTTTTGATGTTGTGGTGGCTACCCGCACAAATTGGTGCGCTCATTTTGCAAGTGTGGTTTGTGTGGTTGCCTCATCATGATTTCAGCCAGACTTCGCGATACAAGAACACACGCATTCGTGGTTGGTTGGGCAGCACCATCATGTTGCTTGGCCAAGATCATCACTTGATTCACCATCTGTATCCGCGGGTGCCTTTTTATAACTATCGCAAGTTGTACAAAGAGATTTCGGCATCGCTCGTGGAAAATGGCGCGACAATTCAGATGCCAAGTTTCAAGATGTAGAGGAATAGAACTCATTCGCTCTGATCTCGCAAAAACATGAGAACCGTGTAAGGCTGACCCTATGAGTGCAGACAAGCCACAGAAAATTGTTTCCGATATGCGCAATGTTCGCTATGGCGAAGTATTGGGTGTGTTTGTCCGAGATACGGAACTGTATGCAGAAGTGTGGGGCACACAGATGTTGCACGACTGCCCCATGGAGTGGTGGAACTCGCTCGATCCTGAAACATTAAAAACCGATCTTGGTGCACTCGGAATCAAAATGAATGGCCCACGTCACTGGGTATTAGACGGCTTTGGCAACAAGACAGCTCACATCGAGCCTGTGATTCGTGACTTCAATGGACTCCCCATGCGCCGCATTGCAACTGTGGAATTCAAACCAGGGGATAAGCCAGTGACCTCACCCTATGAAGAGCGCCATGTCAATCGTGGTGCAGTGTTCTTCTGGGATGCAGGCACTGAGGTGTATGAGCTAGTTCGCCCTGACGGTGAAGCGTATGTGATGCAAGCACTGTGCAACGCGGTTGATGAATCACTCAGCATCGACAACCTCGCGGAATTGGGTAGCAAGCTTCAATTACCTCAAGGTTGGTCGTATCGCACACGTATTCTTGAGGAAGACCTTGTCGTCGACACCTCAGATCACTTCGCAACCGTTGTACAAGACGAAAAAGAAAATACTTACACCCTCCCGTACTGATTTACTTCGCGCATAACATTGCACCGTTATTGACCGTTCTTTTTGGGGAAAGAATCTTGGCAATGGATAATCACAGCAAGCGCGATGAACCATGGTTCATGAGTGGTTCTGACGTGCATCGATTGGTGCGGGACAAACACATCAGTGCCACCGAGGTAGTTGAGTCTCAACTGCGGAGAATTGATGAAGTCAACGGCAGAATCAATGCAATTGTTGCGTCAAATCCCCAAGATGCACTCGGTACGGCACGTCTCATTGACGAGGGCGCCATTATTGGTCCAAATATTGGAATGACCTTCACCACCAAAATCAATACTGACCACCTCGGTTATGTGAACGATAACGGTGTACGCGGATTAAAAGATAACCATTCACACAGAACTGCGGCATGTATTGAAGGTCTGTTGGAATCTGGAATGGCAATGGTGGGGAGAACCAATGCTCCTGCATTGTCCATGCGTCTCCACACAGACAATGCGCTACATGGTGAAACATTGAACCCCCACGGCGAACACATTTCATCTGGAGGCTCAAGTGGTGGTGCTGCAGCAGCTGTTGCTGCGGGATTGTGTCATGTTGCCCAAGGCAGTGATGTCGGGGGCTCTCTTCGTTGGCCGGCCTATTGCAATGGTGTGATTGGTTTGCGTCCCACAATGGGTCGCATGGTTGTGGGGGGAACGAATGCAAACTTGCGTGGATGGATGGCTGCCAACATGGCAACGCATGGCCCTATTGCGCGCACCATGGAAGATATTGAGGCCGCATTCACCGTTATGAATAGGCCAAATTGGGCAGATCCTTTTTGGGTTCCTGCACCACATTCCTTTTCTCCAAGCACAACTCACAAAAAAGTTGCGATAGTCACTCACGATTCATTTGGATTGCATCCCCGTGTTGTAGCCACTGTGCGAGAGGCAGGCCAAATATTTGCCGATGCCGGGTACATCGTGGAAGAGGTAGCACCGCCCATGCTCGATGAGTTCTTCTCGCTATGGACGTCACTTGCTTCTATTGACATCACGTATGGGCTGTTGCCCGCTATGACAATTGCAGATGACGTTGGCTTGTCGGAAGTGTTTACAGACTGGGCTAATGCCTTTTCAGACCACTCGGGACAAGCATTCATGAAAGCTCACATGCTGCGGGATCGCATTGGTCGTGCATGGAATGAATTCTTTGCTGATTATCCATTGGTGGTGCTTCCAGGATTTGCCGAACCCATGATGCGTCGCGGTCAAGATCGCGAGGTCTCAGGAGCGATGTTTACAGTGGCGAAACTGGCCCGCTATATGTTGAACATTCCTGCATTAGGTATTCCTGCAATGTCATTTCCGATGGGGAAGCATGAAGGTGCACCCATAGGTGTGCAGATCGTGGCCCATGCGTGGCGCGAAGATCTCATTCTTGAAGCGGGGCATGTGCTCGAGGCAAGCCGTGGGAAAGTGACTCCAGTTTCTGTGAAATGAAACTCTCGTGTCAAGAAGGGCGGCTTCGTCGTAGGGCTCGAGACCAATTGCACTAAGGAAAAAAAGTTTTTTTCTTCATCTAAGCGGGCGACAGCACTACGAGTTGTTGCACACTCAAAGAGCCCTGAAGAGCACGCATGCGCCTCTGAGGTAGTGGGTTCGAGCAGAAGGACGTAAGAAATGAAGTTTGTGTCTCGTGTCGGAGTGTCTTTGGCTTTAGCCGCCTCGTGTCTCACTTTTGTTCACTCCGCCCCTGTGGAAGCTCTGTCAGCAACTACCACGACAGTGACAATGTCACCCAATCCTGCTGTTGTTGGTCAATCAGTGACATTTACTGCTACGCCAAGTGTTCCCGGAACAGTGACATTCACTGTCAACGGACAAACGGTAGGGACTGGGACTGCGGTGGGGTCGGGCGCCACTGGTGCTCATCAGCAAGCGTGGTCATACACCGGAAACAGTGTTGCAATGGCGACCGACAATGATGCCTCAGGGAATCTGTTTGTTTCGTCGCAAAATCCCTCCGATTGCGCCGGCGCGCGATGCGTCAGCAAAATGCTCACGACGAATGGAACCGTTAACCATTTTGCAAGTCAGTCATGGAATGGTGTCGGTGTGATGGTTACGGGATTGACAGTTGCATCAAATGGTGTCATCTATGAGGCAGTCGGCGCATCAAACAGGATTTACAGGCGCACTTCCTTCAATGCAAACACAACTGAATTTGTAAGTGGTGGCCAACTCAACAATCCCTGCCACATGACAACTGATAGTGAAGACAATGTTTATGTTGCTAACCGTGGTTCCGGAACAGTCCTAAAGATCACGCCAGGTGGCGCAGTTTCAACCTACGCAACTGGACTGACGAGTCCTTGTGGAATTGAAATCAATCGCACGACCGGTGTTCTCTTTGTCTCAGATGGCAACGGCGATATTCAGTCAATCCCAAGTGGCGGGGGTACTCCCACTCGATTCTTGGATGGCTCATGCGCAGTGCAGGGGCAACTAGCAATTGACGCCGTAGGCAATTTGTATGGTTGGCACTGTACTAACGATCTTGCTGGGCATCCCGATGGATATGGCATTATTCAGATTTCTCCAACAGGGACTTGGCGAAAGTATTCACTTGCGAATATTCATCCGGGCAGCTGCAGTAATTGTAATTCAGGTTTTGGGGCCGGTCAGAATAGTGAACGGTCACTTTCGTTGTTTAACGGTTTACTCTTTATCGCCGGAGCAAGTATGAGTGCTTCTGGTGTTTATAGGTTTGGTGTATCCGGATATGTAGCGACATTGGCGTATTCACCTACAGCCTCGGGAACTCTTGCAGTGGGTGCAAGTCTTGCTCCTACAGATAGTGGGACTCATGCTGCATCCTCGGGTACAGGAAGTTTGGCAGTGCGCCCTGTGGCGCCATCAGTTCCCGATCTTGCAGCAAGCTCTGATCTTGGTAGTTCAAGTACCGACAACATCACCAGTGATAACACACCACTTATTGAAGTTGCAGGTTCGGGGACCAGTGGCAATACCATCACTGTGACCGCCACACGATCAGGCGCAACAAATGTGACCTGTAGCTATGTGCTTCCGGCTACTGGTTGCAGTCTCGGCACACTTTCTGACGGCACATGGTCAGTGACTGCTACGGAATCTCATCCCACAGCTGGTGCATCAACGGCCTCTTCCGCCTTATCTCTTTCCATTGACACGTCTGCGCCTTCGGCACCAGGTGTTCCTGATCTTGCATCTAGTTCGGACACTGGTACAAGCAATACCGATAACAACACCAATGACAACACGCCAACATTGAGTGCAACCGGTGGAAGCACCGGAGACACCATCACGCTGAGTGCCACCAATGGCACCAATACAGTGAGTTGCACCTACGTAGTGGGTAGTGCAACCAATTGCACCTTGCCCACATTGAGCGATGGCGCGTGGACAATCTCATCTGTGGTGACAGATCCCGCGGGAAACTCATCTACTAGCTCTTCTTCTCTTTCCATCACAATTGATACCAACGCTGTGGGTGGGCGCATCCCAGATCTCAATGCTGCATCCGATACTGGTGTGTCCTCTACAGATGACATCACGTCGGATACAACACCAACTTTTTCTCTGACCGGCCAAGCAACGGGCGACGTTGTTGTCATCACTGCATCACGTGCGGGTGCAACCAACGTCACCTGTACCTACACCGTAGGAGTTGCTTCGTCGTGCACATTGGGTGCCCTCACTGACGGGGAGTGGTCAGTGATCGCAACAATTACTGATCTTTCAGGAAATACGGGGAACACCACCGCATTGCCATTAACGATTGCAACAACTGCCTCGACTCCAGGTGTTCCCGACCTGTTGGATGCATCTGACACGGGTGCTTCGTCCACGGACAATCTCACATCGGATACAACGCCTTCAATATCGGCTGGTTCATTACCAACTGGATCGTCGGTCACAGTCACTGCAACGAAAGCAGATGGCACGACACTGTCGTGTTCGTATGTGGTGTCACCATCGGTGAGTAGTTGTGATTTGCCAACTTTGAGCGATGGTGTGTGGTCTGTCAGGACCGTCGTGACTGATCCTGCAGGCAATGCGTCCGCAGCTGGATCCGCATTGACAATTACCATTAATCGTTCTTTGCGCGATTCAGGTACCAACGTACAATCCGATGGGTTATCAGGCGCTCTTCCACAAGATATTGCGCGCTTGGATCAGACTCCAGTAGATATCGGTGCCGGCTGGATTACAGCAACTGCACGGCTATTGAATAGTGAAGTCGGGCGGGTGTCACATGTGGTGTTTATGGTGCGTAATTCAGATGGAACAACGGCGCGCACCGTGCGAGTGAAGGTACCGTCCAAGGCACGTCGAGTCTCGACCCGCCTGCCGCGTCTCATTGACGGTCAACGCATTGAAACCTTCGTAGAAAATGATTTTGGTGTGTCACGCAAGAGCCCAAAGAGACGCAACGTTATACAGGGACCTACAGCAAACGGCCGCGACACAGCAGGGCAACCACAGTTAATGGGTGAGTCGCTTCTTGTGGATCGCATTATTTTTGATCCCGCATCACCAATGTTGGATACTCGCGATCGTGAACAGCTGACTCGACTTGCACGTGAACTTCGTGGGCGTGGGGGATTGCTATTGATTTCTGGATTCGCACGCCAGAACCTCATTGATAGCTCAAAGTTTCTGACCAATTTGTCCGTAGAGCGTGCTCGCAATGTCGCTAATTTTTTGTCGTCTCAAGGTGTACGTGCATGGATTCGTTTCGACGGTTACGGAGCCATCACCACTAGACCTGGCTCGGCCGATGACAGACGGGTAGAGATTCGCTGGAGCAACTCCGGACGTTTGGCAATGGTCTCTTGAGAACAGTCCCGCAGGTTTCTTCTTAAAGACCATTGAAAAGTAGGATTCATTTATGCCATCAGACGCAAGAAACCTATTGCTTACATCTGCTCGCAAGGAGATTGAAAAACACGGGGTATTGGGTTTTCGGATCTCGCGTGTAGCAACTGAGGCAAATTGCTCAATCACACAGATCTATCGATACTTTGGGAGTCGCAACGGGCTCGTAGCGCGTGCACTGTCTGATCTCTATGAAGAGATTCTCAATTTGCGTTCTGATGCCGCAGAACAATATGTACATGGCTTTACCACGATGACAATTGATGACGTGCTTGCGGTTTTCACCGGGCCTAAAGAGCTATCCCAAATGCCTCTCATGCCCGTTCGTCTGCAGATTTTGGCCGTAGCGTCAACAATTCCAGAATTAGAAGAACAACTCTCTGAAATCACACAGAAGCAGTATGGCAAATGGTTGCAGTTGATTCAGGATGTACGCGACCGTCTGTCTGATGGCGTCATTCTTGACGAGCGCGCGGTGACTATCGATCTTGTGTTGATGATGCCGTATTATGCCCTTTTGATGGGAGACAAAGCAGTCACTGCAGATGAATATGTTGCATGGGTGCGCCACAAGCTCTTTCCTGGACAATGACAACAACAGTGCTGTCTCGCATATCGACCACCGGCAAGTGACTTCAAGAAGGAAAAAAGTTTCTTCCTACAGGAATCATCTCATCCCTTCTTAACCTGAAAATCCGTCTTTCGTGTCCTCCATCGCGAGTGTCATCACATAGGGATTCAAGTTATGAACGTGAGAAAAGTCTTCGGATCAATTGCAGTATGCGTGTCCCTATTGGGTCTACAAGTCGCAATCGGCGAAGTTCAAGCAGCGTCCGGGACAGTGACGGGAACTGTGTTCAACGACAAAGACTCCAACGGGGCAAATGGTGGTACTGATGTTGGGGTATCTGGCGTTGTCGTTTCTGCTTATGACAGCAGTGGAGTCCAGGTAGGTACTGCAACTACCGCAAGTAATGGCACATACTCACTTAGCATTGCATCATCAACGAATAGCAACGTACGAATTGAATTCACAACCCCTTCCGGCTATCAAGCTTCGTTTCAGGGTGCAAATAACGCAACAAGCATTCAGTTTTTAACAATTCCTGCGACGAATGTGAACTATGCGATTCACATTCCAGGAGATTATTGCCAAGCCAACCCAAGCGTGGCTGCGATTTGTATTCGGCCAAGCACCACAGGCTTTTCATCGTCATCGGGGCTATCCACAATGGCAGTCTCGGATTGGAGGGCAACCCAAGCACAGTCAACCGCACGAACAACGCACGGTCAGACCGGCTCGTTGTGGGGAATGGCATATGACCGTCAGCGACAAGTCATTTTTGGTTCAGCGGTTCTGCGTCGCCATTCAGGTTTGGGGCCACAAGGAATCGCAGGTGTGTATGCAACTCACAAGACAAATGGTTCAGTGATTGCATCTTGGGACCTCTCCCAAGCACCTTTTAACTTGACGTTTAGTGCAGACAACACAGCATTCTCAAACGCTAACCGCGGATTGAACAGCAACGATTTTCTTTCTATTGATGCGAATGCCTATGCGCATGTAGGGAAAGTGGGTATTGGGGACATTGATATGTCTGGAGATGGACAATGGCTATTCGTCTCGAATTTGTATGAGAAAAAGATTCATCGAATTGCGGTCACTGATACGAATAATGATGGGATTCCAGAACTGGGTGCAGTCACCAGTTACAGCATCCCCAATAACACATGTACAAATAATTCATCGCGACCATGGGGGCTCGATGTCAACGATACTGACGGCACTGTTCTTGTAGGCGTGGTCTGCAGTAATGAAGGCCAGGCTCCTTTCTTGACCGCTGGAACAGGTACGTCAATTCCTGATCCAGGAAAGATCCTAAGACTCACGGTTGCCACCTCGACATTCAGCACTCTCTCAGATGTTGATTTTGATTATGTGCGCAGTGGTGACACAGGTGGTTGCCAGCCTGAGATGGACAGGTTGAACGCAAGACTTCAAAATCCCATAGTTGCACCAAATGTGTTGTCGAGAGATTGTCTTCACTTGAGATGGCATTCATGGACGGACAACTATCAGGCCATAGAAACGGTCACTAATACGACGCAGGACAATATGTTCTGGTCGCAGCCAATTATCGCCGACATTGAGGTGATGCCAACAGGGGAGGTTGTGCTTGGCGTAATGGATCGATTTGGGATGCAGATGGGCGTTGGAAACTACAAGCCAACTCGTGACAACAACTCGAATCAGCAACTTGTTACGGGATGGGTAGCTGGTGACACAGTTATGTTGTGTCCAAGTAACGGTTCGTACGTCCAGAACAATGCCGATGACTGCACGCCTGCAGTTGCAGATGATCCATACATGTTGCAGCCGCCCCCCAATCCTTCAATGTCACCATTCCCTTATCCGCCTTACAACGGAGATGTCTATTGGGGTGGTGTACGAGCAGGTATGGGTGGTCTCCAGGCTCATCGCGAAGTGTTTGATGACAATGTCTTCAATTCAAGTTGGGCTGGAAATCATTATGAGATGACCATTGGTGGACTTGCGTATCATCAAAACTCCAAAGAACTCTTGATCACAATGATGGATGCGGACAACATGTTCGAAACAAATGGGGTCCGCTATCTGGAAGGTAATCCAGCATTAGCAACTTTTGGTCAATATTTGTTGGGAACACGGTTTGTGGGAGACGGTTCTGCAAACGCTGCTGCTAGCGCGGCATCCTTCCGGAAATCAGTTTCGATGGGTGATGTGGAGATCTTGTGCGATCAAGCACCGGTGCAGATTGGTAACCGTGTGTGGATTGATACGAACCAGAACGGTATTCAAGATCCCGGCGAGGCACCGGTAGCAGGTGTGACAGTACGCCTCTACAACGCTGCTGGTACGTCGCTTGTAGGTACTGCAGTTACAAACAACAATGGCGAGTATTACTTCTCCAGCACTGTGACCGAAGCTGCGGCAGGTAATGGTGACAACATCGGAGGTGGTGTAACCATTGGGTTGGCCTACAAGATTCGGGTTGACAGACCTGAGGATTATGCAAGTGGTGGACCACTGAGCGGTTACGAATTAACTCAGGCAACGGCGACATCTCTTGCGACAAGTCTGGACACATCAGTTGATAGCAATGCGGCACTTGTGAGCTCGTATCCGCAACTTGATGTTGTTGCTGTTCTGGCTGGCGCAAATAATCACACATATGACGTGGGATTCAAGTTGGCACCGGTCACAACAACTACGGTGCCGCCATCGCCATCGCCATCGCCATCGCCATCGCCATCGCCATCGCCATCGCCATCGCCATCGCCGACAACAACTACGGCAGCAATACAAGCAGCAGCGGTTATCAAAGTCTCTGTAGGGGACTATGTCTGGTGGGATACAGATCGTGATGGCATCCAAGATCGCAATGAAAAAGGAATTTCTGGCGTTGTGCTCAGTATTCGTACAGCAGATGGAAAACCCGTTGTCGACGTAGATGGCAAAGTGGTTCCGCCGACCAGAACGAATCGGAATGGCCGTTACAGCTTCGATAACTTGCCACCTGGTCAGTATGAAGTTTTTGTATCGGACCCTCGCGGTTACTTTCCGACCACGGCACTAGCGGGTTCAGATCGTGGAATTGATTCATCAACACGTTCTGCAATGTCGGTGAATTTGACCCAGAATGGTCAACGAGATCCCACACTTGATTTTGGTTTCTATAAGCCACCGCGAACTGAAAGTGTTGAGGTAGGTAACTATGTCTGGAAGGATCGAAATGGCAATGGTATTCAAGGGCCGGGCGACGACGGCATTGCCGGTGCTGTATTGACTCTGACAACTGTTGATGACAAGCCTGTGCGCGATATCTTCGGACGCCTTGTACGTAGTCAAACAACTAAGCGAGATGGAAAATACTTATTTACACATCTTCCTCCTGGCCAGTATGTGGTGCGGATTAAGTACCCGCCAAAGCATTTCCCCACCACCGCGAATAAGCCCAATCGTGCGATGAACTCTTCCAGTCACAAAGCTTTCTCCAAAGAATTATCGGGTGGCCAAAGCGATCTCACGTTGGACTTTGGCATGGTCTATCGATCAGGTGATCCGCTCATCCCAAGAGCCCGTTAGGCATGAGCCATAGAGGAGAATGTGGACACACTCGTGGGGTCTTCAATATTCTGATAATGAGATCCTCGCATCAAAAGAAATCCCGGAGTGTATGAATCGTCTTGCCGTCTTGATAACAACTTGTATGGCTGCAATGCTGTTGGCAAGTTGTGGTTCAGGCTCGTCTGAGAGTCGCACGCTCCTGGTTCCAGAGAGTTACCCCACGATTCAAGACGCCATAGATAAGGCAAAGCCAGGTGACCTGGTGCTTATCTCGCCTGGTGTGTATCGAGAAAGTGTCAAAGTTAATCAGGAACAGATTGTCATTCGCGGCACCGATCGCAACGATGTCGTTCTCGATGGTGGCGACGAATTGATTAACGGATTTGAGATCTCGGCTGACTCGGTTGCTATTGAGAATCTCACTGTGAAGTCATACAGACAGAATGGAATCGTTTTTAGTGGGGCTCTTCGTGAGATGGAGGGTGAATATGGCATCTATGGATCTGAATCCAACACCCTCGATGGATATCGCGTCTCTTATGTCACCAGCTACAACAACGGGCTCTACGGAATTTACGCATTTGCATCCAAGAACGGACTCATAGAGCATTCCTATGCCTCAGGCCATCCAGACTCGGGTCTCTATGTTGGACAATGTCGGCCCTGCAATGTTGTGATCCGAGCATCCGTTGCTGAAAACAATGCGATTGGCTATTACGGCACTAATGCATCGGACAATGTGTGGGTTGTGGAGTCGGTCTTTCGCGGAAACCGACTTGGCATTACACCGAACTCACAAGATGCAGAAATGTTGTCGCCGCAAAAAGGTGCAACCGTGGCTGCGAACCTAGTTGTGGACAACGACAACCCGGATGCTCCTGTCATTCCCGAGGGTTTCTTTGGTGGCGGCATAGTTGTGGGCGGAGGACTATCAAATCTTGTCACCAAGAATGTTGTTCTTGGTCACTCCTGGGCTGGTATTGCCATCATGTCGATCAGTGATGTACTTCCCTCAGATAACCAAATCACAGACAATGAGAGTCTTGACAATGGCACCGATCTGGTGTTTATCGGTGCACCAAAAGATGTGTTGGGTAATTGTTTTAAAGGAAATAACTTCTCCACAGCTTCTCCACAGACCATTGAACAACTTTTGCCGTGTGCATCTGCATCGCAGCTCGCTGAAACCGTGCAGTACAACCCACTGCTTGCACCACCAGGGCCCGACTACCGAAAGATTCTCGCACCACCACGACAGCAACCTATGCCAAACGCATTAAATGCACCCGTGCAAATTCCGCGTGGCGAGCCTGTGTACCCCACACTTTCTGCACTTGTTGTTCCAGCCAACGGTTAGCGGCGTATCGCACGTGAAGAGGTGTTTACGAATATTCAGCGTCTTCGCTGCATGCGCCATTGTGCTCACTGCATGTGGGGGAGCGGAAAAGGCTGCGGAACGACCACTCACCTCCGATGAGGCATCAGTACTTGCTGAAGTGCTCTCTCGAAATTATGAAGCACAAGGGGCTTCGTTTTCATTGGCTGCACAAGCCAGCAGTACCGGTGGAACAATCACTCTTGAAGGTGATGTTGACTGGATAAATCATCAAGGCGGTGCACGTGTTGTGGGTGGTGCTTCGCCACATCCAGTGTCACAGGTGTGGTGGAGCAAGAATGTTGTGGCGGAACGTCGCCCTACTTTGGATAGCGAAGTTGCACGAGTGCTTCCAGGTGACGGTAGTCCACTTCTTGCGCGCAGTCCAGATACTTCAAGTCGCCGACTCGACCAGTTGATCGCAATCGTGATGGGATTGGCATCTCAAACACCGGAGAACGCTCAACTTATTCTGCAAACAGAAGGGTCTGCGTTCGTTCGTTCCGATGAATTGCGTGGTAAGCCAGTTCTTGTACTTCGATATGGGCAACGTACGTTGTATTGGTTAGATGAAGAAACAAAGAACTTGATGCGTTTTGAAGGAACTGATTCCACGACTCGTTTTCCTGTAGTTATCGATTTTTTTGTACTTGGCCCCAAGGCATTGCAGGTTCCGCAAGGTACGGAACTTGTAGACCTTGCCAAATACAATGAATTGCTCAATCGCATTCCAGTTAGTCCATAAACAATCGTCAAAGTTTTTTAATTCTTTCTTTCGGGGTTACTGCAAGACCAGAAAGAAAGTTTCTTCTGAGTTTTTCGTGTTCACATTGTTATCGACCATGAAACAATTTGTAGATGACACGTGCAATGAAATTGATGTCCTTGGTGATGATTTCGCTGATGGGAGTTTTGCCTCTCAGCGTTTCACCAGTTCAGGCCAGTACAAGCATCTTCCTGGAGGATTTTGGACCATCATGGGTTCCAGGTACCCAGTGGAGTCTCGCTCAGAGCGCTAGTGTCACAGCCCAAGTGAGTACTTCGGGATCAGAGACACCCAACTCGGCGTTACGACTCACGTCCGCAACACAACAAAGGGCCGGTGGCTTGCTCTATGGAACTCCGATACCGACGGAATTT
>CAEZWE010000017.1_pt1 | contig 23600 bp, 23 predicted proteins | sample 7264891 | NCBI WGS metagenome assembly CAEZWE01 (sample SAMEA6813872, study PRJEB35770) | uncultured Acidimicrobiaceae bacterium | biome: Freshwater; feature: Freshwater reservoir; material: water | place: Czech Republic | collected 2017-07-26 | depth 0.5m m | reverse complement strand
GCACATTCATCATCATGTGCGCACTGTGTCGCGCCGACACATGCAACATCGCTGAAAGGACCCTGTGAGATTCGCAACTCGCGCATGCCCCAATGGCATGTGAGCGAATTTGAACAATCCTTGACTGCGTCATCGGCAAATACGCGTGCGGCGTATCGCAGAGACGTGGAGTTGTTCGTTGAATGGTGCACTGACGCAGGAGAAGTGCATGGGGCCACACAGGTGACCAAGAATGTGGTGCGCGATTACTTGGCTTTCCTTCATGACAGAGGGGCTACATCTCGGACCGTTGCGCGAAAGATTGCAGCACTACGTCGATTCTTTGTATGGAACATTCGTAAAGGATGGGCAACGGTTGACCCCACGCAAGGTGTACACACGCCGAAAACCAAAGGACGTCTCCCTCGACCACTCGACGAGGCGACAGTGGTGACGTTGTTGACGACAGAGGATCAAGAGGCCCCACTGTGGCGCCGCGTGCGGGACCGTGCCATCTTGGAAATTCTGTACGGGAGTGGGCTGCGTGTTTCGGAGGTGTGCTCGCTCACTCTTACAAGTTGTGAATCCAGTGGCAACACCTTGAGAGTGATGGGTAAAGGATCAAAAGAGCGACTCGTGCCATTGAGTGCGCCCGCACAACATGCAATCCAACAATGGCTCATGGTGCGCCGAGAAGTCGTGGGGGATGCGTCGGGCGACTCTCTGTTTTTGTCGAGTCGCGGCAAGCCCATTGCTCGTCGCGATGTTGCACGCTTGCTCGATGAGGCATGTATGCGAGCAGGCATTGCGGGTGGGACTCATCCGCATGCCTTGCGTCATTCTTTTGCCACGCATCTCATGGATAACGGTGCCGACACGCGGTCCATTCAAGAACTTCTTGGCCATAGTGACGCAGCCACAACACAGCGTTACACCCATGTGAGCAAAGAACGACTTCGCTTGGCGTATTCAGAAACACATCCACGCGCATGAATGCACGCCCACTTCGTTACACGGTGGACTCTGCTTGGGAAGCATGGCACCTTTCCCAAGAACACACCGCACGTGAATGGCTTGTGGTGCACTATGCCTCGCTGGTCAAATTCGTTGCGGGTCGTCTTGGTGCAGGTTTGCCTCGATCGGTTGACACCGGAGACTTAGTCAGTGCTGGTGTATTCGGATTAATGAATGCCATTGATCGTTTTGATCCTGAACAAGGTGCCAAATTTGAAACGTATGCGATTCCTCGTATTCGAGGGGCAATCTTGGACGGACTGCGATCGCTCGACTGGGTGCCTAGGTCAGTGCGTTCGCGATCTCGTCAGATCCAAGATGCAATTGCTGCGTTGGAGCATCAACTTGGCCGCGCACCAACCGATGAAGAGATAGCTGCTGAGTTACAGATTGAAGTGGCCGAACTTGAAAAGTGGCTTGCCGATGTCGCAGCAGGATCAGTGGGTCCACTTGATCACGTGGCTATGGACACCACGCCGTCTCAGTCCGATGCACAAACTCAGCCAGGTTCGGCACTTGAAGAAGGTGAACTTCGCGATGCCATGCGTGCAGAGATTTCCAAATTGCCAGAGCGTGAACAAGCTGTGCTTGTGTTGTACTACGACGACGGATTGACACTTGCCGAAATTGGCGAAGCTCTTGGTGTCACAGAAAGTCGCATCTCCCAGATTCACGCTAAAGCTGTGCTGCAGTTGCGCTCGCGACTTGCTGCATCAGGTGTGGCCTAGTTTTTCGCACACGATCTGTGCACACATCACCTAGGTGATGTCACTTGCCCTACAGGTTCTTGTTCTTCCTGCCGTGGTGGTCGGTGCTGTTGTTGTGCCGATTGACGGGGAAGTCATTCGACGCTTTGATCGGCCTCAATGCACGTACTGCCCAGGCCATCGCGGGGTCACCATCGATAGTCGAGATGGAGATGAGATTGTGGCCGTCGCAGGAGGTGTTGTTTCCTTTGCCGGCAAGGTGGGGGGACGTCAATATGTGGTGCAGAGCATTGCCCCCGGAGTGCGGGTGACCTATGGCGGGGTGCGAGCCATAGCTCTCAATGTGCAGCAGGGGTTGTGGGCCGATGCGGGAGATGTTCTGGCCTTGGCAGATGAGGACACCTATCTCGGAGTACGGGTGGGGGATCAGTACGTGGAACCCCTGGGATTCTTGGGTCTTGGCCGGGTACGACTCAGGGGGTCAGCCCATGTCGTTGTGGGCTCTGGCTGACATTGCCGATAGTGTTTTACAGGTTGTGAAGGGCCTTGGCTCGTTGCAACTCACTACATCATGCACATCAGCCAACTGCGGTCGCTTCGGCGTCGGACTGGTGTGTGGAGAACCGCAGAAGGAGAAAATCATGGCTGTCGTCACAATGCGACAAATGTTAGAAGCTGGCGTTCATTTTGGACACCAGACCCGTCGTTGGAATCCCAAGATGAAGCAATTCATCTTTGGTGAACGCAATGGCATTCACATCCTCAATCTCGACCAAACCATGGAGCGCGTTGAAGTCGCTTACGGTTTTGTTCGTGACTTGGTAGCAAACGGTGGAACAATCCTGTTTGTCGGCACCAAGAAGCAGGCACAAGATCCCATTCGCAACTACGCAGAGAAGTGCGGCATGCACTATGTGAACGAGCGTTGGTTGGGCGGAATGCTCACCAACTTCGAAACCATCTCAAAGCGCGTAGGAAAAATGCAAGAGTACGAGCGCATGCAAGCATCGGGTGAGTTTGATGCAATGCCCAAGAAGGAAGCACTCCTTCTTGGTCGCGAACTTGAGAAATTGCAGAAGAACCTCTCTGGTATGTCGAAGTTGTCGCGTCGTCCCGATGCGATTTTCGTTTTGGACACCATGAAGGAACACATCGCAGTGACCGAGGCGAACAAGTTGAAGATTCCTGTCATTGCAGTGGTGGACTCCAACGTGGACCCAGACCTCATTCAGTTCCCCATTCCAGGAAACGACGACGCAATTCGTGCCAACGATTTGTTGACTCGCGTGATTGCCGAAGCAGTAACCGAAGGTCGCTACATCGCACAGAAGCGCAATCCAGCCGCCGCTGTGGTGGAGCAGACTCCTCGTACCGCTGAAGAGCTCGCTGCATTCGAAGCACAACAAGCAGATGCACGCCGTCAGGCAGCAGAAGCACAAGCTGAGCGCGAAGCACGTTTGGCTGCACAAAAGTCCACTGATACACCTGCTGCGGAGTAATCACATGTCATACACAGCAAAAGACGTTCAAAGTCTGCGCCAAACAACCGGTGCAGGAATGATGGACTGCAAGAAAGCACTTGAAGAAAACGGTGGCGACATCGAAGCTGCAAAGCAGTGGCTCCGTGAAAAGGGTCTTGCGGCAAGCGCCAAGCGTGACGATCGTGACAATGCACAAGGTGTGGTGTCATTGATTGTTGACGGAGAGCGTGCATCGATTGTGAAGCTGAAGTGCGAGACCGACTTTGTTGCCTCGAGCGACAGCTTTAAGGCAGAAGCAGATGCATTGGCCAAAGCCGTTCTTGAAAAAGGCGACGCAGGTGTTGCAGATCGCACACAACAGATTGATGACCTCAAAATTCTGTTGAAAGAGAAGATTGAAGTTGGCGAGACGATTCAGTTTCTCGCAGCAAGCGGAAACGTGATTGATTCCTACACCCACATTCAAGGTGGACGTGGAGTTAATGGAGTCATCGTGGAAATGAGTGGGGCAAGTGTGGAACTTGCACACGACATTGCCGTGCACATTGCTTTTGCTCGTCCTCGTTACCTCACACCAGATGAGGTTCCCGCGGACGTCTTGCAAAAAGAGCGTGAGACTTTGGAAACCATCACATGCAATGAGGGCAAGCCAGAGCAAGCAATTGCCAAGATCGTTGAAGGTCGTATCAGTGGCTTCTTCAAAGATGTGTGTTTGCTCGAGCAGCCATACGCAAAAGATGACAAAGTCACCATCAAGCAGCTCATCGGCAGCGCTTCCGTCGTGCGTTTCGCACAGGTAGAGATCGGCTGATATGTCGTTACGGCCACGCTGGTCACGTGTAGTGCTCAAACTTTCGGGTGAAGCACTTGCTGAACCAAGTGGTTTTGGCTTAGACAGTGCAGTTCTTACGCAAGTTGCTAACGAAGTTCGTGAAGCACGCGAGGAGCTCGGCACAGACATCGCCATTGTTGTCGGTGGTGGAAACTTCTGGCGTGGTCTCAAAGGTGCTGGCCAAGGTATGGATCAAGCCCAAGCTGACTTCATGGGAATGTTGGCCACCGTGATGAACGGTCTGGCTCTACAAGATGCTCTTGAGCGTGCGGGGCAAACCTCGCGCGTGATGAGTGCCATCGAGATGCCTAAGGTTGCCGAGCCCTACATTCGTCGTCGCGCAGAGCGTCACCTCGAAAAGGGTCGTGTAGTTATCTTGGCGGGCGGAACTGGGAACCCCTTTTTCACCACAGATACAGCAGCTGCCCTTCGTGCCGCCGAAATAGAGGCCCAGGCCATCTTGAAGGGGACACACTCTGGAGTAGATGGTGTCTATACAGCAGACCCCAAAATCGACAAGACGGCCACTCGGTATGACCAGATATCCCATATGGATGTCATCACCAAGGGTCTCAAGGTCATGGACGCCACTGCAATTACCTTCTGTATGGACAAAAAATTGCCCATTGTGGTGTTTGACCTCCTCGCGCAGGGCAACGTGAAGTCCATTCTCAAGGGTGAGCAAGTAGGTACGCTGGTCGGGTGATCGAAGAGACCCTGCTAGAGGCCGTCGAAAAGATGGAAAAGGCTGTGAATCACGTGCAGTCTCAGTACTCGTCTGTGCGTACGGGTCGGGCCAATCCGGCCCTGGTCGAAAAGCTTCCCGTGGAGTACTACGGGTCCACCGTGCCGCTTCAGCAGTTAGCTGGCTTTCAAGTTCCTGAGGCGCGCACTTTGGTAGTGAAGCCCCATGACCGTGGCTCCATGGCTGCGATTGAAAAAGCCATTCGTGACAGCGACCTTGGATTGCAGCCTTCTAATGATGGAATTGTGATTCGACTGTCATTTCCAGTTCTCACCGAACAGCGCCGCAAAGAATACGTAAAGGTTGTGAAGAACATGACCGAAGATGGGCGAGTGGCGGTGCGCAATGTGCGTCGAGATGCGCGTAAGCAACTTGAAGTTGCTGAGAAGAATTCAGAGATTTCAAAAGATGATCTTGAGCGTGCAGAGAAAGATCTCGACAAGTACACCCAAGAACATATTGAAATAATCGAAAAAGCTTTTGCCCGAAAGGAACAAGAGCTTCTCGAGGTATAGAAATCTGGGGCAAACCTTTTGCCCTCGGAACCCGAAAGGGGAGAAAAATGAGTGACGACATCTGGCGCCGTAGAGACGACGATACGGGCGACAATTCAAAAGGGTATGGAACCGACTTCGGATCCGACTTCGGCACTGTGCAGTTTGCCGACGATCCCACGTCTGAACCCGCAATGAGTTTTGGTGATGCCGACACGGGAAATCTTCCGCATTGGACAGAGCCGCCCACTTCTGAGTTGCCAGCGCTCGATGACGACACTGACGTGTGGGGCACTTTCCAGCAACCGAGTGAACCCACTCGACGCCCCGAGCGTTTGGTGATTGGCACAGATCCCACTGATGAGCGTCGTCGTCAAACACGCGACACTCCTTCTGATTTTCCCCGTGACCCATCGCGAGATGTCACCGGTGGTGTTCCACGTTCGCGACCACAACAAGTGCGTCGTACTGGCCCTCGCGGCCCACGCCCAGGCGGACCAGGTCGCGATATGCCGACTGCTGTATCAACTGCATTGATTTTGCTTGCTGTCTTTATTGGCGCCATCATGTGGCGACCAGCAGCTGTGATGTTGATTGTGTTGGCCGTTGTTGCTCTTGCTGCGGTTGAGTTCTTTAGCAAGGTCACCGAGAAGGGCTATCGTCCCGCCACCTTTGCAGGTTTAATCACCTGTGCTGCAGCACCTCTTGCTGCGTACTGGATGGGTGATGCTGCATTGCCTTTGGTGTTGGCTTTTGGTTTCCTTGCAACATCAATTGGTTTCTTGGGTGCAACAAGCATTCAAAGTGGACCGATGCCCAATGTGGCTATCACCACTATGGCAATGATGTGGATTGGTCTCATGGGATCATTTGCTGCATTGATTCTTCGTTATTCAGTCAACGGTGCAGGTGCACATGTAGGTACCGACACTTTGTTCATGGTTGTCGTTGCGGTGATCGCCAACGACGTGGGCGGACTCTTTGTGGGCTCATCGGTAGGTCGTACGCCACTTCGTGAATGGGTGAGCCCCAACAAGACCGTAGAAGGTGTTGTAGGCGGCGGAATTGCCAGCATTGTTGCTCTCATTGTGTTTGGTTCACAAAACGGCACATGGAATTCCATGACAGAGTGGATTGCACTCGGTGTTGTTGTGGCGGTGATGGCTCCTTTGGGTGACCTGGTGGAGTCAATGTTTAAGCGCAACCTTGATGTGAAGGACTTTGGAAGTCTTGTTGCCGGCCATGGAGGAGTGCTTGACCGCTTCGATGGCTTCTTGTTTGTGCTTCCTGCCAGCTACTACTTGATGCTGGTCATGCAACCTTGGTTGTAGGACACACGTTCTTGCCGTCACTGTGAAGCATCCCGCTGACAGACTGTGTCGGTGAACATGAAAAGAGTCGCGATCGCTGGTTCGTCTGGCTCTATTGGAACTCAAACTATCGATGTTGTTCTTGCCGAGCCCGATGCGTACAAGGTCACTGCATTGGCTGTGGCTTCGGCAAGCGACGTCATCATTGAACAGGCGCGTCGACTGTCGCCCGATGTTGTAGTGGTCACCAATGAAGAAGCTCGGCGTCGCGTTGAAGTTGCACTACCTGGTGTACAAGTCACTGGCACTTTGACCGATGTGGTCGATGTTGCCGATGTAGTGATTAACGGCGTCGTAGGTTTCGCTGGTCTGTCGGTCACTCTCGAGACATTGCGTAAAGGTCGAACACTTGGCTTGGCCAACAAAGAAAGTCTGATTGCAGCAGGTCCTATCGTGCAGCCCTTGCGCGCCACCCCAGGTGCGCAACTTGTTCCTGTCGACAGTGAACATTGCGCACTGCATCAATGCTTGCGTTCTTCTATGCGACCCCACACAGAGGTATCTCGATTAGTGCTCACCGCAAGTGGTGGTCCGTTTCGTGGTCGCAGCGCAGAGTCACTTGTTGGTGTCACGGTGCAAGAAGCTCTTGCTCATCCCACTTGGAAGATGGGCCCCAAGATCACCATCGATTCCTCCACGTTGATGAACAAAGGTCTTGAAGTCATTGAGGCGCACGAGTTGTATGGAACCAGTTACGACAACATCGATGTCGTGGTCCATCCACAATCAGTAGTGCACTCCATGGTGGAGTTCACTGATGGTTCAACCATCGCACAGTTGTCCATGCCCGATATGCGTCTCCCTATTGGATATGCCTTGGGGTATCCAGATCGCATTGCCACCCCATTTGGAAAAATCGATTGGACCACACTTGCGCGATTGGATTTTGAGCCGCCGAATCGTGAGGTGTTTCCTTGTCTAGATTTGGCCTATGAAGCCGGACGTCGAGGTGGCACTGCACCTGCGGCATTGTCTGGTGCCAATGAAGTCATCGTGGAGGCGTTCTTGTCGGGGGCCATTGTGTGGACAGATATCGCACGACTCCTCACTCGTGTTCTCGACCGTTTTTCTCACACCATCCCCCATACTGTCGATGATGTCTTGGACGCCGACACGCAAGGGCGACGTCTCGCCCAAGAGGAGTTAGCTCAATGAATTGGTACCAAAAGTTTCGCTCCGAAATGGCCGCTGGTGGAGCCGTAGAGTCGCCGGAATCTCCCGAGGTTGCTGCATCGGGACGACTCACCGGTTTTGTGATGTTGGCCCTGCTGGTGTGGCTGGCATTCATCAACATCTGGACATTCGTTTTTGTCGTGGGTCTACTGATCTCGGTGTTCTTACACGAAGTGGGACATTTCTCCACTGCTCGTTGGACAGGCATGAAGGCAACACAGTTCTTCATGGGTTTTGGTCCACGCGTGTGGAGCCGCACCCGAGGCGAAGTGGAATACGGTGTGCGCGCATTGCCGCTGGGTGCTTTCGTGCGCATCATCGGTATGAACAATCTCGATGAAGTCGAACCCGAAGAAGAGTCTCGTGCATATCGCTCCAAGTCATACCCTCGCCGCTTGCTGGTGATCACTGCCGGTTCATTGATGCACATGTTGATCGCCTTCACATTGTTTTTTGGTGTGTATACAACTGCAGGGCGCGAGCAAGCAACAGGAATTGCCACAGTGCAGTCAATGGACAATGTCTCAGGGCCAGCGTTTGCTGCAGGCATTCGCCCCGATGATGTGCTTATTGCAATCGACAACGAACTGGTCACCAACTATGACTCGGTAGTGAAAGCAATTCGTCAACATGAAGCAGGCGACACTGTGTCGGTGACGTATGCACGTGACGGAGTGCAAAGTTCTGTGGCAGTGGAACTAACTTCTCATCCATCAGGGGACGGCCGACCATATCTCGGCGTGTATGCCAACGATTGGGCGTGGGAGAAATTGAATCCCATTGATGCTGCTGTGAGAAGCGTGGGCGATATCGGTCGCACCATTACTGGTTCGGTCACAGGTGTGGTGACTGCGTTGAATCCGTTGAACTCTTTGGAACAACTCACCAATGAAAATGCTCCACTTGAATCTCGTCCCACCACAGTGGTGGGAGTAAGCCAAGTAGGCGGGGTCATCGGAGAATCCGATGGCTTCAAAGGCATCTTGTTGCTGTTGGCAAGCGTGAATGTATTCGTGGGTGTATTCAACATGTTGCCTTTGTTGCCCTTCGACGGTGGCCATGCAGCAATCGCCACGTACGAGCGGATTCGCTCGCGCAAGGGGAACCCGTATCGCGCAGATATCAACAAAATGGTGCCCGTAGCTACCACTGTGGTGGGTTTGCTGGCCATCTTGTTGGTGACAGGTTTGTACCTCGACATCACTCGTCCCCTCGGGTGAAATGCAGGTTTGGGTGACACACTGGTAACTGATGTTTGAGCGCCGTACGACCCAACAAATCACCGTAGGCAAAGTTGCCGTCGGTGGTGGCAGCCCTATCAGCGTGCAGTCAATGACCACGACAAAGACCGCCGACGTAGAGGGAACACTGCAACAGATTTACGCCTTGGCTGCTGCCGGTTGCGACATTGTGCGTTGTACATGTAACGACCAAGATGCCGCCGAAGGGTTGGCTCAAATTGTGCCGCGTTCACCTATTCCGATCATCGCCGACATTCATCATCAGTACAAGATGGCTTTGGCCGCAATGGAAGCAGGAGTGCACGGTCTTCGACTGAATCCGGGAAATATTCGTAAACCAGAACATATCAAGGCGGTTGCCTCCGAAGCACGTGATCGTGGGTTGCCGATTCGCATTGGTGTTAATGGTGGGTCACTTGATCCTTCGTTGTACGAAAAGCACGGCGGCCTTACGGCTGCTGCCATGGTGGAATCAGCATTGCAAGAAATTGCGTACTTCAACGAAGTGAACTTTGATGCCATCAAAATTTCTGTGAAAGCCAGCAATGTGCCTCTCATGGTGGAGGCCTATCGCATGTTGGCCGACACCGTGAACTATCCATTGCATCTTGGAGTGACCGAGGCAGGTCCACCACCTGCGGGCCTGGTGAAAGCAACTGCAGGAATCGCCACACTGCTGATGGAAGGCATTGGCGACACCATTCGTTATAGCTTGACTGCAGATCCGGTGGAAGAGGCGCGCGCAGGGCGACAGTTGTTAGAGGCTCTTGGATTGCGCGAGCGCAAGAATGTGGACCTGATTGCATGTCCAAGTTGTGGCCGAGCAGAGATTGATGTCATTGATGTTGCTAATCGTGCAATGAAAGCATTTGAAGACAAAAAACTTCCTCTGCAAATTGCCGTCATGGGCTGTGTAGTAAACGGACCAGGCGAGGCACGCGAAGCGGACCTTGGAATCGCTGCCGGCAATAAGCGCGGCCATCTCTTCGTGAAGGGCCGCAACGTTGCGGTTGTGCCAGAGGACGAAATGGTTGATGCCTTGGTGGAATGGGCAGAGTTCATTCACGAACATGGCACCGATGCAGCAATTGCGCGGGCAGATACCGCACGTGCAGAACGCGAAGCCGCTCGAGATCGTTCGCAGGCACTAGACGAAAAAGGCGATGACGCGAATAACGCATCGGCGAAAATCGTCGAGATTCGCAAGACTGTCGGAAACGACTAGATCACAGTTGGTGACAGATAAAGATCTTGTCGCCCGCATGAGCATCAAGACTTCCCGTTTCACCTGCAGCAAGAAAGAACATCTGAGGAGATGTCCCTGATCCCTCAGAGAGCGGTCCGAATATCACTCGATGATGTGCGACTGCATCAAAGACACACTCTCCAGTAGCAACAATGTGTTGTACGGAAAATGCATCCGATGGCGAGAGATAAGTGCCCGAGGCGTCCGGAGTGATTACGGGCGTGGCAAGTGGGGAGGTATCTACGATGGCGAGCAGTTCTTCCACATTGATGTGCTTTGGGGTAAAGCCGGCGCGCACCACATTGTCAGAAGAATTCATCACTTCGACACCGCATCCTTTGATGTAGGCATGAAGATTGCCCGCTGGCAAACAGATGGCCTCACCTGGTGCAAGAACTACATGATGCAACAAAGGTGCGACGCGTAGACCGGGGTCATTGGGGTAGATCTGGGCGATATCTCGGAGCCATTGGGGGCACGACATCAACTGGGGTGGCGTGTCTTGGGCGAAGCACCACTTCAGATAGCCGGCAATTCCATGTGTGGAGAGAACGTCTAGTTCTGTGGTCCACTGCATCTCTGCAAACAACGCAGAAATGACATCTAGGGTCTGAAACCCGCAGAGTGCCTCAAAAGGTGTGAGAGCGATCAAGATTTCTGGTTTGTCAGAAGCGTCGCGATACATGCGATGTGGTGCAGAGATATCAATGCCGGCAGCGTCTTCACGAGCACATCCACGGCGAGCTTGTTCTTTGTTCGGATGTGTTTGTAGTGAAAGTGGTTGACCTGCTGCAAGAAGTTTGACAAGCATGTCCATGTGTCCGGCATTGTCTGACAGCAGTGGTCCATCGTGAGTGTCAAGATGGGCGGGTGCAACATGGTGCGTACCAAACCACATCTCGGCCCAGCTATTTCCATCGGGTGCAAACCCCAGGAGCGACGGAATCGACGTGTGGTCACCCCATGAGTAGTGCTGGGGAACCCCGACGATGCGTCGCAGCATCTTGTTAGCGGCCTTCTCGATGCACAGCTAACACTCGCGAGACCACATCCGCGACAGGAACATTTTCTTGTGCACCGCTATGGCGGTCACGCACTTCAATGGTTCCTTCTGCCAAAGACTTGCCCACCACAACAACGGTGGGGATGCCAAGGAGTTCTGCGTCTTTGAATTTCACACCAGGGGAGACTCCAATGCGATCATCAAAGATCACTTCAAGTCCAGCTTGTTCTAATTCATGTGCCAGTTTTTCTGCTGCAATGGTGATGTCATCATCTTTTTTCCCAGTGGACACAAGATGTACATCCGCGGGTGCAACGGCGCGTGGCCACTTCAATCCTTTTTCGTCGTGGAACACTTCTGCAATTGACGCCACCGCACGTGAGACACCAATTCCATACGAACCCATAGTGACGGTGACTTGTTTCCCGTTTTGGTCAAGTACTTGCAGGCCAAGAGTCTGGGCGTATTTGCGACCCAATTGAAATACATGGCCAATCTCAATACCGCGTGCAATCTCTAATGAGGCGTTGCACTGTGGGCAAGGATCGCCTGGTTCTACATGTACTGCTTCAATGGTGCCGTCGGCTGTGAAGTCGCGCCCATGCACCAAGTTGATGACATGTACTTCTTTAGTGTTGGCACCTGTGACCCATGCACTTCCTGGCACTACAGAAGAATCCAAAAGGTAACGAATGCCCGATGGGCTCTCGGTTCCCAACATTGCAGGTCCGATATAGCCGCGCACAAGTTGTGGATGTTGTGCGAATCCGGCGTCGTCGAGTGCGGTGACTTCGGCAGGTGAGAGTTGTGCTTCGATGCGCTTCACATCCACTTCGCGATGTCCTGGTACGCCTACCGCGAGTGTTTCGGTTGTTCCATCTGGATGACGCAACGACAACAGCACATTCTTCAAAGTATCTGCGCCAGTCCACGGACGATCTGTGCGCGGCACATGAGTATTGAGGTACTCCACGAGCGTGGCAATCGTGGGGCAGTTGGGACTTGGTAGATCGCTTGATGCGGGATAGGTAGCAGTGTCGGGTGCGATTGTCCCTGCAGTAACCGCTTCGGTGTTTGCTGCATATGTGCATTGTGTGCAACGCACGAAACTGTCTTCACCTACTTCTATGGGTGCAAGAAACTCTTCACTTTTTGAACCGCCCATTGCACCGCTCATCGCTTGCACAATCACATAGGGGATACCGAGTTGTTGAAAGATGCGTTCGTAAGCATCGCGATGCTGTGCGTAACTCAGAGCGAGTCCTTCGTCGTCGATGTCGAAGGAGTAACTGTCCTTCATGAGGAACTCTCGTCCTCGCAATAGACCAGCACGTGGACGTGCCTCATCGCGGTACTTCGTTTGAATCTGGTAGAGCGAGACGGGGAGGTCTTTGTAGCTGGAGTACAAGTCTTTGACTAACAGTGTGAACATCTCTTCGTGGGTGGGCCCAAGCAGATAGTCGGCACCTTTTCGGTCCACGAGGCGAAACAGATTGTCTCCGTATTCTGTCCAGCGTCCCGTGGCCTCGTAGTTCTCGCGTGGAAGAAGGGCAGGGAAGTGGACTTCTTGTGCGCCCATGGCATCCATTTCGCGGCGCACAATGTCTTCCACCTTGCGTAGTACACGCCAGCCAAGTGGCAGCCACGTGTAGCCCCCTGGGGCCGCGCGACGGATGTAGCCGGCACGGACCAATAGACGGTGGGACGGCACTTCTGCATCAGAAGGGTCATCGCGGAGGGTTCTTAGGAAGAGTTGAGTCAGACGAAGCATCGGAGCGAAACCTTAGTTTGAACGGCTAACATAAAAGCCGTCCTTTGAAGTTCGGTGAACCGGAGGCACGGGTGCTCCCCGTGCCTTTTGTTCTGTTAGAGCCAGTTTTGGCAGGAGGTGAGCACATGTCGAGCAGCGTCATAGACACAGTGACCACCATGTTGACCCCCATTCTGGACGATTTACACCTTGAACTGTACGACCTTGAGTTCGCTGGTGGCGTTTTGCGCGTCACTGTGGATACTCCTCCCGGAAGCCCAGCTGGGGTCGATATCGATCAGATCTCGTTAATCACCCGTCTTTTGGGTCGAGAGTTAGACCACAACGAAAATGCAGTGCCTGGTCGATTCACTTTAGAAGTGACAAGCCCTGGACTTGAGCGCACGTTGCGTACTCCGCGGCATTTCGCACGCGAAGTGGGCAAATCCATCACGGTGCGCCTTGCAGCTGAGATGGATGGCCGGCGCCGCTTGGCGGGTCTGTTGATGTCCTCCTCGGACACCCATGCCGTGGTGCGTCTGAACGACTCGGCCGAGACCGTCGAGTTCCCACTTTCACTCGTCGAAAAAGCAAAAACTGTTTTTGTTTGGGAAAGCCAACCGAAACCAAATTCAAAAGAGGCACGTGATGCAAAACGCGCCGCAAATTCTTCGTCCACTTCTTCGTCCACGCCACAACAGGAGGCCAACGCACAATGAGTAGCAATCTTGATATGTCCGAAGCAGTACGCATGCTTGCCGACCACCACGGCATCAGTGTGGATTCGCTCTTGCAGGTGCTTGTAGAAGCACTTGCCACTGCCTACAAGAAGCGCCCTGGCGCTGCCGATGAAGTCATTGTTGAGGTGAACCCTGAAAACCTCGACATGAAGTTCACCGCCTATGACGTCGATGACGATGGCAACTGGGTGAACGAACGTGACGACACACCGAGCAAGCACGAACTTGGTCGCATTGCTGCGGCAACGTTTAAGCAAGTGATGAGCCAGCGCATCCGTGAAGTAGAGCGCGATCGCAAGTTCGAAGAGTATGCAAACCGCGAAGGCGATCTTGTCACTGGCATCATTCAGCAGTCAGACGGCCGTTATGCGTTGTTGGATCTTGGAAAAGTAGAAGCTCTTCTGCCGCAAGCTGAGCAGGTGCCCTATGAGCGCCCCGAAGCAGGCGTGCGCGTAAAGGCCTACATCGTGGAAGTGCGCAAGACCGCAAAAGGTCCACAAATCGTGGTGAGCCGCACCCATCCAGGCCTCATCAAGCGTTTGTTTGAACTTGAAGTTCCCGAGATTGCCGATGGCATCGTCGAAATCAAGTCATGTGCCCGTGAACCAGGTCATCGCACCAAGATCGCTGTCTTCTCCAACGACGTGAACGTCGATCCAGTGGGTGCATGTGTAGGTGCTCGTGGTGGACGCGTACGCATGGTTGTGAACGAATTGCGCGGAGAAAAAATCGACATCGTCTCGTATTCAGAAGACATGGTTGATTTTGTGTCGAAGGCATTGTCGCCTGCCAAGGTCACCGAGGTACGCCTCAGCGAAGATGGCACACAAGCAGATGTGATTGTTCCTGATTTTCAATTGTCATTGGCAATTGGTAAGGAAGGTCAGAATGCTCGACTTGCTGCGCGTCTCACGGGTGTGCGCATTGATATCAAGTCAGAGACTCAAGCAGCCAATGAAGCACAAGGCATCTTCGAACCACGCCCATCGCGCGGTGATACAGGTTTTGCCGAAGGTGAATGGCGCAAGAATGATGAAACCGGTGAATTGCAGTTCTTTGCAGTTGATGGAACTGTTGTGAGCGAACAGGAATGGGCCGATGGGTCCTCCGATGATGAAAAGACCACGGAGGCCTAACCCTTGCCAGCCAAAAAGATTCGTATTGCCGAACTCGCCAAAGAGTTAGGACTCTCCAATAAAGAAGCCCTCGACTTATCGAAGTCGATGGGTATTGATGTGCGCAACGTGTCGTCATCAATGGAGGATGCACAAGCAGATCGTGTTCGACGTAAAGCCGAACGCGAAGGCCTCAAGCGCGATGTGCAGCCTGAGGAAGAAAAGCCTGTCAAGAAAAAAGCACCTGCCAAAAAAGCTGCAGCGAAAAAAGCTGATGCTGAGAGCGATGGTGACACTGACACTGCAGCACCTGCGAAGAAAACTGCTGCCAAGAAAGCGCCTGCGAAAAAAGCTGCCGCCAAAAAAGCTGAGCCTGTATCTGTAGAGCCAGAAGTTGCTCCCACACCTGTTGCGCCAGTGGTTGCCGAGGCACCCGTTGTGGTAGAGACTCCTCCTGCACCTGTTGCACCAGAGCCCGTAGTGGAGCGTCCGGTTGAGGTTGTTGCTCCTGTTGTGCCTGAACCAGTTCGTGAGCCCGAGGCACCTGCAGCACCCGAACGGCCTGCTGCATCATCGGGTGGTGAGTCGCGAGTGATCTCAAGTGGTCGGCCAAGTCCCACCACGGGCACCCCACGTCCACCCATTAATCAACCGCCGACAATGCGTCCCGCACCACCGGCGGGTCGACCACCGGCTAGTTTCCCCCCAGGTATGCCCCCTCGCACGGGAGGCGCTCCAAGTAGTCGCCCCATTCCGCCACCTCCTGGGCCAATGTCTCCATCGGGTCGCCCTATTCCGCCTCCTCCCGGACAACGTATGGCTCCCGGCAGCGCGCCAGCTGGGCGCACGGGTGCAGGTTTCCGCCCAGGTCCTGGCTCACGTCCCGGTCCTGGTGGTCCACGTACTGGCCCTGGTGGTCCGCGTACTGGTCCTGGTGGCCCTCGTCCCGGTGGCCCCGGTGGTCCGCGAACTGGTCCCGGCGGTCCTCGTCCCGGTGGCCCCGGTGGTCCTCGTCCTGGTTTTGGTCCACGTCCTGGTGGTGCTGGCGGACCTGGTGGTCCTCGCCCTGGTGGCGCACCTGGTGGTGGCGGTCCCGGTGGCGCACCTGGTGGTGGCGGTCCTGGTGGTCCACGCAACGGTCAACGCCGTGCTCCGCGTAAGAAGTCGCGTGCGCGTCGCCGCAGAGAATTCGAAGAATTGCAGCCGCAGTTCACGCAATACACCAACAGCAATGCTCCTGTTCCGGTGGGCACCATCGTGGTGGAGCGTGGATCTTCTGCACAGGAATTTGCTCCGAAGTTAAATCGCACAGCCGCTGACGTCGTTCGTTTCTTGTTGGAACACGGTGAGATGATCACCGCAACCATGAGTTTGGGCGATGAGCAGATGGAACTGTTCGCCCTCGAAGTGGGAGCAGAAATCATTCTTGTTGATCCAGGTCAACAAGAAGAGATGGAATTGCAAGCACTCTTCGATGATTCCGATGATGACGACGAAGAATTGTTGCAACCACGTCCACCGGTCATCACTGTGATGGGTCACGTTGACCACGGTAAAACAACATTGTTGGACCGTATTCGTGAAGCAAATGTGGTTGCTGGTGAAGCAGGCGGCATTACACAGCACATTGGTGCATACCAAGTTGTAAAAGATGGCAAGAAGATCACATTCATCGACACCCCAGGTCACGCGGCATTCTCCAAGATGCGTATGCGTGGTGCACAAGTCACCGACATTGTGGTGTTGATGGTTGCAGCCGATGACGGCGTGATGCCACAGACAATTGAGGCCATCAATCATGCGCGTGCCGCAGAGGTGCCCATCATTGTGGCAGTCAACAAGATCGACAAAGAAAATGCTGATCCACAGCGCGTCTTGTCACAACTTGCCGAATATGAACTTGTTCCCGAAGCATGGGGTGGCGACACAATTGTTGTGGAGATGTCTGCACAGCAAAACCTTGGCGTGGATGACTTGTTGGAACAACTCAACGTTGTTGCCGAGTTGGAAGACCTACAGGCAAACCCTGACGGTCGCGCTAAAGGAATTGTGTTGGAAGCAAACCTCGACATTGGTCGAGGACCTGTTGCAACAGTTCTGGTCGACAAGGGAACACTCAAAGTGGGTGACCCGATTGTTGCCGGCGCAGCATGGGGCAAGGTGCGCGCACTTATCAACGAACGAGGCGAGCAAATCAAAGAAGCAGGCCCGTCCACACCAGTGCAGGTGTTGGGTCTGTCGATGACTCCTCAAGCAGGCGATGAATTCCGTGCTGCTCCTGATGAAAAGACAGCACGCGTTGTTGCCGAATCTCGCGAACAGCGCATGCGAGTGTTGAACCAGCGCGGAGACGCACGCGTACAACGCGGCGTGAAGCTGGAAGACATTTTCACTCAGATTCAAGCCGGTGAAGTGGCAACACTCAACTTGGTCATCAAGGCCGACGTACATGGTTCGTTGGAAGCAGTGACCGAGAGCTTGCGCAAGATGGAACGTGACGAAGTCAAGGTGGCCTTTGTACACCGTGGTGTGGGTGGAATCACTGAGAACGACATCACTCTTGCAGCGGCAACAAATGCCACGCTGATCGGATTCAACGTGCGTCCTGATCGCAAGTCACGTGACTTGGCTGAATCAGAACATGTTGAGATTCGTACCTATGAAATCATCTACAAACTCTTGGAAGATATGGAACGAGCAATGCTTGGTCTGTTGGCTCCAGAGTTCGAAGAAGTGGTCACTGGCGAAGCCGAAGTACGCGAAATCTTCCGTGTGCCAAAACTTGGTGCAATCGCGGGTTGTTTCGTACGCACCGGCACCATTACACGTGGAACTAAAGTGCGCTTCTTGCGCGAGGGAACCATCATCTGGAAGGGCTCCATTCAGTCATTGCGTCGCTTCAAAGACGACGTACGTGAAGTACGTGAGGGCTTCGAGTGCGGTATTGGTCTGTCCGACTTCCAAGACTTGAAGCCAGGCGACTTGATTGAAACCTTCGAAGAGCGAGAAATCGCACGCACCTAATACGCATGGCAGACCTCGACTTCTTTTTTGATCCCGTATGCCCGTGGGCATGGATTACCTCTCGTTGGGTGACAGAAGTGCAAGGTCTGCGTAACTATGACGTGCAATGGCGATTCATTTCTTTGCGTTTTCTGAACGAAGAGAAGATGGACTATTCCTCAATGCCAGCGGGCTACAAGGAAGTCCATGCGGCAGGAACCATGGGTCTTCGAGTGGCCGCTCACGCCCGTGCCACCGAGGGAAATGATGCTGTAGCGGCGGTGTACACCGCATTGGGGTTGAGTTTTCATAATCGTCAAGAGCGCGATGCAATGGTGGCTAATCCCACTGCACATGTTGGGTCCTTGTTGACCAGTGCTGGATTGCCGAGTGAATGGGCAACGCATGTCGACAACGAATCTTATGATGCACTCATTCGTAGTGAAACAGAGTTAGCACTCGAGCGCACAGGAAAAGATGTGGGTACACCGATTCTTACTTTCCACCCAGGTGACAAAAAAGAAGCATCGTTTTTTGGGCCAGTTATCTCCAACATTCCCCGCGGAGAAGAAGCGTCACGCCTGTGGGATGCAATTGAAACGATTGCCACCTCTAGCGGCATGGCAGAGCTGAAGCGTTCATTGCGCGCCCGCCCCAATTTCGATTAGTGCTTAGGCTTTTTTCAGGGCGTCGATAATCGGCAGCCAACGCTCTGGGTCTGCCTTGTAGGGCGCATAAAAGCTAATGCGGTCAATCACGTCGCCATAACGACGAGAGAGCTCCGGTGCGATTTTCTCGGGTTCTGCAACAACAGCAAACGTATTCAAGATCTCATCGTTAATGAGATTTCCCATCTCCACCCATTTGCCCGTCTTGGACAATGTATTGAGCTCGTCTTGCAAGCCGCCCCAACCATGTGCTTCGAGAACACCGCGGTAGGCGGGAGTAGAACCATAGAACGCAATCTGTTGGCGCGTGCCATCAGCTGCTTTTTTCATTTCGTCTTCGTTGGTGCCGGTAACCACAAATGAGGGACCCACAATTTCGAAGCCTTCCATTGTTTTACCCGCCTTGGCACGACCCCGAGCCAGAGCGGGAATAGTTACTTCGCGCAGGTACTTCTCTGTGGTGAAACCGTGACACAAAAACCCATCACACACTTCGCCGGCAACTTCAGTCATCAATTCACCCACGCCTGCCAGGAAGATCTTTGGTGGACCATACGGGGCCATCTCGGATGCATCGGGTGTGAAGAACGGTGTCATCAAAGTGTGCGTGTAGAAATCACCGCGAAAGTTCAAAGGAGTTCCGTTGAGCCATGTGTCCCAAATGGCCCGCATTGCCAACACCATCTCGCGCATACGTGCTGCAGGATGGCTCCACTCCATAGAGAAACGCTTGGTGATATGTGGCTTGATTTGGCTTCCCAAACCGAGCATGAAACGACCTTGCGAATAGGACTGTAAATCCCATCCGATGTTGGCAAGTGTCATGGGGTTACGCGCAAACGCAACTGCGATAGATGTTCCAATTTCCAAAGTCTTGGTGTGTTCTGCAGCTAACAACAAGGGAAAAAACGGATCATGTGATGTTTCTGCTGTCCATGCACCTGCATAGCCAGCCGATTCAATCTCGCGAGCGTTTTGGGGAACTTGGGTTAGCTGTGAGCCAAAACCACTATCGACTTTCATCTCAACCTCCGGGTTGCTGATCGCGGAGGAACTGTTCGACCTCTGCGGCTATTTCATCCACTGTAGGGATGTCCATACTGGTAACTGGCATTGAACCCGTCTCGGACAATGCCTCGTCATAGGACTGTTCTAATTTGTGCAACATGTCCATATGTTCGGGATTATTTGACACCAATTGATCAAGCCGTTCGCGTTGCACGCCTGCCTCGCGGCTAAAACGTGAGCCATCCAATGTGAGTCCAGTCTCCATAGAGACTGCTTCTAGCAATGCTGCAGTGGCGGCGGGGTAGGCCATAGAGGCCACATAGTGGGGGACTTGGGCCCAGATGCACATCGCTGCAATACCGATTTTGTGCAGGCTGTGCTCAATCACCGGTTCGATGCCTGCGGGCACATCAAGTGAGTTCTTGGACAGAGTAAGTCGTTCAATGATGTCGGGATCAGGTGATGTGGCAGTGAGTCCCACGGCGCGTGTGTGTGGCGCAGCAAAGGGATAGGCACCCATGCCGATGGTCTTGACTACGCCGAGCTGTTCGGCGATACCTGCAACACTGCGTGCAAAAAGATTCCAAGACGAATCTGGTTCTGGGCCTGTCAACATAAAGAACTGTGTTCCCGCAGCATCAGTGCCCATTCTGATCTGTGGTGTGTTCCACACAATTGATGTGTTCACGCCTTCTCGGAGTTCCATCACAGGTCGGCGTGCACGAAAATCCATAAAGGTGTCAGGATCGAACTCGACAATCACTTCGGCGTTGCTGGACTCCACGAGATAATCCATGGCTGCACTTGCTGAACCACTTGCATCAATCCATCCCGACAACATCACAATCAAAACCGGTGACTGCACAATAGGGAGTTGGCCGTTGACTGTGAACGGAAAACCACCAGGGGATGATGTCATGAAAGTGCATCCAATGTGTTTGCCGCCATTTTGGCTGCACCATCAACTTGTAGTGCAAATGGCTCAAGTTCTTCTGCGGTCTTTTGTCCCAACGCGCCACCGAGATAACGGGCGTAGACGCCTTCCAAAATGCATGCAAGTTTCCAGTATGCAAATGCCACATAGAAATCCAGTTGAGAAATATCGCGACCTGACACTTGTGCGTATCGCTGTGCGAGTTCGCTGCGGTTGTAGAAACCGTCCGCTGTATTCACAGGGTTCGACCATGCACTTGCAGTATCGGTAGGCCCGGTCCAATAGACCATCAACAATCCAAGATCTGCCATTGGATCGCCGAGAGTACAAATCTCCCAATCAAGAACTGCAATGACATTTCCCTGTGCATCCACCATGCAGTTATCGAGTCGATAGTCGCCGTGCACCAGTGTCGCTTTTCCTTGGTCGGGAATACGACGAGAAAGCTCTTCAAACACAGAATCGACAAGAGGCAACTCGCGTGTGCGCTGTTCCACAATGTTGCCGTGCCAACGTTTCAACTGGCGTGCAATGTAGCCCTCGTGCCGACCAAGATCTGACAGTCCTGCAGCATCGAGATCAACAGCATGAATGGCTGCCATGGTGTCCACAATGGATTCACTTGCTCGTCGACATCCCAGGGGTCCCAATATGGTTTCTGCTGTTGTCTTGTCGCGAATGACATGTCCATCCACAAATGACATGACATAAAAAGGAAGTTCATTCACTGATTCATCGGTGCACAAACCAAGAGCAGGAGCAACTGGCACAGCACTCGATGACAATCCCGCAATAATTTTGTACTCACGAGTCATGTCGTGAGCACTGGCTAATCGATGACCCAGTGGTGGTCGGCGCAAGACATAGTGGTTGCCATTGGAGTCATCAACTTTGAAGGTGAGATTGGAGTGGCCACCTGCGATTTGGGTGTACTGAAAAGGGGCTGTTGCTCCAGGGATCTGAGATGTCAGCCAGCCTTCAACGTGTTCGCTAATGCCATGGGGAAGAGTCACCATACAGAAACTACCTGTATCGTGCCCACATGGCCCTAGACGTCACAGATGCAACTTTTCAGGCCGATGTGGTCGAGCGGTCCTTGTCGACGCCTGTCATTGTGGATTTCTGGGCGCCTTGGTGTGGGCCATGTAAAACCTTGACTCCTATCTTGGAGCAAGCCACCGATGCCACTGACGGCCAAGTGGTGTTGGCAAAAGTCAATGTCGATGAAAACCCAGGTTTGTCGCAGGCCTTTGGTATTCAATCGATACCTACCGTGGTGATCTTTCAAGGTGGTCAACCAGTAGACGGCTTTGCAGGTGGTCAACCACAACACGTCATCGAACAATTGGTACGCGCACTCTTGCCCGACCCCACACAGGTGCGAGTGAACGAACTTTTGTCTCAAGGCACAGAAGATTCACTACGTGATGCAGTGGCGCTTGCGCCAGGCAATGAAGATGCAGTGTGTTCTTTGGCAGAACATCTGGTGCGCACCGGCGGCGCCGAGGAAGCGTTAACTCTACTCACACGATTGCCCGAAACAGATCGCGTGCGACATATTGCAGCGACTGCGCGATTGTCGTTGAATCCAGTGGACAACTACGACGAAGAACTGACAACGTTGTTGGAACGTGTCAAAGATGATGAACAGGCGCGTCAGGAATTTCTTGACATACTCGAAACTATGGGCCCTCTTGATCCTCGCACGGCCAAGTTCCGCAAACTCTTGACAGCACGCTTGTTCTAAATCTTCCCAAGGGCGCCCACCTGTTTCCACATGGTGGCAATGAATCAAGAGACGCTGTTAGATCTGTGGGGCAAGGCGCGTTATTGGATTGCATTTTTTGGCATACGACGACTGGTTTCAGCTGTTGTCACCGGAGTAGTTGCAGTAACTCTTGTGTGGCTCATACTGCGACCCTCTGAACCGCCTATCGAGGCTTCTCTACCTCTGGCAACACTTCCTGTTGTCACCACTACGTCTACGCCTTCATATGTGACTGTGCACGTGGCAGGTGCAGTGAAGTCACCAGGTGTGTATCGGCTTGCACCTTTGGCTCGCGTGGTTGATGCAGTTACTGCTGCAGGTGGTCCAAAATCTGATGCAGATTTGGAACGCATTAATTTGGCTCAAGTATTAATTGATACAGAACAAGTCTTTATTCCGGTGCGCACAACTCGTTCTGTGACTCCATCTATTACTCCTCGTCATCGACCTACAACCACCATTGCGACGCCCCGTTCGCCGACACAACAAGAAACGCCACAGAGCAGCAATGCACTTATTGATCTCAACAGTGCATCATCAATTGAATTAGATGCATTGCCTGGCGTGGGGCCTGCTACCGCAAAGGCCATCATTGACTATCGCGCGTCACAAGGAAAATTCTCGCGGGTAGAGGATCTCTTGAATGTTGCAGGAATTGGTCCAGCAAAACTTGCCGCGCTACGCGACCTTGTCACTGTTGCTCAATGAACATCGTCATTGGTTGTGCATGGCTAATGCGTGTTAAGAGTTTGCTACAGAGCGCCCAAGGCAAGTGCGCCGATTGCCAGTGCCATTGCAGCACCTATCCACAATCCAAGACCCATCGTCACAAATTCTTTCGCCCATTCGCGCCATCCCACAACGGGTCGTTGGGCAACACGAGTGGCTACTACTTGACCAAGAATCCACCACAAGGTTGCACTTATCGCCATTGCAATCAACAGTCGACTGCCTCCACCTACGGCGGGCATCCCCAAAATAGGCATGACAGGCAATGCCATCACCATCAGAACAAAAGAAATCACGCCGCCCACAAGTCCCGACAACAGCCAGCCCACAATCACACCCGTCAGCCACAGACATACTGCAACCGCAATTCCCATCAGGCCACCAATGCGTCGTACCTGTCGTCGTGTAGAGAAAATGCCGCCGGGTAATAAATCGCGAGAGGGCACAGCAGACACACTGTCATCGTATGTGGCGAACACATCACGCAGTGGGCATCATCGAAGCACCTCATTTTGGGTGATGATTGCTATTGCGTTGTGGGGTGCAACGTTTGCCGGAGAACATGTGCCCTCTTTGGTTCCTGTGAGATGGCCCTTCTTT